>Ga0209417_1000058_pt1 | contig 305537 bp, 310 predicted proteins | sample RifGroF2_FD_184002 | JGI IMG/M metagenome (GOLD analysis project Ga0209417, IMG submission 184002) | Groundwater microbial communities from Rifle, Colorado, USA - Groundwater F2 (SPAdes) (version 2) | ecosystem: Environmental > Aquatic > Deep subsurface > Groundwater | place: Rifle, Colorado...
TTGGTCTCTTGGGTTATTTCGGGACGATAACCAAAAATACTCAGTCGCTTGAGACGGTTACCCATTTCTCCGGTGGTTGATCCAATAAAAAGATAGAGAACAATGACTAAAGCTAAACCTACCAAGCCGAAGTTTAGTGGTTTACGAAGATGAGTTTTTAGGTTGGTAAAGAAACTGTGCCAAAAAACAAGAATGGTTAGACCAATGACTAGGGGTGTGAGTATCTTGGCGGCCTGATAGGTGATAAAGGTAAGGAGAGCAAGAATAAGGGACCAGTTTAAGTAACGACCGGTATGCATAAACCTGACCAGAAAATAAACCGAGAAAAGAAGGAGGGTGGAAAAAACGTTTGTTTCCCAAGCACCCCTAGAAAAGTGAATATGAAGTGGCATGATGGCAAGACCAAGAGCGGCAAACGAAGCGATTAGGTGTGCTCTTTTTTCTTCCCGAAAAATTTCTTTGGTCAGCAAGAAAACTCCGAGAAGGGCGAGGATTCCAAAAAGAGCCCCGGGGAGTCGAATGGCAAATTCCGTAAGGCCGAGAAGGGCAATAGAGGGGATGGCAAGGTAGACATAGAGACCCGGCTTGTAGTCACCGAAACTTTTGAAAATAAGGGGTAAGACCGTGCCATATTCATCCCGACCGGTTTTGAGAATGGAGTAGGCATTGTAACCAAGAGCGGCTTCGTCCCAAGTTAGGGCGTTGGGAACCATACCCAGCTCATTAAGCCTTAGAAAGGCACCGATGAGGAGAGCTAGAATTAGTATCCAGTATTTTTTCATGGCATCTGGGCAATGATAAAGGCGGTGGATCCGTCGAGAAAATTAATGGTCTTGAGAACGTTGGCGTTTACCGGAACGTGTCCCGAGGTAGTGATTAAAAGACTGTCTTTGGTGGGAACGACTTCGCCACTTTCCAAGGTTAAGGACTCAATTTTGGTGATGGGGATATCAAACTCGTTAACAAAATAGTAATTATCTATTTTGTCTGTCCAGTACCATTCGGATTGATAAAAACGTTTGGAGCGAGAAGTATCTTGAAGAACGGTAGGGTCTAATTTGTTATAGAAGGCGTAAAAAATGTGGGGCTCGCCGTAGCGTTTAGTGATAAAGAATTTATGGTAATCTTTTTGGTTATTTAGGTATTGATATAACTCTTGGTAACCATACTGCCAAGACTCGGAGTAGGTTTTGGGATAGAGAACGAAGTAGTTATTTAAATAGAGAGAAAAATTAAGAAGAATGGAGAATAGGATAACTAGCGAAACAAGGGTTTTTAAACCATTCGAAAGTTTTTCCATAACCAAAACGACTCCCAGAACAGCGAATAGAACAATGACCGGAATCATGGGATTGGGACGGAGTGCTTGCGGTGGGTCAACGGTGAGAGAGGCAGCGAGAGGTGCAAGAAGAAGCCAAGCAAAAACGAACTGAAGCGACTTTTCTCCCGGACGACGAATAAAGTAGAGAAGGCCGAGTAGAAAAAGAATGAGAACAGGAAGACCAACAATATTTACTCCAGGTATAGCAAACTGAGACTGAGCTCCCCAACTTTGGTTGAAGAAGGTGGGTGAGAAATAGTTGAAGTAGTTGCCAATGACAGTTTCAATAAAGTATAGAGGCCGGTTGAAAACTAGTTTGGCAATAAGAGGGGGAAGCTGGCTTTCGGTCCGTTTCTGGCCAAGGGTATAGGCCGTGGACTCGGTAATAATATTAAGCTTGCTGTAACGGGCGGTACCAGAACCGGAAAACAATTGATAGGCAACAACGAGTGCAAACAAACCAATAAGAATGCAGGAAAAAATAGCCGCCTTAGTAAGTTTTATTCTTTTCCAGTAAACCAGAATGAAAGCGAGTAAGAGAGTGGGAACAAAAACTCGAGCTGTGTTGTAGGTGTGTAGAGAGAGTCCAAGCAAAATTGCGGAAGGGATGAAATTTTGGGATTTTTCGAGACCCTTAATCAGGAAATAAGCACCGAAGATAATAAAGGTGAGGGCAAGATTGGCCTCTAGTGCAGGACGAGAGATGAAAAAATGCCAAGGCATAAAAGCAAGGATGAAAGATGAGATCAACGAGAGAGGAAGGATAATTTTTTTGAATTTTATTTCTTTGTCGGGAAAAAGAGCGCGAGTTAGAAGAAAAATTCCCGGAATGGCGAGAGTCCCAGCGAGAGCGGAGATAAAACGGATGGCAAAAGTACTAAGACCAAAGAGAGCGACCGGAATGGTGGTGAGGTAAATGTAAACAGGAAGTTTGAAGTCACCGAAAGCTCTGAATATTAGAGGGAAGCTGATCCCCCATTCGTCTTTGCCGGTTGTGAGTATGGAGTAGGCATTGTAACCATGACTGACTTCGTCCCAGTTGGGAGAAATTGGAGCTTGACCCAAAAATGCAAAGCGGAGAAGACCGCCCAGAAGAGTTATAAGGAACAAGACAATGAGGGGTTTATTTTTGAACATAGTGAAGTAAATAAAAGGCGGGGTTACGATCGGGATAGTTTACCTGATCGATAATATTTGATTTTAATATCTCAGTCATTTTGGCCGCTGGAATAATCACTAAGTTGCCAGGGACGAGATCGACCGAGGCATCGAAAGATCTAAAGGTGTAATTTTTTAGAGTGTAACTATCGATCATATCCAAGAAAAGTAGATTTTTCTTTTGGATAATTGGCCACCATTTTCCGGAGTAAGTTTGATACTCTATGGGGTTCATTTTGGTATAAAAAGCGAAGAATACTTGAGACTGCCCTCCTCTGTCTATAACAACCTTGTCGTAGTCTTTTTGGTATTGATTTACTTTGGAGACCAACTCACGATAGCCGTATGACATGGCGCTAGGATATTTTATTTTCCAGACAATAAAGTAGTCGTTCAGATAAAAAGCAAAGGAAATCAAAATAGTGAGATAAATAATGATTTTGCTGATGGTTTTATTTAGCACCTTGAAGTTTTGAAGCAACTCAACAAAGCCAAAGGCGGACACTAGCTCAAATAAGGTCATGAGAGAACCGGCTCGGTTTGGACGGTAGCCTTCTTTCGTAATAGCGGCGGGAATAATACCAAGTAATAACCAGAGAAGAAAGATGAGGGAGGTTTTGTCTTTTCTTTTGGCAAGAGAATAAATACCGTAAAAAAGCAAAGGCATCATCCAGAAGTAGAGTAGACCTCTACCTGGAATAATGGCGTAAGTGGTTTCTCGGCCGCTTTCGGCGAACCAAAAGGCGGGTGAGAGATAACTGAGGAAGTTTTGATAAAAATGACTAACCGTAAAAGTGAACTTGTTGTTTAAGAGCCTACTAATTTTGGGGTTGAGTTGATTCAGTGGTGAAAGATACTGAATGGTGCCGATTTCATTAATGTTTTCTTTAGAAAAGTTGGTAATGATTAGATCCTTGCCCCTGACGTTGCCTGGTCCAAAGAAGGAGTCAAGATATAGAGGAGCACCAAAGAGTGCAAGAAGACCGAGAAAAATACACAAGTATTTGATCTTAATTTCTCGGAAACTTTCTCTAAAGACGATGAGCAAGCCGAGAATAAATAAAGGTACAAATATCTTGGCGGCGAGATAACTATAAAGGTCAAGACCAAAAAGAATCCCTGACAAAATTAAAAGTCTGGGCTTTGACAAACCAAGAATAAAAAATAGTAAGCCGCCAGTGAGGAAGAAGGAAGAGTAGTTGGCTTCAAGAGCCATTCGAGAAAACTGTAGATGCCAAGGAGAAATGGCTAAGAAAAGAGAGGCAAAAAGAGCTACTTTCGGTTGCTTTGGAAAAAGAGCCTTAGCGAGAAAATATAAAAGTAAAATGGCCAAACTGCCAAAAATAGCCGATGGAAATCTGACGGCAAACTCATTTAGACCAAAAATGGCAATCGAGGGAATCATTAGATATGTTTGGAGAGGAGCTCTGAAGTCCGCAAAAGCGCGGAAACTCGTTATCGGCCAAGGAATTCCCCATTCGTCTTTGCCGGTTTGCAGTAGGGAGTAAGCAGCATATCCCTGGCTGGCTTCGTCCGGAGTGAAACCCGAGGGAGTAGAACCGAGACTAATAAGTCTTAGAAATAGACCGGCGATGAAAATAATTCCCAGAAGGATTAAGGGTTTTTTCATAAATTAATTATAGTTTGTTTGTGGTGAGAACATAAAAGACAGGAAGCCCGGTTGGAAACTTGATGGTGTCTATTAAGTAGTGCTTTGGTTCATTGGTTTCGAGATACTCATTGTAGGTAAGAATATAAATTCCATTTTTTATTAGGAATGGGTCCGGTAAATTTTTATCTAAGATTGAAGCAAAGTAGATGTTTGTTCCCGATAGCTTTTCTCCTTCAATGTTTTGTGTTTTTGGATTAGTCTTTTCCAGGAAGGTGTTATTTTTGTACATTTCTTGGAACTTGATGGCCGGGAAGTCCGCATAGTAAAGATAATAAATAAGTGGTGGTTCGTAGTTTCTGGTGATAATAATTGACTTGTCGGGGAACTTATTGGTTTCAAGTATGACCTCTTTCAAACCATAGTTCCAGTCTCTCTGAGAGTCGTACTGATAGTGATACCAGTAGTCGTGGAAATAAAGAGCGGATTCTAACAAGAGCAAGATGGTGAGAAGAGTTGTAAAAAGTTTGGATAGTTTTAAGAGATGGAAAAAGCCGGTGGAAATTAGCAAAACAAGGGGAAGAATCATCATGAAGTTTCTCGAGGCGTGATTGAAACCATCTCTAGTAAGCGCGGCGGGGACCGTGGCGGAAAACCAAAGAACGATAAGAAGCCCTAGAAATCTTTTATGTTTTCCCGAGACAAGAAAATAAAGACCAAAAAGGAGAGGAATAATTAAAGTTTTTTCCAGCATGCCCCAACCGATGACGGCGTGGCGTTGATTTTCGTCCCCTTGGAGAAAGAGAAAACCCCCCGAAAGAGGATTAATGAGATTTTTAGTGAGAATGTTTACAATAAAAATTATTTTGTTGTGGACGATTTTGGTGTTTAGATCCGGGGTTGAACCGACGGGCGCGTCTGAACCAAGATCGGCTTGACGAAGAACATCTATCTCGGTTGAAGCGGTGGGGTCGGTAAAAATAGAGATTTCGCTAAAACGCTTGCCGGCTCCCCCATTGAGGAAAAGGATACCAAGGGGAATAAAAAGGATTAACAAGTAGACCCAAGCTTTTTTGCTTTTGAAAAATTCGTAACCTCCGGGAATCAGAAAAAGGATTAAGGGATAGAAAATAACGGAGAGCTTGGCGGTACTGTAGACCATGGGCACCAGAGATAAAACTATTAAACTAAGAATCAGCAAGGTCTTGTTTTTGTTTCGAAGAAATCGGGTATATAGAAATAGTCCGGCTGAAACGAAGAAAAATAACATCGAGAGTTCAAAGCCGATACGGGAGTAAGTGTAGTGCCACGGAAGTAGAGATAAGGAAAGAGAGGCCCAAACCCCCGGTTCCAGACCGTTTTCAGTTTTTATTTTGAATAAAGCAAAAAGATTGTTGGTGAGGAAATAGATCAGAATGATGGAAAGAAGAGAAAAAATGGCTGGAGTTAAGCGAATTGCCAGATCTAAAGAAACTCCTGGTATAAAAGATACTAATGCCGTGGAGTAAATCGGAAGTGAAGTACGAACATCTGAGAAAGAATGAAACTGTAGGGGAAATTTGTTTCCTTGATAGTCTTTACCAGTGGAGAGAAAGGACTTGACTTGATAGCCGATGTCTACCTCGTCGGAGTATAAACTGGGCGGATTGATATCGAGGTGATATAGACGAGAAAACGCAGATAAGAAAACAATTGCTATAAGAAGTAGAAGAGACTTATTTTTGAACATTTACCTTTCTTAACGCTTGACGATGGTAAATAACGGTTGATTCAACAGATCTCGAGTAAAGCCGATTGTTTTTAATCCAAAAGGAGCGGTAGTTGACCAGTCCCAGTCCCCGGGGATTTCTTTGAGTTGAGCGGCAAGATAGATATCCCCCGGCTGAAGGAGTTTATCGAGATCATCAAGGTTACCTACCTGACCAAAGAAATAGTTATCTCCAAAACGGAAACCTCTAAAAATGCCAATGTCATAAGATTCCGGCTGATCACCTAGAAAATCTTTTTGGAACTCGGCAGGAGACAGTTTGGTATAAAAAGCGAATTTTAGAAGCGACGGTTCATAAGTGTTGTTGATATAGATGTTTTTGGCACCCACTTGAGCAGACTTTAATTGAGTAAAGATACTTTCATAACCGTACTGCCAGAATCTGGCAGAATCGAATTTATAATGGACGGAGTATTGATGAAAGTAGTTGGCAAAGGACAGTATAAATAGTAAACCAATAATAAGAATAAATAGTTTATTAAATTTTATTTTGGATATAAATTCCCAGAAACCTATGGTGGTAACCAGTACCAAAGGGGGAACCATAAGGAAGAGACGGGTGGCGTGATCTCCCCCACCCTGAGTAAGACTGGACGGAAGAGGTGAGAGAAACAACCAGAGAAGAATTAGTCTATTTTGCTTCTCCGAAATGTTTTTGAGTAGTGTAAAAAGACCATAGAAAAAGAAGGGAAGAAAAATCCAAAGGAGCTCTCCTTGCTCACTTATCGAATGACGGAAAAAAGGATCGCCTTTAAGGAAAAGGAACTGGGGAGAAAGTGATGTCATGTAATTTGAGCCAATGGCAGTAGCGTAAGCGAAGTACTTGTTGTGAAAGATGGTTTCGACGAATGAAGTTTTAATCCAGGGGTCGGTTCTTTTGATGATTAGTTGATCGATAATTTTTTGATCGTTGAAAACGCTGACAAGGCCAAAGCGACCGGCAGCTTGGCCGAATAAAACATTGTAGACCATGGGTAAAACTAAGATGGCCGGAAGAATTAGTCTGGTCCAGTTCTTTTTTAAATTTAACTTGGGTCGATAAATGATTAATAAACCAAGAACAAATAGCGGGGTGAAAATGTTGGCGGTGGAGTAGGTATAAAAGGTAAAAACAAAAGGAATGAGACTGACGAAGTATTTTTCTTTGACAAAAAGGTAAGTACCGTAGAGAAGAAGGAAAATTAAAGGTACTACTTCAAAAGAGGCTCTGGAGTAGTGAATGTGCCAGGGAGTGAGAGCCAAAACAAGGGCGGAGATTAAAGCCAAAGTGGTGTTTTTGGAAAGGTGTTTGACTAATAAATACAAAAGGTAAACGGAGGCAACGCCCAAAAGAGCAACCGGAAGCCGTACCGCGAAAGTGGTTGGCCCAAGAATACCAACAAAGGGAGCGGTAAGGTACATCAATAGCGGAGCACGCCACTCAGAGAGACTGTGAATATATGTCGGTAGCAGTTGGCCCATATAGTCTCTCCCTGTAGTGATTAGAGACCAGGCTTGGTAACCCACGTCAATCTCATCGCCAAAAAGAGAGATCGGGAGAGAACTTAAATTAATGAGGCGGAAAAAAGCTGCAATTGATAGGATGCCGACAAGAATTATGTTGATCATATAAATAGTAGTCTCAGACTCCAGTATAGGTTATACATATGATATGCCGATAGAGCGAAGAAATCTAATAGGTATCTTGAAAATAATCCGGGGGTAAGAAGGCAAAAAAGAATTGCGGGGGCTAGATGACGTTCATGTACTCTAGTCTGAATGAAAAACACCAGGAGAGACCATATAAATAGATGATTAAGAAAACGGGGTATAGAAAAATTTTTCAATTCTTTGAATAAAAAGTATCCGAGTGAAATGAGAAGGGCTGCTATTGAAATTGTTCTGACTGAGATTCCTCCTAACAAGACAGAGTCTTCGGTTCCTATTGGAAAAATAAAATGCCAGATATTCCACGCGGCGTCGGAAACTAAAGAGGAAGAACCGGAAAGAGTTTGGAAATAAATTCCGATGGCGGAACCGGGTCCGATTTTAAAAAGTAGGAAGGAAGCAAAAAAAGCTCCAAGCGAAAGAACCAGACCCCTGAAAACTTCATCTTTCGTCAGTTGCTTTAACCAAAGAATTAAGTACAGTGGCCCAAACCAAAGAGTGGTTTGTTTTGTGAGTACTCCAAGGGCAAAAACCAAAATTGAGAAGTAACGGAGAGGAGAGTAAACGGCAAGATAAAGAGACCAGACGAGGAAAAGATTGGTGATGGGCTCTATTTGACCCCAGACTGAGGAGATGTAGATGACGGCAGGATTAAAAAGATAAAGCCCGGCGAGAAGTAATGGCCTTTTTGATTTTTGTTTGGTAAGAAACTTGTAGATTATCGTGAAAGTAAAAATGTCGGCAATAATCCCCGGGAGTTTGAGGAAGGCGTAACGCATATTTTCGTGAGTAATAAGAGGAACAAGGAATGAAGGAAAGAAACTGAAAGTTCTGTTGAGAAACAAAAAGAGACCGCTGAATGCCTGATAAAGAAGATTGGCCGCCGCGAAAAAAATAATGGCTAAGGGTGGATAGTTGGGATCGTTGTAGCCTGGAAAATGACGAGAATAGAAATCAACTGGATTCTCCAAGAAGCCGTTACCCCAGACAAAATGATTTTTTATGTCTCCGGAGTACTGGAAGTAGGCCAGGACAAGTCTAATTATCAGACCTAAAATGAGGATGATCCAAAAAAAACGCTTAGTCTTGGATGTTTCGGTCATAAAGTAGTGATATTAGTGAGGCAACTAGTCCGGCCCTGGCAAACAAAATAAGACTTGAGTTTTGGATGGGGTTTATGGTGGTCGGAGTGAAGGTGTCTTTTAGTGAAAGAAACATACCAATACTTTGAGAAGGATCAAAAGAAAGCCAGATAACCGTCCAGAAAAGAATCAGCATAATCCAAAGATAGTGTCTACCTGAGGTAATTGAGTAGTAGAGAAGCCAGGGCATGAACCAGAGAAACCACTGAGGATGGAAGTGATTAAAAGCCAGGGTAGAAAGAATAGTAAGGCCAATGGAGTGGATAAGGCTGAGTTTGCCTGAGTAGAGATAAATGGCAATCAAAATGTAAACGACGTAAAGCCAAGGGATAACTGTTCCTCCGGAGATGGCAATACCGGCGAAGGTCGATTTTTCGGCTAGAGAGGCCAGGAGCGCATACATCTTAAAGGCGGGAGAGCCCATGTAAGGCAGAATAAAAGCGAGCCAAACAGCGACACCGGGTAGAATGGCAAGAAGTGCTTTTTTAAATCCTTTTTCTTTGAACACTTTGATGGCGATCAGAGGAAGAATAGCTAGGCCAAATGGTTTGATGAGGGCTGAAAGAGCCACAAAAACAGAACCCCATGCGTAAGATCCTTTTTTAAGAAAAATAAGAGCAAGAAGCAAGAAAAAAGTAAGAATAGTGTCAACTTGACCGATACCGGCGGCAACATGGATGGTGACTGGGGCGAACAGCCAGATTAGTTGAGATAGACGTCCTTGTTCTTTGTTTTTAAATAGCTTAGGAAGATAGATTAGTGTGAGAAAACCAAAAAGTAGGAAGGGGAGTTTAAAAATAAGAAGAGGAAGATAGGCGAAGTAGCCTTGGAAAAGAGCGTTGTCGTCTAGAGTGATGATGTCGACGGCTTTGGCCATGACTCCCATAAAAGGAACTTGGATTGCGGCGGGAATGAGGTAAGCAAGAGGTGGATAAATGAAGATGTCGTCATTGTAGATTTTTTTAACCAGATCTCCTTGGGGAAGTTTGGCAACGTGATCGTAGAAGGTGAGGACCTCTCCCCTACCAATAAATTTGGAGGCCAGGACAAAAGCGCGCAGGTCCGGATGATAAGTCGTGACGGAGATAAAAAGCTGGAGAAGAATACCGAGGATGATTAAAGGTAAAAAGAACTTGGTGGTTATTTTTTTGACCATGATACTTTTTTAATTAATTTTTGCCACTTTTGGCCTGCCCATAAGACAAAGTTTAGTGCATTTGAGCCAAACTTGCCGTGATAAATCTGAGCTGACTTGGCTAGTGGGCTAGAAAGATGAGAGCTAAAACTACCGCTGGCACCATGAAGGTGCATAACCACGGCCTTGGGGTAGTAGTAAACCGGAAGTTTGAATTTTCTGAGCCGGCGACAGAACTCGATGTCTTCGTAGTAAAGGAAGAAGCGCTCATCTAGACCACCAACTTGATTAATAGTGGCTCGGGGAACCAAAAAAACGGCCATAACAGCAACATCGACTTTAGTGGTTTTGTTCCCCGGATAGTATTTGTTGAAACAGTTTTTGCAACCTAGAAAATAGTATCTGAAAGCATTCCAAATAGTGGGGAACTTATAGATGGAGGGCTGAGTTTTTCCATCATGATAGAGAAGTTTGGGGGCGACGGCGCCGAGAACGGGATGAGCCTCGGCAAAATCATAAAGAAGCTTTATCGCTGAGCCCTTAATTCCAGTGTCGGGATTAATGATAAGAATATATTTACCCTTGGACTCTTTAATTCCTCGGTTAATGGCTTTGGAAAAACCGACGTTTTCAGTGTTGATGAGAACTTTGGGCTTGAGGGGGTGTTTTTTGGCTATCTCAGCACAACGGTCCGAGGGGTAGTTGTCGACGACAATAATTTCTTTGTTTAGTCCGTCTTTGGATTTTTTAATTGAGTCCAGAAAAGGACCAATGGTCTTTTCAGAACGGAAGCCGACGGTAATTATCGAGAGATCAATGCTCATAGGGTTTGTTGATTAAACCGAGGACTTGGGAGTCGGAAAGAATTCCCTTGGTTTTTTTACCTTTGGCTAGATATTCTTTGAGGGCAAGGAAAATAATGCGAAGATATCCGAGGTGTTTAATTGAGTGAGTAATCAGGAACAAAAGATGAGAAATAGTAAAGCGTTTCTCGGAAAAGTTCTGCCAGATAAAGAGGAGTTCGTTTCTCTGTTTTATGGTACTGACAAAATGAGGGTCGAGTTTACTGAAGCTAGACTCGTGCTGGTGAAGAACATGAGCATCCGGAATCCAGAGAATCTTCAGACCGGACTTCCAAGCCCGCCAACCGAGATCAATGTCCTCCCAGTATCCCGGTGAGTAAATTTCGTTGAAGTTATGAAGCTTAACCAGAAGTTCTCTTCTTAGCATGGCGCTGCCTCCGGATAACCAACCGGCGTAGTAGGCTACAGATTTGTCTTCTCCCCTAGTGAATTGGAATTTACCTCCATGCCAGCTGACTTTTGGCCATGAAGAGTTTTTTTCGTTGAAGGAAACACCTAAAATATCCTTGTCGACGAAGTATTTGAGGGATTCTTCGAGGTAGCCTTTAAGCGGTACGACATCGTTGTTTAGAAAAACGACGAAGTCTGCTTGAGAGTAACCGATACCAATGTTCATGGACTTACTGAAACCTTGATTTTTATCGTGATGGAGACAAATTACTTGAGGAAATTTCTCCTTTAGAAATTCCAAGGTACCGTCGTCACTTCCATCATCAACAACGATAATTCCGGCATTTCCCGAAAACTTAACCACTTCAGGTAGATTTTTTTCCAGCAGACTCTTGGCGTTGTAGCTAGAAATAATAATATCTATCGTTTTTCCAATCATCTTTCTAAGTATATCAATCTCGATGTTAGAATGGTGGTTAGAGTGAAAAACAAACTAATCAAGCTACTTCCAATATTCCTATTGACTGTAATTGCCTTGGGTTTTTTCTGGCAGTACTTTTTTAAAGGTTTAATTCCTTTTCCTGGTGATTTGCTCGTCGGGGCTTATTTTCCTTGGTTGGAATATAAATGGGGATATGCTGTTGGTGTTCCGGTAAAAAACACGTTAATCTCTGACATTTTTTCACAAATATATATTTGGAAAGAATATCTCGTAAGTTCTTTTATTCACCTGCAAATGCCTTTATGGAATCCTTATTCATATTCCGGTGAACCAATGTTTGCTAACTTTCAAAGTGGACCACTGAATCCGTTTAATTTATTGATGGTATTTCTTGGTGCTACTAGTGGCTGGACTTGGATGGTAATTTCTCAATCGGTAGGGTCGGTAGTGGCCATGTATCTTTATTTGAAATCGATTAAAAAGGAAACTGAGGCAGCGATTATCGTCTCGATAGTTTATGCATTCGGAGGATTTTCCATATTATGGTCTCAGTTTGTGAACGCCGGATTTACGATGATCTGGATTCCCCTGGTGCTTTTAACCATTGAAAAAACAATTAATAAAAACAATCGAAAAATATTGTTGTGGCTTTCCCCACTGTTTTTTTTGATGGTGACGGCAGGTCATATGCAGTCAATAATCTACGCCGGAATTTTGACTATCTGCTACTACGTTTATCGAGTTGGAATAAAAAATATTAAACTAAATACGTTTTTTTTCTTAGCGATTTTCCTTTCTGTTTGTTTTAGCGCGGTTCAGCTTCTCCCAACCATGGAGCTAATGAACTTCAGTATTCGTTTTGAAGAAAGTTCTCTTTTTCAGTTTAACTATGGATTATTACCACCGGAAAATTTGGTCACTCTTGTAGCGCCGGATTATTTTGGAAATCCTTCGACCGGAAATTTTTGGGGATTTTTTAACTACCACGAAACGGTTACTTATGCTGGGATGATTGGGATAGTAGGATTGGTTTTTGGTTTGCTTTTTTATAAAAAACTTAAAATTGGCAAGTTCTTTTTGTGGGCATCGATTCTGGCGTTGTTGCTGCAGTTTGATACGCCTCTCGGACAGGCTTTGTATAAATTTAAAGTTCCGCTACTGTGGACCAGTACAGCGGGAAGAATAGGACTTATTTATCTGCTGGGTATTAGTGTGTTGGTGACGGAAATGATTGAAGCAGTTACTTCGCTGAAGTGGAGTGAAAAACTGAGACTATTTTTGCCTCCAGTATTAATTATTTCAGTCGCTTTGGGTATTACCTACGTTTCTTTGCGACTATTTTCTCAAGACTACGCAGTTGGTCTACTGCAACCAAATATTAAAAATATGAATATTGGTATTAGAAACTTGGCATTTCCCCTGCTGTTTTCAGGATCTTTGCTGGTCGTTTTCTTTCTTTCCGGAAAAATTAAGATTTGGAAATGGGTAGTTTTAATTATCGTAGTAGCCGATCTTTTTAGATTTGGCTGGAAATACACTCCTTTTGTTCCTGCGGAATTTGCTTTTCCTCCAACTGAAGTACTCAGCTTTCTCCAGAGCGATTCGAGTGTGTTCAGGGTAGATAAAGAAAAGGATGCTATTTTACCTCCAAACACTTGGATGGCTTACAGATTGATGAATCCGGCAGGATATAACCCGATGGCAATTTCGGATTATGCAAGAGCATATAACTTTGACATAAATGGTGAAGCGACAATATCCGGTGTTTCCAGATATTCTGAGACCATAAGATACGACGCTACAGCCCTAGGAAGGTACAACGTGAAGTACTTATTGGCGATTAAGAGAGATGAAAAGGCGGAGTTCCCCGGAAATAATATTAACTACAGAATAAATGAAAAGGAATGGAAAAGAGTGTTTCAAACCCCGGCTGTGGCTGTGCTTCTAAATACCAAGTACAAAGAAAGGGCCAGAATTGTCTACAATGATGGTTTTGATGCCAAGGGAAATGCAACTATAACTAGCTATGAAAATAATAAGGTGATTATTAAGTTCAGCAATGTCGACGGAGAAAAACTTCTGCTGGCGGATACTTATTATCCTGGATGGGTAGCGACAATCAATGGAGAACGGACAAAGATTGGAAACGAGATATCCCCTTTTAGAACGGTAGACATTCGAGGAATAAAAGACGGAGAAATAATCTTTGAGTACAAACCAGAAAGTTTCAAATGGGGAGTGATAATAAGCGGAGTAAGTTTTCTTATCTGGCTGGTGTGGTTTATCGTTCCACGCAAGAAACAAGTTTAACTACTTTGAGACTGTCGATGATCTTGGTTTCTTTGACAGGACATAGCTTGCTGAAGTTTCCCATCCATCCTTGAAAAAATTCTGAGTGTTCGCTATCTCCCTGGATAATAAGGAAAACCGGAGTTCCGTCTTTGGTTAATTTTCTCTTTGTCCATGCTCGTTCTCCTTTTTGGATATATTCAGGCTGGCCGGGAAGATAGGCTATGTCTTCCGGCTGATAACCATAGGTTTTCGTTCCGTACCACCAAAAAACGTGTTGAAGGGGATAGTCGTAGATAGCTGGTAAGTAGCTATAGACCCTAAACCCTTGACCTCCAGCCTCTTGATAAACCCAGTCGACAGCTTTGATTTCATTCATTAAATTGCTGGGGTTGTCCGATGGCTTGAGAAAATTTTTATCAAGATATTCGAGATGGGCTTTGAGAGTATTTTGAAAAGTAAAAAATATAAATACAAAGACCAGTATTTTTCCAAAAATATTTTTGGAGAAGATTCTTTCGATAATACTAACAAAGAAAATAGTTGCCGGAATGGAAAGCCCTAAAATGTACCAGGTTTTTATCCCCAGAGGAAAAAACAGATAAAAGATACAGGAAAAAATAAAGAATGAAAGGGTGAGAAGAGTGAGATTGTTAGGGATATTCTTCCGGTACTTGGAAATTAAGTACAGAATTCCCAAAACGAGAAGGATAGGGTAAATAATTGAAAGAGTTTCGAAAGGAATATGGTTGGTATCTCTTAGGGTATTAATGAAACGAAGCTCTCTTTCAGGTAAACGGTCGCTAAAAGATAGCTTTTCTCCCAGGATAGCAGCCTTACCCGTAAACTCAGCTAGAAGCGTCTTGGTCATTAGAAAATCATGGCGCATTTCAAAAAGAGCCTGAGGAAGAAGAGTGATAACAAAACCAACGATACTGGCAAAAATATTTTTAAAGGAAAACCGCTTTAACAAAAAGAAAAGTAGGGTAAAGGGGAAAAAGAGGATACCAAAGGCGGCTTCAACCTGTAGAGACAGACCGCTTATTAGACCGACAAGAAATGATTTTTTCGGGGAGCGATTTTCTTGCGAATAGACAAGAGTGGCAATAAATAAAATGGTAAAAATTGGCATAGCATTGGCGTTCCAAAAATAACGGGCGGTGTAAAAACCTGTCGGAAGAAGAGATAAAACAATACCAACCAAGTTTGCCTGGGTAAGAGATTTTTTCTTAAGGACAAACCATAAAATAAGTACTGCCAACTGGTACCAGATAATCTGCCAGATGACGATGGCCATAGGACTGCCGCCGAAGATTAAAAAAGGAATCAAGAGAAAATAATAATAGAAGGGTCCGAGAAGGACTCCGTTGATACTTGTGGTCGGCCCTACAAGCCGTGGTGTGTGGGTAATGACCATCTGACGAAGATCGACTAGATCACGACCTTGGTCATAGGTTAAAGGAAAGTTGTTGCCCCAAACGGAAAGGATCTTAATGACAAGACTTAAAACCAGGGCAGCGAAAAAGATAAGGGTTAAAGGATGAAGCTTTTTAAAAATCGAGACCATGTCAGATTAAGGTGAGAATTTTTTTGTTAAATTCCTTGAGGGAGAATTTTTCTGATCTTTCCTTGGCGTTTTCTCTTGTTTTTTCGTAAAGAGAAGAATTTTTAATTAATATTGTTGTCGATTGCGCTATTTCTCCGGCGTTTATACAGAGGAAACCGGTATCTTCAGAAAGAATTTCCTTTTGTCCCCCTTTACCGATGACAACAGGAACACAACCAGCGGCCATGCTCTCGACCGTGGTGATACCAAAGTGCTCAACTTTTTCAGGATCTTCTTTTTCATCAATTTCGTAGCCTGCTGCGTGCCAGAAGAATTTTGCCTTGGCATAAAGGCTCTTTAATTTATCAAAGTCGGGATTAACAACAAACTTAATGGGAAGGGAACCTGCTTGCTCTTTCAGTTTTTCTAAGGTATCCGATTCCACGTGGCTACCACCAACTAAAAATAACTGGTAGTCCGGAGAGGTCTTGTGGAGAATTTTAAAGGCATCAATCAGAACGTCCTGCCGTTTGGAGTGACTGGGCGAATCGAAACGGGCAACCGACAAAATGATATTTTCTTTTTTACCGGGGAGAAAACTTTCCGTGTCTACCGGGGGATAGAGAATAAAGCTTTTGTTTTTGGGAAAATAGGTTTCGTGAACATCTGCAGTGAAACGAGAGTTGTAAACGAACTTGTGAACGAAAAGCGTTTTGATTCTATTGACAAAGGTATTACCACCAATGGTTTTGAAAGGAACTTGAAAATGGATTAAATTGTTTCGGGAAAATAGAAACGGTAGACTGCCATCGCTAACCCAGAAAATAAGACCGTAGCGAATGGTAAAAAGAAATTTACGGAATAGGGAAGTATTACTAGTACAAAGTTCGTAAGCTTTCTTATTTATTTTTATTCCTGACAAATCTAGACCAAATCTTTCTTCTGCTTTCTTTAAAGTTTCGGCGTCTTTCCAGGCAACCTCAACCCGGAAGCCGGAGTTTAATAGAGATTGAGCAAAAGTAAGAGCATAACGCTCCCCTCCTCCGAGGGTGTCAAGATATGGATCAAAAATTAAGGCTTTTTTCATTTGTTTTCCTGTTGCCATTCCTGTAATAAATCGTCGTCGACTTTTTTATATGTTTCTGACAATGAAGGTTTTCGTTGCGCTTCCCATAACCTTTCGTAGGTCATAAATTTACTGAACATCTGATAAATGATTTCTATCCAGCCTTCAGTACCATCTTTCCAAAGTCCTTGTTTTACCGCCCGATACCAAAATTCGGTGAACATAATTCTGATAAAGCGCCAACCTTTCATTTGTGGATGACCGGCGTCGAGAAGCATCTTGGCTTCAAATTTAGACCAGTTTAGAGTGTTAGGAACTTTTTCGTCGATGTTTTTGTGAGAGAGGTGAACCATTTGATGATGAAGATTACCTATCTTTCCCTCAATTTTTGGTTGTTCGTGGAGTTTACCCTCCCAACGTTTGAGAGCGGTTTTTTTCATAAGTCGGAGAACACGTGGATCCCCCCAGTGTTGGAGATGTTTGCCTAAGAAAATTTCGTAGCGGCTGATGGTATAGGCTTGGTGTTGGGGTGCCTCGAGAGTGGAAAGGATTTCTCTAGCCAGCTTTACAGGAATACGTTCGTCGGAGTCGAGATACAATAGCCATTCTCCTTTGGCTTCTTTGGCCCCGTCGTTGCGCCATTTGGCAAAACTATCTCCGGTAGTGTGAACAATCTTGGCGCCGAGTTTTCGACAAATTTCAATCGTGTTATCGGTTGAACCAGTATCGACGACAATGATCTCCGAAGCAAACTGTGAAGTCTTGAGAGCCGGAATTATTTCATTGGCAACGTTTTTGGCTAGAATGATGACTGAGATTTTTTTCATGGTTTTTTTATCCAGGAACCGCCGCCTAATTTTCTCATATAAAAGTCACAAATCGCTAGCTTTTGGGCCTTGGTACCAACAAAGAGTTTCTTGACAGCCTCTTTCATAAGGGCGATCTTGGTACGAGTACGGGCGTAATCCATACCAAAGACAAGTCTGTTTCTGGTTAAAAAATAATCGTTTAGGGGTGAACCGATGCCCGAGCTTTGGGCGACTTTGTGCCAGAGATTTATATTGGAGTCAAAGATGAGTTTGTAGCCGGCTTTTTTAATTCTTAATCCCAGGTCTGAGTCTTCGAAGTAGAGGTAGTAACGCTCGTCAAAGAGTCCAACTTTTTCCAAAACTTCAGCTTTGGTAATAAACAGACAACCGGTAATGAAGTCTGTTTCTCTTTGGCCATCGTACTGACCTTTATCGACTTCGTTAACGCCAAGATGTTTGGCGTAAACATTGTTCCAGTCATATTCTCCTCCCCCATACCAAATGACTTTTCCTAGTTCATCTTTTTTATATTTACTTTCAAACTCGAAACCCTTGGCGAAATAAATTAAGCCGCCAACAGCTCCAGTTGTTGGATCGGCTATTGGCGAAGCGAGAATTTTAAGAATAAGATCTTCCGGAACAATTGTGTCGTTATTTATCAACACAATTAAATCACATTCATCCTCAAGGGCTTTTTTGAACCCAAGATTGTTGCCTGCCGCAAAGCCGATATTACCCGGACTTGCAACGTAAATTGCCTGAGAATGTTTTTTTATTTTTTCCTTGAGATTTTCCGACCCCTCGTTGTCGACAACGTAGACTGTGGAGGTAACTGCAAGAGGGAGGGCATTTTTCTCGAGCTGTTTTACGACATCAAGAGTATCTTGGTCACTATGAAAGTTTATTGTGATGAAACCAATTTTCATTTTGAAAGTTTGCGAGTGAGTTTCAGAAGGAAACGTTTGACTTTTTGAGGTTCAGATTGGATGAGGACGGTGAGGTACCAGTAACGAAGTTCTTTGAATTTTTCCAAGAAAAGTTTTTGCCAGACCGGGGTGAAGAGACTGGCTTTTTTGGGTTCGTGACCTTCGTGCTGCCAGATCTTCAAGTAGATGAGCATGACAGAGAACATTTGTAAAAAGGCAAGAACTAAACCATGAAGACCGTCTTTGTAACCATCGCCGGCAAAGAAACGATTAATGAATTCGCCAATAGGTTTGATGATGAGATCCTTGGCGTCAAACTTGTAACCGGAAGAAATTAATTCCTTGGCTTGTTGAGTAGAGTAACGAAGAGCTCTCTCGAAATATTCGTCAATCGTATTGTAATGATGGTGCTCTATGGCAAAAGTTTCGTCGGCATCGAGATTTACCCCTATACCGGTAGTTACCGGAATGGAGTGGATTTCATTTTGCCACTCAACGGTGTCCTTTTTGAAAAAGCGAATGTTGTAGTCCGGCCACCAACGTGAGTGTTGGGTCCATTGTCCAAAAATGAGATTTTTTCTAGGAATTCTCACAAAGTCGCAGTCGTTTTCTTCGGTGATTTCAATGAGTTTCCTGGCAAGAGTTTTAGGGACGCGTTCATCGGCATCGACGATGAGGATCCAGTTGCCGATAGCCTTGCTTATAGCGAAGTTTCTGGCCGGCTCGACGTAGCCAACCATTTTGTGATCAAAGACTTTGTCAGTGTAACTTTTGGCGATTTGTTTTGTTTTATCTTCCGACTCCATGTCAACCACGATGATCTCGTCAGCAAAATGAAGAGTCTTTAAACAGTCTTCGATATTTTTTTCTTCGTTCCTGGTGTTGACAACGGCTGAGATATTAATTTTGGACATATTGGTCTGTTTGATAGATTTTGATGCCTCCTGAGTCAAAAATCAAAGTCAGAGAGAGATCAATGGGATTAATTTTGATTGACTGGAAAGGTGTCTCGTAAATATATCTTATGTTATTCTCCTGTAAAAAGCTTCTTGCCCAAGTTCTGTCTAGGGTGTTGTAAAAACGCTGAACCTGTCTACTACGTTCTTTGTAGTCGAAACCGGTGATGTCTAAATTAATAGTATCGGAGATAAATTCCGGCTGACCAGAGAAGGCGGAAACATAGGCTGTTGAGACGTAGTCATAAAGAGGCTTGGGGGTGACGTTCCATCCAGATTTAAGATACATCGGGGTAAGGACAATCCCCTTGGGCTGTTTCCTTAGTGTCTCGAGACCGGCAATTTCACTAAAACTCGTGGTCGAGGCAGAGAAACGACCAAAGTAATCTTTAAGGGTACCGATGCTGGTGGCGGTACCGATAAAGAGAAGCAGGATACCAATGATAATTTTAACGATAGTCGAGTTCACTTTATTAAATAGTTGCACAATTACCGGTCCGGAGATAAGGCCGAGGAAGAAAAGGGAGTAGTAAGTAAATTGAATAGTGTTCCAAGGATTTACTTTTTGGACAATAAAGAGAGGGAGCAACAAACCAATAATGATTATCCAGTCGACTAATTTTTCAGAGAGATCTTTGGTTTTATATCCTTTGAGTCCAAGTAGTCCAAGAATTCTGACATTAAGATTACCAATAAAGAAGATTACTGTCGCAAATATATTTACGGCAAGGAGTTTGGGGAAGTTTCCCGTGGCTTCGTAAGCTTGCCAGGCTTCGACAAACTTTGGCCAGTAAAAACGGTCAAAGGAGGCAAATAGACTTTTGGAGAACCAAAGGGGATCAAATTGAAAAGGTGAACCGGAAAACGAGGTAAAGGGAAGGGTAAAAAGAGTGCCGAGGAGAACAACTCCAGACAAGACTTTAATTTTTCGACAGAAGAAAAGGGCTCCGGCGAGGAGAACAAAGGCATAAACTTTTGTTTGGGAAAGAATGGCTCCAAAGAAAATTAATTTAAGGAAGGTACCAAGCTTAATCTTCCCCTCGCTTTGGATGTTAAGCAAAAAAAGTAGTAAAAAGACAAGAGAAAGAGCAAAGGGTGGATTGAGAAAAAGCGAGGCAGACTGATTCACCCAGAAAGCGGACTCGCCGGAAAAAACGTCTTGACCGGTAAGGAGTTTAGGGATAAATCCAAGAGAGCCGCCCAGAAAAACCAAAATGAAGGAGATTGACTTTCCCCAAGAAGAGTAGTGCCACTTGGTCATAAGCTTGTTGAGAAGGAAGACAAGAACAAGTCCTAAAATTATGGGGGCAACTCGAAAATAGAAGGTGGTTGCGGGCATTTGGAAAAGGCGGACGATGATACCTGAGAGATAGTCGAAAACGAAGTGATAATTAGTCAACTTAACGCCGGAGTACTGGGGATGATCAAGATTAAAAGGATTTTGAGCAAACTTTTCGATAAGAGAGAGATGAAAAATAGCGTCGTGGCCATTGGGTCCCCAAAAACCAAGACCAAAAGAGTAAACCAAACCGCTTTTGATGACGGTAAGACTGAGGATGGCAACACAGACAAGACCGACAATTAGGGGTAAGGAAATTTTTGGTGGTCCTTGGTGGCGAATCTTTTTGATGACAATGATGAGGGCAAGCATAAGGACAATCCAGAAAAACCAGGAATAGCGATAGGTGTCTTGGAAGGGGGTGTAGGGAGCGGCTTTCCAGGTAACGTCGTTTTTATTTTTGGTTGCCTTTAGACCCTGATACTCAACTTGGGGAACAGAAAGATTAGTGAAAGTGATAGAGTCGGGATAGAAGGTAATTTTTTGTTTATCTTTTTCCAAGGAAATTTGCCAGAGATCCCATTGCTTTGAGTAAACAGTAAGGAACCGTGTCAAATCAAAATCAAGAGTCAACTCGGATCCCGGAAACTTGACCGAGTCGATGGCTGAAGGAATATCAAGATACAGACTGGCTTGATGATTGGGGGTAACGAGATAGTCCTCATAAATTCCCCTGTTATAAATACGAAGATCGACTACTTTGGTCTTGCCATCTTGAGCTTTAAGACCAATGCGGTAGTAAGGACTTTGATACCAAAAGACTTCACCAGGCTGTTTCTCCGTCAGGTCTTTGGTGCGATAAAAATAAGCTGGGCTGCTTTCGGGATAGCGGGCTTTAAATAAGTCGCCAAAATTTCCTAGGTCGATAAAGTTTAGACCGTAAAGATCTTTGTTCTTGACGAGAGAGTTGTAAGAGTTGATGATTTCCTGACGATAATCGGCGATAGGATAATCGTTTTCCAAGCCAACGTTAAGGTAGGTTAGCTCGTTGAAGTTGTGCTGGCTGTAGAGAGCGAGGAGTTTGTTGAAATAAGCAGTATCTTGACCCACACCAAGATAGTCATTTACCTGGACAGAATAAGCGGAAACAAGTCCTTTGCCGTAAAAATTAAATAGGTCTCGCTGGGCCCAGCGAACCATAGTTAAATTTACCCGGTTGTTTAGACTTTGAGCAGGTATTAGGGAGTTGTTTTTGTCCGGAAAGTAAGGACTACCTAGGTAACCTCCCCAAAGACGATAGTGATCGGTGGAGTACTGTTCATCACAGTTCATGGCGGTTAAGACGGAGTATTTTTTTTGAAGATACTCAAGCGAAAAACTATCCAGATGCCAAGCACTGACAGACTTGGGGTAAAAACCATATCGACCAAAGAAAGAGTTCATGTAAGTGTCTATCAACTTCATTCGATCGGTTTGTGAATATCCGGAGAGAAAAATGCGATTGGCACCAAAAATGGTGATGCCGTTGGGGTAGCCAATACCCGCAGCGTTCGTAAGGGAAGGAGTTACTTCCAAGAAAGCGCCAAGGAACTGGGTTTTGTTGGTGTTAATGAGATTTTTAAAGAAAGCTGATATGGTGGCATCTTCTACTGCGTCAAAACGAAGTAGCCAAGTAACCGGAAGTCCCGAACGAGAAGCCTCCTGAAGTTGAAATTGGGGAAGGTCCAATGGATTTTGTTCGGTAAGTGTCCAACCATCATAGCCCCTGACCGGATTGGAGACGGTAACAAAAGTCTGCGGCACCCAGGCGAAGGCTCCCTTAACCAAAACGAAGAATAGAAAAATAGGTAGGAAGTAGAGCAGTCTTTTAAACATGTTTTATTTTAAAGTAGTTTAGGGTATTGGTAAAAAAGGAGATGCCTTCGATAAGAATAACCGAGCTGAAATAAATGGTGGCGGAGAAAATACCGATAGTAACGAGATTGAAAACCGAAGTACCATAGCGAATAAAGACTGAAAGAAATAAACTCATAGATAAGGTAGCAAAAAGTGGTGTTTTGAGAATGTTTAATAAATTGAAGTCGACATATTTTCGGGCGAGGAGAATCGTAACTAGTGATGAAGTGGCGATAATGGCAACGGCGTAGGAGACTCCCAGGAAACCGAATTTAAGAGCCAGGAAAGGCATAGTGATCCAGGTAAGTCCCGTCCACATGAGCATTAGTTTAAAGGTGGATTTGATATGACCGGTAGCGTTGAGAAGGTTCGTGAGACTGGTGGAAATACTGGCCCAGGCGGAGTTGTAGAGATAGATATAGAGGGGTATGAGAGCAGGCAACCACTTGGTGTATTGGGGAATGATGTTTATCAAAGGTAGAGCAAAAAAGCCCATGCCGACAAGAACGGGAAAAGCAGCCAGGCACATATATTTCAAACTAACTTCAACGGCACGAGCGAGTTTTTCTTTGTCGTGCTGGAGTCTCGCAAAGGTAGGAAAGGAAACTTTGGTGAGATTATCCATCACAATGCGGAGAGGAAGACCTGCCCATCTACTTGCCCAACCGATATATCCCAAGCCCGTGGTACCGATGATTTTGGTGAGGATGATGGTCATACCATCATCTTTTAATACTGCCAGGAAAGTGTTGGCTTGATAAGGCAGACCAAAGCGAAGAAGTGAGCTGAGTGAGTCGCGGTAAATGCCGAGCATCGGTTTCCAGGGATAGACAATATACATAGTAACTAAACCAACTATTCCTCGCGCCAGAACGGCATAAGTAAAAGCGGTAACGCCAAAACCTTTCCAGGCAAAAAAGACAGCGACAAAATTGAAGGCCAAGGTTTCAATAATTTGGGGGAGAATTAATTTATTAAATTTAATTTCTCTCTCGAGCATGATCGAAGGAATGGTTTTGAGAGAACTTAAAAATAACGAAATTCCCATAGCATAGAGAAGATACATACCTAACTGGTCAATGTTGTATTGAGAACGAATAAGGGGACGGGCTAAGAATAAAATCAGGAGGAGGAGAAAAACCAAGATCTGCTGAACGGTGAAGGTGGTAGCAAGATCTTTCTTGGTAACAACTTCCTTCTTCTGAATTAGAGCGGCGGCAAGGCCAACATCGGAAAAATAGGCTAAGAAATTGACAACTGAAGAAACAAGATAAAAGATGCCATAAATGTTGGGGTCGAGAAAAATGGTGAGCGCTAAGGTCGAGATGAACGAGATTATCTGAACAATGAAAGTGCGAGAAATAAGAGCTAGTACTCCGGATACCGAGCGGCTTTTAACTTCTTGGTACTCAAGAACTTGTGGTTCGTCAGGTGCGGCGTCGAGCATATTGAGCTAGTTTTATTAATATTAAAATCGAAGCTAGAGTTGTTAAATCGGAAAGAAGACGAATTGGAGTGTAACCTATCTTAGCGAAGACGGTATGGTTACCTTCTGTAAGGTCGACGATGACTCGGCCAAGTTCGTCATGAGTAGTGGTGACTTTTTTACCGTCAACCTTGGTTGTTAACCCTTCGAAAGTTAATAGTGGCAGGGTAACCTTGGCTTGGGGAGTCGAAACGATGGCATTAAACTTCATCCAGTTAGTACCGGAAGTAAAGTATTGGATACCACCAAGACCTTCGGAGTAAACCGGAATAGTAAAGGCAGGGGCTCCAGGAGGAAACTCGGCGGTTCTAGGAAGATAGTCGAAGATGCCACCTGTGACTTGGAGCTCCCATTGACGACCCGCCATCTTTTCTCCGATGGTGACTCTGACTGGTCTTTCGATTTGGAAGAAATAAATGTTCCAGTTAATAAGTCCTAGGGTAATGGCGACAAAAAGTATTTTTTTGAGTAACGGAGATAATTTAACTGTAGTGAGATAACCGGCAACAAAAGAAAAATAAAAAACAATTAAAGCTACCAGACGCCAAGGGAACTGAGCATATTGGAGCAGAGGCAGATTATTCCAGATGGTGATCGATCTGCCGTGAGCTAAAAAGGCATAAACAAAACCAAACGCGACCATCATCAGAATCATGAGGGAAAGGACTCTTTGTTTTCTAATTTGGAAAAGAGCAATGGCCGAAGCAATGAGAGCTACTACCCATTGGAACTGACCGATGGAAAAAGACATATTGTCTTCCGGCCCCCAGGTGGAACCGCCATACCCCCAGAAACGGGAGAGAAACATTTGATTAATGTCGGCGTAGTGAGCCATGTAGTTGAAGTAGCCGGACATCATCGAATCGACGTGGACAAATTTTTGTTCCAAAACGACGGGGATAAAGAAAAAAGCCGAGAGACCAACACCTAAAATTCCAGACAGCGATAAGTGTTTGATGGAAAGATAATTTTTGGTTTTAATAATCCAGAAGATTGCCCAAAGTATCGCAGTGGGAGCAAAAACCATGGTCATAACATTGTGCGATGTGAGCTGGCCAAAAAGTGAAACCGCCAGGAGGATAAAGGTAGTCCAAGAAAACTTTTTGGTTATTAACTTGTAAAGATAAAGTAAAACAAAGGGAAACCAAACCATACCCCAGGCTTCATTTTGGGCACCGCGAACATAGATATCAACCGAGTGATACGGGGCATAGACATAAAAAAGAGCCGAGAGGATTCCTCCCCATTTGCCAAAAAACTCTTTGGCAAGATAATACATACCGAGACCAGAGAAAATAAAGGCAAGAATAAACATAATCTTTACCGGCCAGAAAAAACCAAGACCAAGCATGACCATGAGCTCCATAGGATAGTAAGGCATGGGAGGATAGAACTGCATTAACGGATAGCCATAACCAAAACCGCCATCTGGAACCCAACGACAAGGAATCTGGCCATCCTGGAAACATTTGTTGAGTTCAAAGAGACGAAAAACCTGAAGGTCGTCATGCATGGAAAAATATCCCGGTTGAAGAAGACTACTGACTGAAGGTAAAAGAAGAACAATAAGCAAAATTTCAATACGGAAACGTTTGGTCAGTTTCCATAGAGAAGAAAGCAAATTGACTAGTAGACGCGACATTAAATTCATTATAGAGAGTTAAGCTGATAGCGATAGAACTGAAGCACTTCTTGGGTACCATCCAGACGAGCCGGTTTGGGAAATTCTTTGATGAGAGTTAAGGTATCCAGAGAACCAGCGTTGAGATGATTCCTGGATTTATTGATCACCAAGAAACGAGCATTGTTTGGTGAAGAGTTGACTAAGCCCTCGGGGACGGCACCAACGTAGGGATTGGAACCAACAACGGTGATGTTGGGGTGACCGTTAGTGTAAATTTGAAGTCCGTCTGGAAGAGTGCCAAAAAAGCCTTCGGTAAAAACAACGATCTTCTCCCCTTTTGCTTCGAGATCAATTAAATAATTGGCAATTTCTTTTTGACCCCAGCCGGCCGTCCATTCCTCGAGATATCCCGTGTGCATATCGTAGGAAAGAAGAGCTTTGGTGGGTGCAAAAACACAAAGAAGAGAAAAGATGAGAGGGACGAGCAGGAGAACAATTGCAGAAAGTTTGATAAGGATTCCTTTTCTGGTAACTAACCAGTGAAGACCAAAGCCAATAACCGGAATTAGAGGAAGAACAGCAAATAGAGCATAGCGACTGGTGTAGACCTTGGCGATAGCGGCTTGGGCAACCAAGGGAAGAAGAGAAGTAATAATTAAAAATATTGATAAAATTCTCGTCTTTTTGGTGATAAGTCCAAAGATTAGAGCAAGAAGAAGAGTTGGTGAAAAAAGTAACCAAAGCCAGTTTGCAGTTGTTTTGAGATTGCCGACTAAAGGACTAAAAGGATGGCTAAGAACTTCCCTCCAGGTGAACAAGTAGTCTTGGTTGCGGGCGCCAATCATTTCAAAAGCCGGTCCCAAGCGAAGAATACCGTACATGGCTTGGGAAATAATGACGATGGCAAGGAGACCGAGCGATAAATTACCCAAGGTTTTGATTTTGTTGCCTTTGGGTCTAAAAAAGAAAAGTAAAGACAGACCGAGCCAGAGGTAGAACATAATGGCAGGAGACTTGGTGAGGAGTCCTCCGCCAATGGCAAAACCCAGAAGCATGGCATGATCGAGTTTGTTTGTTTTAGCAAAAAGAATAGAGAGAGCCAGAGACCAGATACCAAACATACCAAGCATCGAGTCGGCTAGGGCCATACGATCAAAGAAAACAGAGTATGGCAGAATGGCAAAAACCAACATCGACAAAGAAACAACCAGTAGATCACCAAAAATTAGGTAGGCGAGAAAGCCGATGCCCAGAAGAGTACCGAAACCGGTTGCTACCGAGACAAGACGGCCGGCTATAAGAGGATCGTCGGAAAGCTTGAAAAGGGGAATGGTAGACCACATAAAAAGAGGTTGTTTACCATCCGTTTGGGGTAAGAAACGAAGACTGGCTTCGTTTTTCATTACCTGAGACCAACGAACATAAATGGCTTCATCGACAAACACCGGAATATTATTGAGTTTTGATAGTCTTAAAAAAAAGAACAAGCCGAAGGCCAGTAAGGTAAAAACAATGACCCAGATTTTATTATTTTTGATCATATTTTCCTTGGAGATCGTTTTTCTTGACCTGAAGAATTTGTTTTAACATGTCGGTTGATTCTTTGATGAATCTTTTGTCTTTGTTGGTGGCCACGTCTTCGTCTTTCCAGGCGACATCAACTTCTTTGAGTTGGTGATTGTATTTTTCGGCTAAAAACAGGAGTTCAACATCAAAAGCGGAAACAGTCCAACCAGTAGATTGTTTTTGATCCCTAAGCACCGAGAGTAAGGGAAATAGTTTTTTAGCAACAGTAGTCTTGAAAGCCTTGAAGCCACACTGAGTGTCGACAACGTGACGGAGCAGAAAAATACCTCTCACAACTCGAAAACCCCAGGAAGTGAGCTGGCGATACCAGGGGAAATTTTCTCTGGCTTTGCCACGAGAACCAAAAACAACATCAAAGCCCTCGTCGAACCAGGGAAGGAGCTTTTCGACTTCTTTTAGAGGAGTTGATTGATCCATGTCGGTAAAAAGAACAATCTCTCCTTTGGCGGCTTTGATGCCAGCATAGACGGCTTTGGCTTTGCCGCCATGAGGATTGGGTAAGACGCGGAAACCTTGATGAGAACGGGCGAAGTTTTCGGCTATTTCTTTACTACCATCTGTTGAACCATCGTCGCTAATGAGGACTTCGTAGTTGTAACGGACTTTTTTGAGATAGTTATAAACTTCTTCCAGAACTCCCCTATCAAGATTTTCTTTTTCGTTGAAGTTCGGAATAACAATCGAGAGTTTGATATTTGACATAATTATTTAAATATACGTGCCTGATAGTATTTTAGCTCATCTATGGACTCGAGAATATCATCATGAGCGCGATGGGCTTCGACTTTTACGAAAGGTTTGACTTCAGGATACCAGCGAAGGGCGAGTTCTTTGATGGTGGAGACATCAATAATACGATAGTGAACAAAGGCGGCGAGTTTGGGCATGTGGACTCTGACAAATTCACGGTCGATATGGACGGAGTTGCCGGCCAAGAGAGCAGTATTGGTAGGAGAGTATTTCTTAAGAAAGTTGAGGGTCTGTTCTTCGGCCTCGGCGAGAGATATTTTTGAGTCATGGATGGCGTTTAATAGCCCTGACTGGGCGAAATGTTCTTGGTTCCAGGCAATCATGTTGTTGATTACCTCTGGGGGTTGATGAATAACTAGATCCGGTCCTTCGGCCAAGACATCCAGATTAGCATCGGTGATGATGGTGGCAATCTCGACAATTTTATCTTTGTTCGGATTGAGTCCGGTCATCTCGAGATCAATCCAGATTAGTTTGCCGTTAGTAGTACTCATTTGGTGTGTTCGAGTCGATAGATTTTTAGGTAATCAATTTGCCACATGGACACAACATGGGATGGTCCAAAAACTGCAATTTGCCAGTCCGGATTTCCTTCCGGCTGACACTTATCACCGTCTTCGCAGATGACAAAGAGTTGGTCTACAATTTTGACCTCACCACGAACCAGATTGGCTTTTTTATTTTCGAGGAAGTAGCGATAGGACTCGTCGTAGTTTTGTTTGGCAATTAGGCCAAAATTGAAAGGCTCTCCCTTGGACTCTTTAATGATCAAGTCAACGGCTTCTTCGGTGCGCTGGAGTTGACGATTAGGGTTACCAAAAGTGGAACTATATTTGATATTGAGGAAGATAAGAGCGGTGAGAAGAATAGCGGCGAGAATTTTAAGAATTAGTCCTTTTCTGGTGGAAATAAAACCAAGAATGGCCCCCAGAAGAAGATAAATAGCCGGATAAATAAAACCTAAGTAATGAATGTAGACGTGCTGTTTGTAAACTCCAAGCCCAAGAAGAGCAAGAATCAGCCAAGCAAAAAGAAGTTTGAGAGCGGTTCGCCACTTCGATTTGATAAAAACGAGAAGGGAGAGAAGAAAGATGGCGGCGGAAATGAGAGGAATATAAATTTCCTGACGAGCAAGAACCAGGTCGGTGACAGTAGTGTAAATCACGGGAAGAAAACGGTCGGATTTCGCAGGATTGAGGTTGACGGTTGTTTGACGATCGGTAAAGAAGGCTTTGAAAGCGTTGTAGTTCATGCCGGAATGTTTGAGGTCAAACAAAACGAGGGGTGACATGAGAAGTAAAAAAAGGAGTATTGCAATTAGAGTTTTTTTGAAGAACCGAGACTTTAGTTCTTTGTCTTTTTTGATTTGGAGTAATGAAAACAACCAGAAGAGACCAAGAACGGGAGCAAGGAGTAGACCGAGATAGTGCATCTGCATCGCAAAAGCATAAAAAATACCAACCAAGGGTAACCAAAAATATTTTTTGTGCTGCCAGACTTGATAGATGCCCCAGATGCAAAGGAGTGAAAAAAGCGGCATGGGGTTTGGATTCCAAGACGAGCGGGAGTAAATGATGGCAACTGGAGAAATGGCAAAAAGAAGAGCGGCAATGAGCCCGGCAACTTTCCCAAACCAGTTTCTACCGACGTACCAAGTGAGATAGACGGTAAAGACACCCAGGAGAGCAACCATTATGGCAGGCCCGACAGGATTGAGACCAGAAAGAAAGAGAGCGGGGGCCATTAGATAGTAATAGAGGGGACCGAGGTACATGTTGCCGATGCTGGTTTGCGGGCCAATGAAGACAAGGTTACCTTTGGTGATGAGGTCGCGGACGATACGGACGTCACGACCTTCATCCCCCAGGAAAGTCATAAATTCACTGATTCTAAAAAGGCGAAGAAATAGAGCAATAAAGAGAATTCCAAACAACAATGCAAATTCAAGCTTATTTTTTTTGATCCAGTTGATCATTTGATTTTTTGCCAAAGTTTAAAAAGGTCGATAAAACTTTGAACAATAACATTTAGTTTGGCACCGGTGGCTTCACCGAATTTGCGTGGATAGTGCTGAACACCGATCTGTGTAATTTTAAATCCGGCTTTTTTGGCTTTGATTAAAAATTCCGAGCTGATGAAGGCTCCCCTTTCACTTTCGAGTTTGGGAATGGTGTCAACGATTTTTTTGGAGATAAGTTTGAAACCACAGTCAATGTCACGGACATTTAAACCAAAAAGAATGAAAACTATTAGCTGCCAGATTTTGGAGTTTAGAATGCGAGTAAAGGGAACTTTTCGCTTAAGGTAGTAACCGATGACCATATCAGCCCCGGTTTTTTCTTGAGTTTCAATGAAACGGCTGATTTCTTTAAAATCGAACTGACCGTCGGAGTCAATGAAGGAAATCCAAGGGTATTTGCAACCATAAAGACCACTTTTGAAAGCGGCGCCATAACCTCGGTTGGGTGAGTGGTGAATGACGGAGATTTTTTTGTTTTCTTTGGCAAGTTGGTCGGCGATTGCACCCGTTTTGTCTTTGGAGCCATCGTCAACAATAACAATCTCCCATTCCGATACATTTTTTTGGAGATTTTCGACTACATTTTTAACAGTTTTTTTGATGTTGGCTTCCTCGTTGTAAGCCGGCAAAAATACGGACAGTCTTTCTATTTGTCTCGACATAATCACAAGTATATACTAAGAGATAGATGAAACGAGCTTATATAGCGATTGCAGTGGTTCTTTTTTCCTTGTTGGTTTGGTTGCCTTTTGTACTGAAGATTCAGCTGCCCGGTTGGGGTATGGATTTTACTGAAGGAACTAAGATTCTTTGGCAAAACTTTGATGGACCAAACTATTTGATTGTGGAAAAAACTTGGTACAACACCGAGGCAATCAGAACTCGATTTTCCAATCCCCTACCTGTTGAGTACTATCCAGCTCATTTTCCCCTGTATCCGGCCATAATCTCAGTATTTGACTCCTTCCTCAAAGGACCGACTGCGATGCTTCTTGCAACGCTCATTGGAAGTGTGCTGTGTTTTCTGATGCTTTACAAATATCTAAGGGAGTTTGGACTGAGCAAAAACCCCTTATGGTTGTGTTTGGTTTTTTTGGTATTACCAGCACGTTGGGTGGCTTTGCGCAGTATCGGCTCACCCGAACCTTGGTTTTTACTTTTTATCATCGCTAGTATCTTTTACTTCCGCAAAGAAAAATTCTGGCTTGCAGGATTATTTGGACTTTTGGCGCAACTGACTAAGAGTCCGGCAGTACTTTTACTTGGAGCTTACGGATTGTATGCTTTGGTGGAGTCGGTGAAGTTAAAGAAGATTCAGTTTAAGTATCTGCCATTGCTGATTCAAGGACTAGCTGTTTTAGCTTTGTTCTGGTTTTACGGAGTGCGCACGGGAGATTTTTGGGCATACTTTAACAGTGGAGATAACATCCATCTTTTTTGGCCGCCTTTCTCTATCTTTGCTCCTAAGGGACAGGTTTGGGTAGGAAACTTTTGGCTGGAAGACGTGATCTGGACCTGGCTTATTTTCGGTATTGGAGTGGCCAAGATGTGGAAAAAGAAAATGAAGATAGAGACGTACTTTGCCGGATTATTTTTCCTGTCGACCTTGTCGGTCGCCCACCGAGATATTAGCCGATATATCCTACCAATTGCACCGTTTGTGTTGATTGGCTGGGACAAACTGATTCAAAAGAAAGAGTTTAAGGTCGTTTTGGCGATACTGGTTATCCCAATACTTTTGTACAGCTGGAACTTCTTGTTGAATAACTTGGCTCCGGTGGCCGACTGGGCACCGTATCTGTAATTTATTCTACTTTTTGTGCTCACGACTTGACATTGACTATACAGTGTCATATTATGTTAACAGAGGCTAGCAATAATAACTTTCGAAGCGCTTTGGTGTTCCTCCGGAGAATCCGGAACAAAAGCCGAAGATAACCACTTTGAAAGACGCTGCTTCTAACAAAATACTCGATTAAGTTCGAGTTTTTTGTTTTTTAGACCAGTAATCTTTAAACAGCTCTTTCTCGGCAACAATTTTACTTTCCAAAGTAGCCTTACACTGTTCTCCAATTTCTCCATTATTATAAAATCTCCCCAATGCACCCGATATCCAGTCTGCAATTTGAATGTTAGAATTAGTTGTTGAATCGATCATTTCTATCTGAATGTTAGTTGAAGGAGGTAGTTGGGGAACAAGACGATTTGTAAGAATTTTTTTAAAATCAGTGGTTGAGATTCCTTTTAGATGCCTCTTGTCACAAAATATTCTGAATTCTTTATCAGTACACGGAAGATACATTTCTAATAATTCTCCGATTACATTTACATAGAGAAGTCCTGATTCTGTGACCTTATTCTTTTTCCGATACTTACTAGGAATATTATCTCTATGAAGAAAAACATACATGATTCTGATATCTAGATTGGATATGTTTTTCAGAGTATTTAATCTTAGGCTATCGTCAATTTTTATATCTGAAAATTTTATTTCTGATTGGCCTTTTTGTTTTTTGGGGAATTTCTTAACTTGCCACGACTTAAAACCTTTTTTGGTTCTATTTGGATCTCCTGTCGTAAATGAGCCAACTACAAAGAAGCTTTGATTGCCATTTTTGGAAAATTGTCCACTCTCATCTAAAAATATCCATGACATTAGTCCAGTATATACCAAAGATTACCCGAAGTATAGAATGACGTGATATAGAGGCTTATTTCTTCTTTTTCCAGATGACGTGATTGTAGATGAACCAGTTTAGGGGAACGGTGAAGAGGAAAACGGCGATTACCAGAAAGAGGAAGCGATACTGGTCACCAAAAATCTGAGTACCGGCACCAATAACAAGACTGGGGATAACAATACCGGAGATAACCGAGCTGAGATTGAAGGTAGCAAATTTCTGGATAAGCACTTTGCCCCAGACTAGTTTTTCGTTTTTAAAAGTCCAGAGATTGTTTAAGATGAAGTTGCTCAGTATAGAAATCTCAGCGGCTAGAGCATTGGCAATGAAGTTTCTTACGCCAACGGTGTTGATTATATTTTGAAGAGCTTTGGAAAAAATATCGAGACCAAATTTGTTGATGCCAAAACCAAAAAGACCAATGCAACCGAATTTAATAAATTTCTGGGTGGTGGGGTCGTTCCAGCGAAGAAGAAAAACGGAACGGAAAATATCGATGGCTGTTTGAGACTCTATTTTGGACTCACCTTTGGTGCGAAGACCGAACTGAAGAGGAATCTCTTTAACTTTGGCTCCGAGTTGAACCATTTTGTACAAGAACTCAAGTTTGTAGCCGAAGTTTCTGGAGTACAGATGATCCATGTCCATAGTATCGACAAAGCCTTTGACTCTGGAGGCTTTGAGGCCAGTCGTAGGGTCGGTAATTTTGAAGAACATTTTTCCGGGGAAGAAAAGACCAAAACGGGCAACTAGTCCGCCGACTTCACTGAAGAAAATGCGTTTGAAACCCCAGCCCTTGGGATTACTGCCACCTTTGATTTTGCGGGAGCCGAGAACGTAGTCGTATCCGGCGGTAATTTCATTTAATAAAAGGGGGATATCTTTGGGAGGATGCTGGAAGTCGGCATCAAACTCGATAATGACGTCTGCTCCAATGGAGGTCATGGCATGACGGAAACCCTTAACGTAAGCGCCGCCGATACCAGCCTTAGTAGGATTTAGGTAAAGTTCAAGATTTTTATATTGCTTTTGTTTGTTTTGGACAATTTTGTAGGTTCCGTCCGGAGAGGTATCATCGACGACCAGAAGTTTGCATTGCCAGTCTTTAATTTTGGGAAAAATTTTGCCACAGAGGGTGTCGATCATCTCACCTATCGATTCAGCTTCATTGTAAGTGGGGATAACGACGACGGCTAAAGGAAGTTTTTCCATAACTACTTGGTTTTTTTGTCTTCTTGGCAACAGTCTCCGGAACACTTTCCACAACATTCATCTTCACAGTCTTCCTCGGTCGCTACTTCTTCCGGTTTACCTTCTTCGTCATACCAGTAGAGTTTATCTTCGTTTTCTTTGAGGGTTTTGAGATGAGAACTATCGCAAAAAGGTTGATTTTTGCTTAGTCCACACATGCAGATAAATTTGTCTCCTACTTGATGGGGTCCGTGAGCTGTTTTTTTGACGAGTCTTGGCATATATAGACGATTATATATCCTCCAGTAGTATTATTAGCCTGAAGAAGATCTAACTGTATAATTGGGGGTGATGAAAATAGATATTTTGACGATTTTTCCGGAAATGTTTGAGAAGGTTTTTGGGACCTCGATTATTGGCAGGGCGACGGGGACAGGAATCGTGGAGATTAAAGTTCATAATTTGCGTGACTGGAGTGATGACAACTACAAGAGTGTGGATGATAAACCTTTTGGCGGTGGAGCGGGAATGGTGATGAGAGTCGACGTAGTTGATCGCGCTCTGGCTGATTTGAAGAAACCGGGTTCTAAAGTAATTTTATTGGATACCAAGGGTAAAATGTACAACCAAAAAGCAGCAGAAGTATTGAAGGATGAGGAACATTTAATTTTGATTGCCCCCCATTTTGAAGGAATAGATCATCGAGTTCACGATAACTTAGTTGATGAGGTCTACTCTATTGGTCCTTACGTTTTGTCGGGTGGAGAACTACCGGTGATGGTAATGGTCGATTCTATCGTTCGCTTACTACCCGGGGCTTTGGGAAATCCCAAGTCTCTTGAGGAAGAGTCATATTCGGAGGCATTTGAGACAGAGTACCCGCAGTATACTAGGCCGGCGGAATACAAGGGTTGGAAGGTGCCGGAGATACTACTTTCTGGTGACCATAAGAAAATTGCTGAGTGGAGGAAAGTGAAATAAACTAAGGGGCGTGATTTTGGTGTCTTTCTTCAATTAAGTCTGCAATTTCTTCAGCCCATCTTCTATTTTGTTCTATCTCCATTTGTTTGAGAGCTTTTTTAACTTCGTCACTCGGGGAACCATCCGGAGCAAAAAGAGGAGGTTGAATTTCAATTTGGGGGGTTATTGTTTCTGCCAGTTGAACTTCGGTTTGAGGAGTTATTATTTCTGCCATATGATTTATTTTGGTATGCCGATGGGCATTAAATTAATAATGGTGTCGGTACTTAAGACAGTGATTAGTTCTCTCAGTTTGAGTTCGTCAAAGTTAGTATTGACGTTGGTTCCCAGTTTGAGACTCTCTGCTTGAAGGGCAATATTTTGGGCGGTGTAACCGGCTTCAAGAAAAACTTCTTTGTCGTGGCGAATACCTCCATAAGCTTCGGCCATTTTATTCATGTCACCGGTGATGACCAGGACAGCGGGAACTTTGTTGAAGGAACTCTGATTAAGTAGATCAAAGAGAGCCGCTCCCATCTCCACTTTTTTTATCGGCTTGAGCTGATGAATCATAGTTCGGTCTCCGGGAATGTACTGGTACTCTCCCGGGTCGAGACCGTCGACTTTGTTGGCGATGAGAAAAACAGTAAGAGGGTAGGTGGACTTGGCCGAGGGGGCGGTGCGATCACCCCAGTCGACGTTGACGCCTTGAGCTGCCCAAAGAAGCTGGGAAACTTGATTGAGAGTGAGAGCTCCATCGGTAAAGTCGAGTCTGCTTTTTCGATTTTTAAGAACCAGCTCAATGGAGTTGCTGCTCCGGTAACTGGGAAGAGGGAGGGCAATACTGTCTGAAGGAAGTTCGATCTGAACTGCACCCGTTTCTGTTTGAGTTTTATTTTCATTCTCTCCCCGATTTAACACAAGGGCGGTAACGGAAAGAATGACAACAGCCAGGGTAGTGAGTAACGGAGTTGACCATTTTATGGCATACTCTTTTACTGAGCTGAGTGTCAGCTTGGGTATTACTATTGATGCTGTTTTTTTCTCTTTCACAGGGCAGTGATTTGTTTTAGAGGAAACTACTCACCTGAGCGTTTTTCCTAATTTCTGAGTACCATTCTTGGGATTTGGTGTAGATCTCTTGCTGGTAGAGAATTTCTTTGATTTCAACTGCGACATCTTCAAGTTTTTTACCGGTGTAGTTGGCTTTGTTGTCGGTAAAATACTGAGAGATCGCGGTATCGGAAATCTCGATTTTTCCCTGAGCTTCAATGATTTTCTTGAGACCAATACTCTGTTCGATTGATTGGAGTGCTTTCTCTTCAGTCATACCAAACTGAACAATAGCGGCTTGGAACTGTTCTTCTCCTCCGTACTGGAGTTTAATTTTGGCTAGTTCGGCTTGAACTTCCTCTTGAGTAACAACAATTTTGTTTTTCTTAAGGTTTTCGGCTAAGAGTTTTTCGGAAACAATTTCTTCGAAAGTTTGAGCAGCATATTTTTCGGCCATTTTGGCGTTTAGCTCCCAACGAGAAATGGGGGTCTTGTTAACAGTGCCGGCGATGAACAGGCCTCTATTTTTTTGGACTAACAAGAAAATAACGACTCCGATAGCGATGATGAGGAGAATTTTAACGAGAAGAATGGCATTAAGCTTTCTTTTCACTGTAACTACTTTAGGAGCTGGGGTGACACGCATTTTTTTAATTACTTTGACAGCCTTCTTGGTTTTGGGACTAGTTTTTGGCATAGTTTGGGTTATTTTTTTAATTGTTTTTTTAGATGTATCTTTGGCCATGATTTTTATGTTACCACATAAGTAATATTAGTTAACGACTTCTTCAAGCTTGAGGTTGTCGTCGAAAGTAGGGATGAAGGGATCGGGAAGGTCAGTATTTAGATTTTGAATTTCTTCCTTGAGTCCGGAGAAGTCTGACTTTAGATTAATGACTTCCGGTGGGGTAATACTTTCGATGTCTGGAGGCGCGAACACGGGAACGGGTGTTTTTTCGGAGAGATTTTTACCGACGACAAGGGCAATAAGGAGAATGGTAACAATTAAGATGGATATTAAATACCATTTGGATTTTTTGAACCAGGTGGCGAGAGGAATAAAGATTTCACCGGACTTAACCTTTCCCATTATTTCGAGAGCTTGGGGGTTGGTGATTTCGATTTTAGGAATGGGCATAGTTTAGGTCAATATCGATCAAGCCATCAATCCATTTCAACTGGAGTGTCTGAATTTTTTTGATGGTCTCAATTTTCCCGGTAAAGTAGTATTCGTTGTCGATATTACTAATCTCTTCTTCGGTGTAGAGTTTGTCGGTGAAAGTGTCAATGGTGTCATTAATCTTGTTTCCTAAGAGTTGAAGATCATCAATTCTAGTTTGGAGTGGAGTTGAGAGAGGGGTGGCGAGCTTGGGGAGAATGACATCCAAGGCATTTTTGGACTGGGCTTGAATACGAACCAACTGGGAAATCTTGCAGGCCACTATCCCCGTGCGAAAACTGCGATTGTGAGGAACAACATTGATTAAATAATCTTCGGTAAATGAAGTCAGATTGGCCGGAGTGACAATAGTTTTAGACTTTTCGGCTTCGGAAAGGAAGAAGGCTTTGGCCGACCTCAACGAGTCGAGAAGGGGTTTTATGGGGGTATAGTTGGTTTGTTTCTCCTGACAGAGATCAAGAAGGTAGGCGGCAAAACTGGCTTTGGACAGATCTCTTGAAGAAAGTGTCTGTTTGGCGGCGAGAACTGCCTTTTGTTGATTGTCGAGGGTAGGATTGGCGAGAAAATCCTTTTTTAGAATGGAGTATTCGATGTAGTTTTGGCGATACCGACTGTACTGAAACTCATAGTCTGATTTGGCATCGGCAAAGACGGTCGTGGTGGCCGTACTAAAAAAGAGGAGAGTAAGCGCAGCTAAGAAGAGCTTTGTGTAAAGCTTCATTACTTTAAGGATAACCCCTGACCGATAAGTTTTTCAACCACGGTCTGCCAAGTCGAGAAATGGAGATCCAGTTTTTCTTCGGTTTTAACCGTTTTTAAACCACCATAAACAGGATAACGGTTTTTATTTGCTTGGGTAGCTAAAAAATCAAAGATGGAAGCCGATTTTATGGTCGAGGCATCTCCGCCTAGCTGATCGACAGTGAAGGAGATTAATTCAAACGGGGTGGTGGTGTCGGAGCAACAGTGAAAGATACCGGTGCTGTCGGTATCGATAATTTTTTGGAGAGTTTGGGCAACTTCGTCGATGAAGGAGATACAGATCTGTTGGTCGTTGAATAACGGATACATGGTACCATCGGTGAATTTTTTAAGAGAAGTGTGTAGGTAATCAAGCTTTTGCTCATAATGGGCTCTGACGGGATAAATAATGCGTAAAACCGTACCACCGTGACCAAGAATTTCTTTTTCGGCACGATTTTTGGTCCAACCATACCAGGTGAGATTGTCTTTGGTGTCTGGAGTCTTGTCGTTTTCGGAGTAAGGACCGGGGTGTTCGATGCTGCCGGGAAAAACCATGTCGGTGGAGATTTGAATAATTTTATTGGAGGGAAAAGCTTTGAGAAGATTCTTGACCCCTTCGACGTTTACTTTCCAAGCTAATCCGGACTCATCCCCCATCTGTCCTTCGGCGGCGTTGACATCGGTAAAGGCGGCGAAGTTTACAATCCACTCCGGATTGGTTTCATCGATGACTTTTTTGACAAGACTTTCGTTGGTAAGGTCAAAATCGGGATATTCTGGAGTAATGAACTGGTAGTTTTTTGCTAGCTCAACAAAACGGGATCCAACCAGTCCCGAGGCGCCAGTGACAAGAACTTTTATTTTACTCATATAGTTACATCAGTTCCGGTTTGACAAAATCAAAGGAAATATTTTTGGGATCAATACGGCATTCTTGGGTTTCATCAGTAGCGACAAAATATTTATCGGTAAAGTAATTTAAGGTTACCGGAGTGCTTGAAGGATTGATAAAACCATGAGCGATGCCGGACGGAATGTAGACTAGTTTTTCCTGAGAAAGAACAATCTTCATCTTTTTGCCGTAGGTTTTTGAGCCGGTACGATAATCAATCAGCCCAAGAAGAAGAGTGCCGTTGGTGGTCCAGATTTCGTTTTGCTCCGGATGAATATGCCAAAATCTTTCCGTGTGGGGAGCTAGAAAAGAAGTGTTGGCCTGGACGGGTTTGAAGTTGATGCCGAGTTCTTTGAGGACAAGTGTATAGCCATTTTCGTCAAAACGGATAGTTTCTTTGAACCAACCACCGTAATCATCGGCAAAAGTGTTTTGTTTTATGACCTGAACGCCATTGATGCTGTCGGCTTTTTCATAGGTCTGGCAGAAAAGACGGCTGTCTTTGGGGAGGGTGATATTTTTACTATTTATTGGTTTAAATCCCATGTTTTTTATTTTTTATAAATTGATTCCGATTTTTCTTTGAGGGGCTTCCACCAAGTTTCATTCTCTTTGTACCAGTTGACGGTTTTCTCCAACCAGGAATCAAAGTCGTACTGAGGAGACCAACCCAGATCTTTGTTTATTTTTGTCCAGTCGACGGCATAGCGACGGTCATGACCCGGACGGTCGGTAACAAACTCGATGGAGTCGGCTTCGTTTTTACCCAGTAGTTTAATTACTTTTTGAGCAACTTCCAGATTATTGACATCTTTGGTCATACCGCCGACACAGTAAGTGCTGCCCGGGGCTGCCTTGAGGAAAACCAGATCAATGGCACGGCAGTGATCAATAACGTGAAGCCAGTCGCGAACATACTTGCCGTCGCCGTAGATTTTGACTTTTTGCCCGATAAGGAGATTGGTAATCAGACGAGGCATAAATTTTTCCGGGTCTTGGTAAGGACCGAAGTTGTTGCTGCAGTTGGTTATCGTTATCGGAACATTGAAAGTATCAAAATACGCTCTGACGATGTGATCCGAGGAGGCTTTGGAGGCAGCGTAGGGACTGTGAGGGTTGTAAGGAGTAGTTTCATTAAACTTGGTGTCGCTGTCAAGAGGAAGGGCGCCAAAAACTTCATCAGTAGAAACATGGTGGAATTTTTTGATGCCGTATTTTTTGGCAGCCTCAAGAAGGACTTGAGTACCCATGATGTTGGTTTTGGTGAAAATTAATGGGTCGAGGATAGATCTATCGACGTGACTTTCGGCGGCAAAGTGAATAATAGCTTCAACCTTGGAAACGACTTCGTCGACGGCTTTGGCGTCAGTAATGTCGCCTTGGACAAAGGAGTAATGAGGATTGTCTTTGATTGATTGAAGAGACTCGAGATGACCAGCATAAGTTAGTAGATCAAAATTTATGATCTCGTCTTCCGGATGATTTTCCAACCAGTAATGAATAAAGTTGGACCCGATGAATCCTGCACCGCCAGTGACTAATATTTTCATAGTTTAATGGAGGCTTTCCCCGACATGTGATTTCCGGCTTCTAATAGGCTTTCGAAAGTACCAGCGTCTTGCCAATAAGCATCGAAAACACAGGCTTTAAGGTCTTTGTTGTCCAGGTAAGTATTATTTATGCTCGGGTTGCCACTGATTTCCAGTTCTCCCCTAGCGGAGGGTTTAAGATTTTTGGCAATTTCGACGACATGGTGGTCGTAAGTGTAAAGTCCGACGGAGACATACATTGACTTGGGTTTTTCCGGTTTTTCTTCGATAGAGATTACCTTGTTGTTTTCATCCAGCTCGACAACACCGAGTCTTTTGACGTCTTCGACATTATCGAGTTTTTTAAGATAGATTTGACCACCACCTTTGAAGGACTGAATCTCTTTAGAAAAATCGTGGTCAAAAATATTGTCTCCAAGAATCATAGTGACATCGTCTTTATCAAGAAAATCTTCGGCTAGTATGAAAGCTTCGGCGAGACCGCGAGGTTCTTTTTGGATGACGTAGCTGAAGTGACAACCGAACTGTTCTCCGGTACCAAGCAAATTGAGGAAAAGACCGGAGTTCTCGGGAGAGATGATGATGAGGATATCTTTAATGCCTGCCTTGATCAGAGTTTCGATGGGATAGTAGATCATGGGTTTATCGTAAACGGGAAGAAGTTGTTTACTGATTACCCAAGTTAGAGGTCGGAGTCTTGTTGCCCGCCCGCCAGCTAAAATAATTCCTTTCATCTTTTGCTATTATACCAGCGACAAAGATGTTTGTTATTTTAATAAACCTATAACTACCAGGCTCCCCAGGAGGCCAAAAAGAACATATTCAAGTATGATTTGTACCCGAAGAGTTTTCTCCTTTAGGTGGTGAAGAATACCCCACACTATATATAGTATAGATAAACCAATAACAATGACCTGCTGGAAGAGCTTGTTGCCGTTGAAGTAAAGAGTAAGGATGATGGCGACAGAAACCAGGATAGTAAGAAGGAGATAGTCTAGAAGGCTGTGGATTGGTTTTTTCATAGGACAATTCCTTGGCGAATAATAAGGATAATTATGGCGAGAGCGGCGAAGTAAGTTAAGTGAGCCCAAGTTTTGCCGGAAATGCGAATGATGTTGTAACGGAGAACGAAGATCCAGTCAAGGCTAAGAGCAAACATGATGAGAACAACGAAGGCAAGCGACCAGGCCCGAGAAAGATCCATGGGGGAAAGTCCGGAGCTTGGAATGAGCTTTTCCGGAGCTTCCTTGGCAAAAACGGTGTTAGTCACCGTGGTTGAAGCAATCTTGGCAACAGTGCTTTGGGTTGAACCAAATAGCTGAACAACAATGGTTGTCTCCACACCGTTGATATAGCCGTCGACGACGGCGACACCAATGTCCTTGTACCGATTATCAAGAAGATTCTGACGATGGGTTGGAGAGGCCATCCAAGCCGTCACAACGTCCTTTGGATTACTAAAGTCACGGGCAAGATTTTCACCAGCGTGCTTATATTCGTAACCAGACTGGGTAACGAAGTACCAGGGTTCGGTGCCGGTCGGAGAGACGTGCGCCCAGTAGTTGTTTTCAAACATGTCAGTAGCTTTGGCAAGGGCGGCCTGATCCAGTTCAGAGTTTTCTTTGAGAATGGTTACGCCGACGCTGAGGCGTTCGGCGTTGGTCAACTCAATGACTTTGTCCGGATCAATTTGTGAGGCAAAACCGAGAACTCCGGGCTTTAAACCGATGGTGATGTCGACGATGGAGCGGCCCATGATGAAAAGACCAATGAGAATGACAATTGAACGAGGCCAGAGGATTTTGGCTTTGTGATTGTTGTGAGGATGAGGTGCGAAAAGAGTAATAAACGGATGTGCCATAACTTATTTCATTATGTCACAAGGTCAAGTCGGCGACAACGATGAAGCGTTTGAGATTTGTTCCTGGGGGATAACAGGTCATAAGAGTAAGCATTGGTTTTTCCGACTTGTCGGTGAGGAAGGAAACTTCATCCGGGTTGGCGATTATTTTCTCCCGAACATGATAGTCAAACCGTTTGCCCTCAAAATACAGCGTGATTGTGTCCCCAATTTCCAGCTTGGGAAGAAGATAGAAAATGGAGTTGTACCGAACTGCTTCATAAAAGTTCTCCGAGGAATGGGAAAAGATAAAGATATTACCATCTTCTCCGGGGAGGTTGGTACCTTCTGCGTGAGCGACGCCCTGAGTAAGAGCTTTTTGATATACATTGGCGTCGTAAGAATTGACGTTTTTGATGACTTTGACGTTAATACCAAGTTTGGGAATAACGATGCCAAATTCCCGACTAAGAGGAGTAATTTCCTCTATATTTTGGCCTTTTGTTTTATTAAGTTGATACTCAACTTCATTTTTAGCCAAAGGAAAATAGGTTGTGACCACAATAACAATCGAGAAAATAACTAAGAGGATTCCGATAACTAGTTTCATCAAGAACTATTATGCACGTTTCTTGGACTTGAGGAAGAAGAAAGTGGCGATGAGTATCAGGGGAATCGAAAGCCATCTTATGCTATCCCATTTGGATTTTTGAATACCCAAGACTTCCGGAGTGCCGGACTCGGTCGAAGGCGTTTCGTCTGGGGGAGTAATGGTTGTTTCAGTATCCTCAACTGTCGTTCCTTCGGTCACTTGGGATCCTTCAGCCAGCAAGGCTTGCTGCTGTGTGGTAGTTCCGGTTGTGGTGGTTGATCCTTCGATTATTACTTTGGTGAAACTGTCGCCGGTAATACCGGAAACATTGTCGGAGCTGTCAACAGCTCTTATTGCGAAGTAATATTCTTTGCCACAGGTGGGGACACTATTAGTGAAAGAGCCTTCGCTGTTGGGTCCAATGTTTTGAGTTGTCACAAGATGACCAGAGTCAATGGAAATAGAAAGTGAATCGGATCTATACAACTCAACTCTGAAGGTTCTGCCATCGTCGGCGGTTTTGAATTTAATTTTGTAATCACAGTCGTTTAATCTTTCTTTGGAGTAAGAGATTGGAGTACTGGGACTGGAGTTATTGTAATCAACGAAAACAGTTGTACTGGTAAGAAGGGGCTCTGAAGGAACTTCGGCAGTGACATAAAACGAATAAGTACCGTTTGAATTCAAAATACTACTGGTAACGTTACAGTAATCGGTGTTGCCACCCTCGATTAGAATTTTTTCTGTATCAAACTGGGAGTATCCCCCATCCGATGGGCCTTTTTTAAAACATTTGACGGTAATATTCCGACCGCTCGTTTGAGTATCGAGAGCAACAAAAGTTAGCTTGAAATTATTCTGATTGGTGGGTGTTTTTGGTTGACCTATACGAACCGAAAAAGTAGCTGCCAAAACAGATACCGGAATGAGAAAGGCCGTGAGCGTAGCGAAGAAAATTAGTTTTAATTTCATTTACTTTTTATTACCTGACTTTATTAATCTGATTCCATAGACAAAACAGACGAAGGCTAGCATTAGCCAGGCAGGTGAAGCACCGGTTGCAGGTAAGGTAGTCGTGGCTCCAAGTACTTCGCCCTTTTTAGTCTCTTCTTTTTCGACGGAGTAGGAGTCGTCACGAGTCTGGTTTTTGATGACATTCACTTCGGTGCCGACAAAGTTAGTATCTACGAAGCCGTCTATTTGAGCTAGTGCTATAACTTCTTCTTCAGCCATTGAAGTTCCGATTGCCCAAGCGGCATCGGGGTAGATACCGGGTTGTTGGTCTCCGGAAATGTCGGCTATGTAGAGAAGTTCAACCTCTTGGCCAGCTTTAACAAGATAGTCAATAATCCAGGTACCGGGTGAGTGATAATTCGGCTCATCAATATCGACAATCAGTCCATTAATCTTGACTTGGTATGAACCTGGTCGATATATAAAACCCTTGGGTAAGAGATCTTTGACCGTGATGCCGTCGATGTCTGAACCTAAGACTTTAAGCAGTATCCTGTAGGTAACTGCTTCTCCCGGAGTTTTATCACCTCCTGCAAAGTTGGATTTGCTGATTTGGAGTTCGGGCTTGGTATATTCATTGGTGAAGGTACAGATAACTTCTTCACCGGCACCGAGAGTTATCTCATTGGGAGTGTCTTCATTACTACAAACCGCACTAGTAAGTTTCCAACCATCCCCTTCGTTAGATGATTCCCTTACTGAGTATGTACCGGGGGTTAAATAGCCGCTATCGTTTTGTTCACCATCCGACAGATAGAAGTTCCCTTCGGAGTACGAGGAAGAAAATCTAAATTCAGTTTGGTCCTCAACTAAATTTGTTTCTTTTTTAACGATAATGCGGCCTAGCTTGGTGTTGGTGATGGTACAGGTAATTTCTTCTCCAGCGTTTGGAGTAATCCTTGATATAGAATCACCATTGTTACATGTTGCACTTGTTAAATTCCACCCAGCAGGAACGTTTTCAAGAATAGAGTAGATATTATCAGGATCTAGATTAGTAAATGATTGGCTGGCAACACCCGCAACAGTTGTTAAATCAATGTCTGTTGGTAAACCAATACCTGTCGCATCAAAATCAAAACTTCCATTTCCACCCACGGTGTTTTTGACTAACGTAATCGTGGCTAATTTTTTATTAGTGAAAGTGCAAGTCACTGTTTCGCCTGCAGTCACATCAATATTATCTATAGTTTCTCCGTTGTCACAAACTGTACTGTCTTGCTTCCAGCCTGTTATTTCATTCTCCGAAACTGAATAAGTTCCAGGAAGAACTTCCGCATTATAATTTGGCAATCCAACGGTGTTGTCGTCCGTTAAGCTAAATGTTGCAAGATTTCCATTTCCAAAATTATTGTTAAACGTAAATACTTGTGATCCATCAGGAATTGCATTTTTTTCAATGATAATATGAGCCCTTTTGGTATTGGTAAAAGTGCATTTAACAGTTTCTCCTGATTCAACATTAAAAGTTGCCACTCCAGTATTAATATTTCCAGAACTATTTTGGTCACTGCAGGAAATTGATGTCAAATCCCAACCATTGGGAAGTACTTCTGTGGAACTATATCTTCCGGGCAAACGATTTATAACAGATATTGTTTCTCCATCCGCGACGGTACCCGCAATGTCACCTGTAAAAGTAAAGTTTTGTAAATCTCCATCTGGAAGAGTTTGTTTTTCAACAATAATTGTGCCATATCTAGTGTTTACAAAATTATTTGATCCGTCATTTTCGCCTGGGTTTAGCGAAACGTTTAACGAATTGGCAGATACATTTGTCCACCCTGATGGTATTTGTTCGGTCAGAGTATATTCACCATGAATAAGATTGGTAAACGAGAAATAACCATTTACCAATGTTTGAGTTTGTCCAACTTTTGCTTGTCCTTGCCAAAGTTCGATTATCCAATTTTGAATAGGTGTCCAGTCTCCAGATTGTCCATCCCCGTTGACATCTTCATATTTATATCCAAAAATACTTCCTCTTTGAGAATTGGTAATCGTACATTCACCCATTCCACCTGCGGGAACTGATACATTTGTACAAGTATTCTCCGTTTCGCTCCATCCTGTTTTTGGAGATTCAGTGACAGAATATGTTCCGGTTGTAACCATGAAGTCGACATATGATCCGCCTGTTACATTTTGTGTTGCGTTTCCAGTTATAGTTCCAGATCCAGCTGCTGTCACACTAAAAATTTCTGCTTCATTTGGTACAGTAATCTTATTAACTCTCAATGTTCCATTCTGCTGTGTATTAGTGAAGGTACAAGTAATATTTTCACCAGCAACTAAATTGATTGAAAATCCGTTCGTAATTGGAGTAAATTGAGAGGTGCTATTGGAAGTACCATCGGTAATACAATTTTTGGAATTCAGCGTCCAGCCAGTTGTGGCATTTTCGATAATGGAAAAGGTTCCAGCTAACAAACTGTCAAATTTTTGAGAGTTTGACAAAATTACATCATTATCGTCGTCGAGGATGAAGTTAGAAAGACCATTGCCGGTTGTAGTAAAAGAGAAATCTTGAGAACTGTTGGGCTGAGCGTCTTTGATGATAGTAATGGAGCTAGGGGCTGCTACTGCACCTGCGGAAAGAGATCGGTCTTGATTGCCGAGATTCCCCTGAGTCCAGGTTTTAAGCCTCATATGATATGGAGAGCCATTAATGCCACCGGCTGATTTGTTGATGCCCCAATCAACTTCTTGTGCAATATGACCACCCCAAGCAAGAACTGCATTGGAACTATCTGCAGTAAAAGTTACGTTGATACTTGTGCTCGCGTTGGCATCGTTCAAATCACCTTGTGTGACGTAAGCTACGTTGGAAATGGTTCCACCAAAGAGAGTTATCAACTTTTCATTGGCTGGGAGAGAGTCAAACCGAGTGGCTGGTTGACCAACAACTGGGCTACTAAAAATTGAGGGTGCTGGGATGGCATAAGTTGTAGTCGTAGCAGATAATCCCGTAACTCCACTAGTTGGATCGACAGATTCTGCGGTATGACCAAAAGGAGAATGTGGCTGAAGACGATCATAACTGGTCAAAAAGTCGATCGCGTGGGCACCAGAATGTTTAATATCGTATTCAAGTGTAATGGTAATAGGTGTATTAATTGGTAAGTCTTCCAAAATGGCGCGGTAAGGGATAGAAAAACCTTCGACATAATGAGAATTAGATGAACCGGCATTACCATTTACCCACCCTACCGAACCTCCAAGCGACAAGCAATTGTTGGGTGATCCTGCTGCGCCATTACGACACTGTTCGAGACTAGCCGAAGGATTGCTGGAAGAAGAAGTTTTTAAAACATAAATACGTTTGTGTCCTTGAACTGTTATGTCGTATTGATTTAGATTGTCTACTACTGAGACAACTTTTCTCGCGTCATCTATCCAAATGTGAGCGGCTTCGTTGTGAGAGCTAGTTCCATTAACTATTAGTTTTGCTTCAGTGGTTACGCTAGTACCTTGATCAACATTGATTCCACCCCAACCATTGCCAGCAGTTATAATATTGTTGACGGTCACAATTGAACCATTGACTACAATTCCAGCATAATCATTATTTAAAACACTGACACTATCGAGTAGGACACCATTCACCATGTAAATATTGATGCCGTGTAAATTGGTGCCTAATGTTCCATCAATTGTTAAATTCTTAATTGTTACACCTGAGCTATGAATACCAAACGAAGCATTGTTGGAGTTGCTAGTCTTGAAAAATGTAGGAGTGACAGTAAAACCATTGCCATCTATAGTGACATCTTTGTTGACATTGACTTGTTGAGTAACTGTAATATCACTTTGAATCTCAATTTCATCTCCGTTATTTGCTGCGTCAATAGCTGCTTGAATTGTGGAGTAACAACCAGTACCGGTTGTAGCACCAGCTAATACACATGGTGGTCCGACTGGGGTTGGGTTTATTACAACAAAAATTGTGAAATGGTTGAGGTCGCTTGCTTTGACAGTACTACCCCCCTGGCTTGTTTGATCATCAGTTAGAGGTGTGGGGGTAGAATTTTTATCCTCCATGTAGACAATCCCGACCGACTGATTCTCTGGTTTTGGGAGAGTGAGATCATAATCAAAAGAACCGTCGGCCATGTCGGTTGTAATATCGTAAGCATATTCACCGAATGAGTTAATATTATCGGGGAGTTTTAAATCACCAATTTTAACTTGTTGAATTTTTAGAGATGTTCTTAGATTTTTATCTTTTGGTAAACATTTGAAAGTGACACTTACTTTATTCTCTTGAGGAAAGATATACCGAACACCAAGTTCGACTGTATTTTTTGTTTCGGAAATACCATTAGAGTTGTCGATATTCCAATCAGATTCTGTACTATTTACAATAGTTTCATTGGTTATACAAGTTTGTTCAATTGCGGTAGAGGAAAGTTGGGGAAGAAACAACATACCAGCTAATTGAGTATTGTCTGTTGAAGTAATTTCTGGGGTGATCGTTTGTTCGAGTTGAGAAACAGTAATGATTGGTTGGGGGAGGTTTTCTACTACAGAAGTTTCGGTCTGAGAAGTAGTGGATTCTGGGGAAGAAGTGGTTTGTTCTGCTGGGGGTGAATTGTTTTGCGTTTCTGTGGGAGTTGGTTCTATAGTAGGGGCAGGGTCTGGAGTGATTCCGGGTGTGATAGATATTTCGGAGGTTATCTCGATAGTTGGAGTTGGGGTGGCATCTGGAGCAACCTCAACAGTTAGGGCAGGGTCTGGAGTGATTCCGGAAGTTGATTCTATTGTAGGTATGATTTCGGGTGTTATTTCGGGAGTAGGTTCAACCAAGGGGATAACTTCAGGAGTGATTTCTGGAGTAGGGGTCGTTTCCACAGTAGCAGATGGGGTGGACTCTTCGGCATAAACAGGCAAAGCCAAAGTAAGGGGAAGAAAAGTTTGAAGTACGAGATTGAAAGAAGAAATAAACGAAATTATTTTCCGTACATTTCGAGACTTCATTGATTTATATTGTTCAGGCAGTAGACCGATCTAATTTTTTTTAGAACGGTTTCACTATTAGCTCCTTATAACCAAAGTGACCAAATGGAGGTTATAAATCAATGCCTTCTAGGACGTATTGTAACGTCGGCCTCACAATTGTCAAGTATCCTTCTTTTTGGTGATTGACGGAGGTGAGGAATAGATTGGTTCGACAGGCGTCATTGAGCCGTTAACTTTAATATCTAGGGCAAACCCTAAAACATTAGCAATGGCGACGCCGACACGTGTACCGGTAAAAGAACCGGGTCCGGGATTGACTTCAATTTCATCGATGTCCTCAGGCTTGATGTTTCGCTCTTCCAAACAATGAACCAAAAAGCCCAGTACATCCTGATCTCTCGGACTCTCGACATTTCTCGTATATTCTCTGTCATCAATTCTGATGACGGCTTTGGTGTTGTCGGTGGAGTCGATGTAAATTCTCATTTGTGTTCGTGGATTTTAATTTCTCTTTCGTTTTCGCCATTGGCCTTGAAAAAAATATCGTAACGAGTTTTGGGTAAGTATTCTTTAAATTTTTCTGGCCACTCGATGATGAGAAGACTTTCCGGATCAGACCAGATTTCTTCGACATCAAAGGCTTTGATGTCTTCGATGGAGTTAAGGCGATATAGGTCGAGATGGAAGAGAGTTTTGATTACCGGATGGTTGGTGACGGGGTACTGACGCATGATAAGAAAGGTGGGTGAGACTAGTCTATCTATACCAAGAGCCTGACCAATTCCTTGGGTAAAAGTAGTTTTGCCGGCAGCAAGTTCACCATAAAGACAGATCGTAGTACCTTTCTCAAGTTTATCGGCAAACTTTTTGGCTATTTCTCGAGTTTCTTCGTAGGAAGTGGAGATAAAAGTAGTTTCCATAGGTCAAATTTTACTATTAAAAAAGCGGAAATAAGCATGCCGCTAAAATCGATGCCCACATCTTGAAGTCTACCGGTGCGCCCGGGGACAAAAAGCTGGTGGATTTCGTCGGTGAAAGCATAAACTAAAGAAAAGACAATTGCCTGGAAGGGGTTCTTGTTCCCTATCGCTCTGTACCAGAGTAAAAAAAGAACGGTGTACTCCAGGAAATGGGCGGATTTTTTAACAAAAAAATCAAGGATGTAGACTTTGTTTGAGGGGAGATCCGGAATTGAAGATATCCAAAAAATGAGAATCATCCAAAGGACTACCGGAGTGTATTTAAGAAATTTACGAGCCATCTTTTGTATTTTAATCTTTTCGATGGCGAAAATATAGTAAGGTACTGGAAGAGATGGCAAGAAAAAGACCTATGAAAAATGGAGTTTTGTAGTTTTTTGGTTTGTTAACTATGTTTTCTGGAGTGGTGGGGATTTTGATATCCACGACCACATTAGCGCTAAGCGAGGCGGAGTCGGTAGACTCACCCAAAATGGCGGAGGGTGTTGAGGACAAGGTTGTTGGAGTCGTTTTGATTACGGTGGTGGGGATTTTGGTGGGAGTGGAAGTAATTAATTTTTTAGTGGGTGTTGGAGTGATTAATTTTGTAGGAGTTGGTGTAGGGGTAGGTGTTTTGGTGGGTGTTGGGGTATTGGTGGGAGTGTTTGTTGGTGTTGGTGTAGTAGTCGAAGTGGAAGTATTGGTAGGGGTATCTGTAATGATGATGGTTGGATCTGAGGTGGGGGTGGGGTCGGCGATATTTAGAGTAAGAGAGTTTGAGTCACCGGCTGGAGAACTTGCACCACCAGTATATCGATTGAGTTTGACTAAATACTCGCCTGGACCTTTGTAGTCTTCATCATCGGGGTCAGTATTGAAGATGATCTTGGTTGTTTGATCATTTTCCAGTTTGATGAAGTACTCAGTGATGTATTCCTTGGCGGGAGAGGAAATATATTTGAACCACTCCCCTTTTGGACTCCAGGTTTGGCCGAAATAGTGGGGTGAACCAGGAGCAGTGATAACGACCTGAACATAACAGTTTGAGGAAGTAGAGATGCCAGAAAGAGTAGCGTCCAGAGAATAACTACTTTCTCCTTTTTCGAGATTAGAAATATTTAAGGTGATGGCGGAATGGACAGATTTTGGGAATAGAAAAAACACAAGGCAGGTTGTGAGCAGTAGTGAAAAATATTTCACTATTAACCAGTATATCAACCAAAATATGATTTTTGTTACTGAACGTGAAGATAGAAACTCACAACACTGTCGGCATGTTCTATATAGACGATATTTATGGTACTTGTACCGCAGGATTGAGACGATTTGTACAAAGTTCCATCGGCAGGTGCATAAATGACATCGCTTGAAGTGGAAACCATGTCATAACCAGTGTGAACACCACCAGAGTATTTATACCGCCAAGAGTAAGGTGTGCTGCCATAAAATTGAGTAAGACGAACAGTATCATTTAATGGCCAGGGCCAACTTCCGGTTCCTACAGTTACGTTTCCCCCACCATTTTGTTCATCTTTGACTGATTTACTGGATAAATATGCTCCCGGATCTGTCCAGGTTCCATTTTTTCTGATTTCAAAGTGGAGATGTTTGCCAGTGGAACAACTGGGGTATCCCGAGTTTCCCGTAAGAGCAATCGGTTCACCTTTTTTAATCGGTCCGACTTTTACACTGGAAACCAAGGCTTTTTCGATAGCGGCTTTCTCGGCGAGTGCTTGACTTAGAAGTTGCTGATATTTTGCCTCATCGCTTTGAGTGGCAGCAAGTATTTTTTGTTTTTCCTTTTGTTGAGCGTCAAGGGTTTTTCTCTGAGATACTAATGTCGCTTTTAGCTTTTCGACTTCTTGTTGTTTTTCAACTTTGGCGTCTTTTCTCTGATCGTAATCAACTCTTGACCTCTCCAGTTCGGCGAGAATTAACTGATCCTTGGACTTCACGGTGTTGAGATATTTAACTTTGTTAAAGTAATCTCCTATTGAGTTCGATGAAAAAATCAAGTCGACAGGGGTAGCTCTCATCTGTTTGTAACTTTCCCTGACCCTGGCCGTGTAAATTACTTCCAGCTGATCCATGGAGTCGTTGACTGTTTCAAGAACTCCATCTAAGACGGTTATTTCTTTCTCCAGGGCGTTTATTTGGACTTGAGTCTGATTTATTCGAGCTTGGGCAAGATTTATTTTTGCGTTTAGAACCGAAATTGCCTGACTAAGGGTTGTTTCTTCATTTCTCAATTCGTTAATTTTCTGAGTACAGGCATCTACCGATTCAGCCGATCCATCACAATCAATGGCATTGGTTGGTTCAATCCATAAAAAGAGAAGCAAGATGACAAAAACCAACAGAAGTTTTTTCATTTGGAACGGTTAACAAACCTGGTGGCGGCGAAGAGACTGGAAATAAAGGAGATAATGAGACCAAAGATCATTAGGGCGCCAAAGAGAGTGGCAAAGGTAAGGAGAGAAACAGGGAAAGAAATGATTGAGCCGATTCGGGGAGCCAGGAAAGGAGTGGAGTAAAGAATAGTCACAAAACAACCAAGCCAGCCGATGAAAGCGCCACCTAAACCATAAATAACGGATTCCTGAAGATAGGGCTTAATGATGTAGAAGTTTTTGGCACCCATGAGTTTGAAGGTGCTAATCTCAAATCTTCTGGAGGAGATCTTCATGGAAATGATGGTCATGATGGTGAGAATGGCAACGAGAGTGAGGGCGATGACTAAAACTAAGCCACCAATACGGATAGCATTAGTCCACTTGGTGAGCTCGGAGATGACGTCTTGGGGATAGTCGATCTCTTTTTTGCCTTGGGGGGTGACACTAATGATGTCGCTTTTTTCCAGGGTAGCAGCAATGTTTTTGAAAGATTCGGGGTTTTGAGCGGTAATTTCAATACTGGCAGGAAGAATGTCGGCGGTGACAATACCCCAGTCAGTGACGGTGCCGAGAAGTACCGGATCGTTGCCGACACTTTTTTTGTAGAGCTCTAAAGCGTCGTCTTTACTGATGTAAATGGCGTTTTTAACTCCTTCAGTGGAGTTTAAAGAACTTAAGAGTCCACCTACCTGTTCGGTGGTGTGACCATCTTTGAGATAGGCGATGATTTGAGGTTTGGTTTCGAAGTTGTTGAGAATTTCCTGAGACGCAAAAGTGACTAAAGCAAAGACTCCGACGATAAACATGGTTAAACTAACAATAAAAATAGCAGACAATGCTTGGTAAGGTGAGCGGCGAATATTTTTTAGAGCGGTGTTCATACTATTTATTAGCCTCCTTTTTTTCTTCTTTATCTTCTTTTTCTTCTGATTTTTCTTCCGAACGTTTCTCTATCTTTACTATCTTACCCTTTTCGAGATGGATGTGACTGCCGATGTTTAGGCTGATTAGAGTAACGTCGTGAGTAGCGATAATAACCGTAGTGCCGTCGGAGTTGATTTTTTGCAGTAATTTAAAAATTTCTAAGGAGGTTTCTTTGTCCAGATTGCCAGTGGGTTCGTCGGCAAAAAGAATGGGGGGCTCGGCGGCGATGGCTCTCGCTATCGAGGCTCTCTGGAGTTCACCTCCGGAAAGCTGACCAGGGAAAAGTTTTTCCTTTCCCGAAAGGCCGACCATATTTAAGGTGTGTTTGACTTTTTCAGGTATTTTTTTGGAATCATATCCGGCAATTTCTAGAGCAACAACAATATTTTCACCAACGGTTTTGTCGGGAATGACACGAAAGTCCTGGAAAGCAAAACCAATCTTCCTTCGTAAAACGGGAATGTTCTGGGATTTTATTTTACCCAGATCCATGCCTTCGACGACGATTTTCCCCTTATCAGGAACTAAGTCATGAATTAACAAGCGACCGATGGTCGTTTTGCCGGCACCGGACTTGCCGGTGATGATGACAAATTCACCTGGCGAGATGGAGAAATCGATGTCATCCAGAACCACGTCCCCATTGGGAAACGACTTAGAGACGTGAATAAAATCAATCACAGGCAATAATTATTTTGGTAATGGAGCATTCAAAGCTTCAACTTTGGCACGGCCAACATCCATTAACCAGCCAACTTTTTGGCCTTTGAATGTTTCTCCCCAGATGGTCACTTGATGACCAACGAGAGCGTCGAGGTCGATGGTGGAACTTGTGAGATAGACGGTCTGAGAAATACCTCCCACACGAACAAGTTTGTGAGTACCTTCACCATTGAAACCACCTTTGTCGATGACGCCCGTAGCCGGATCTTTGAAGATTTTTTCATCAGCCGAACCAAAGATGTCGCCAACTTTGATACCAGTTTGAGGTATTTCTGCCTGAATACCGGAAAGCTCGGCGGAAACAATCGTGCCGGAGTTTTTGGCTTTAATCCAGGCGCCGGTGTAGAAACCGCCGACGGCAACGAGAATAAAAACAATAATAACGGAAATGAAAGATTTGTTTTTCATCTTTATCTGTGTTTCGGTAGTAAATGAGGCTGGTGGAGCAGACTCTGCTTTGACAACAGGAGCTTCGCCCTGGCCCTTATCGAGATCGATCATTTTTATATCCATGGTTTAGTTTATCAAATTTGACGGGATGGGGCGAAGAACTTTAATTCCGCTTCGATGAAGTCGTCCAAATTACCATCAAGAACGGCGTCGGGGTTGGTGGATTCGTAGTCGGTACGGAGATCTTTGACTAGCTTGTAGGGATGAAGAACGTAGGAGCGGATTTGATGGCCCCAACTGGCAGTGGTTTTTTCGCCACGGATTTGGTTGATCTCCTCCTGACGTTTAGCTTCCTGAAGGTCCCAGAGTTTGGAGCGAAGAAGGTCCATGGCAATTTTTCTGTTTTGGACTTGATAGCGTTGAGTTTGACACTCGACGACAATACCCGTGGGGAGATGTTTGATGCGCACAGCCGTACTGACTTTGTTGACATTTTGACCACCTGCTCCTCCGGAACGACTGGCCTCAAATTCGATGTCTTCGTCGCGAATTACAATATCAGCATCTTCAGGAAGGAGGGGGGTGACTTCGACTCCGGCAAAAGAAGTTTGGCGAAGTTTGTCGGCATTAAAGGGTGACTGACGAACTAGGCGATGAGTCCCCTTTTCGTTTTTGAGAAAACCAAAAGCAAAGCGAGCATGAATTATGTAGGTAGCGGTTTTAATACCGGCTTCGTCACCCTGAGAGTACTCAGCTGTTTCATAACTCCAGCCGCGTTTTTCAAAAAATCGGGTATACATGCGACAGAGCATACCGGCCCAGTCCATGGCCTCGGTACCGCCCTGACCCGCTTTGATGGTGAGAATGGCTTCCGAAGAGTCGTACTTACCGGAGAGATAGGTGACCAACTCAACTTTTTCGAGGTGTTTTTCCAGAGTTTCTTTGAGAATTGTGATGTCACCATCTAAAGAGTCGTCGTTACTTTTACTGGCTAGGTCCAAGAGTTCCTCGAGATTTTTTATCTCTGAGGTTAGTCCTTCGATGGAGTCTATCAAGTCTCTAATTTGTGCCAAATTTGACATGACTTTTTTGGCGTTGGCTTCGTCTTGCCAGAGAGTTGGTTCCCCCGATTCAAACTCCAGTTTTTGTTTTTCTTCTTTAAGTTGGTCGAGATTGATTTTTGTCCTGAGGCTATCGATTCTACGTTTGAGGTCGTCTAGATTTAGTTGTGTTTCGGATATCATTCTTGTATTTTACAGCTTAAAATGACGATATACTGAAGGTATATAATCTTTCGGTTGGTATATTGGTTGGCCAAAAATATATAAATATGAAATTTATAAAGATAGTAAAGCGGTTTTGGTTGTTGTTTCTAATTGGTTTTTTGATTGGTGGATTTGTGATGTGGAGCGTGACACAGAGTAAGGCAAAAGAAAATGAGGCAAAAACTTTTGTGGTGACAAAACAAGACTTGGTAGAAGAACTAAGTCTTTCGGGTGAGATTGATGCAGAGGAAAAAGTGGAACTTCGGTTCCAAACTTCCGGACTATTGACTTGGGTGGGGGTTAAAGAAGGAGACCGGGTAAAGAAATTTCAAACATTAGCCTCTCTGGATAAACGAGAGTTGCAGAACAGCATGAGTAAACTTCTCAATACTTATTCGAAAACACGATGGGACTTTGAACAAGCTCAGGCAGATAACAAAGACTGGCAAACCGATGGGATGACCGACGAAGCGAGAGCAACCGTAAAAAGAACTTTGGACAAATATCAGTTTGATTTAAATAACTCCGTGCTTTCAGTGGAGTCACAGTCATTGGCTCTTAAATATGCGAATTTGTGGACACCAATTGAGGGCGTGGTGACCAACATTGATGCTCCGGTAGCTGGACAAAATATCACCCCGGCGACGGCGACTTTTGAGGTCGTGAATCCGAAGTCCATAATTTTCTCGGCAACGGCTGATCAGACAGAAGTGGTGTCGTTTAGTGAGGGAATGCAGGGTGTTGTTAGTTTGGATTCTTTTGTCGACACAGAAATTCCGGCAGTAGTCAAAAATATAAGCTACACACCAAAGGCCGGTGAGTCCGGAACTGTGTACGAAATAAAAATGAGTATTGATATGGGAGAAGATAATCAAAAAGTGAGATTGGGAATGACCGGAGATGTTAGTTTTGTGACGAAAGAGTTTAAAGATGTTCTGGTAATACCGGAGGGATATTTGAAAAAAAGTGACGGAAAATATTTTGTAACTCTTTTGTCAAAAGGAATTAAGACCCAGAAAGAAGTTGATATTGGTGATTCGATTGAAGGCATGGTGATAATTAGAGAAGGACTAAATGAAAAAGACACCATCTATAATCAGTCTAAGTAACATCTCCAAAGAGTACGTAATGGGCGATGAATCAATATTTTCGGCGCTCTCGGAAGTTAATTTGGAGATTCATAAAGGCGAGTACTCGGCGATTGTAGGACCTTCGGGATCCGGTAAATCGACATTGATGCACATCATAGGGTTGTTGGATAAACCTACGAGAGGAAAAGTGATTATCAACGGTCATGACACCGCTAGGCTTGATGATGATCAAACATCAAAAGTGCGCAACCAATTCGTAGGATTCGTTTTTCAACAGTTTAATTTATTGAACAAATTAACTATTAAAGAAAACGTGTTGCTGCCGGTGGCATACTCCAGAGAAAAACTTGATTTTGATCCGGAAAAAAGAGCTTTGGGTTTGCTAGAGAAGTTTGACATTTTGTCAAAAAAAGATTCATATCCAAATAAAATTTCCGGCGGACAGCAACAGCGCGTGGCGATTGCCAGAGCCCTAATCATGAATCCGCAGTTGATCCTTGCAGACGAACCAACGGGTAATCTGGACACAAAAACTGGTAACGAAATTCTGAAACTTTTTGAGGATCTAAATAAAGAGGGTATTACCGTATTGTTGGTTACTCACGAACCGGATATCGCTGCCAGAACAAATAGACAAATTAAGGTATTGGACGGAAAAATAGTGGAGAAATACAATGACTAACTTAATGGTTATAAAGCAGTTGTACATGGCAGCCTTCGCTGATTTTCGAAGGGATAAGGTCCGAACTGGGCTTACATCACTCGGAATAACAATCGGTGTTTTGTCTGTGGTTTTACTGATTGCTTTGGGATTGGGGCTGAAAAACTATATTTCACAACAGTTTGAAAACATGGGGGCAAATTTGATTATGATAATGCCCGGTTCTGGTTTCAGTAGTGGAACTATGGGAGCGGGAATGATTGGGAGCGGTATGGTTGAGTTTGACGAGAAGGATGCTCGAGACCTACAGAAAATTCCCAATTTGAAATATGTTGTTCCTTTGTTTTTTAAATCGACCGTCATAAGCTCCGCAGACGCGGAAAAAATCGGTTATATCATGGCGGCGAATGAAGATCTTTTTCCATTATTAAATGTCCAGGCAGAGTATGGAGAGATCTGGGGAAAAACAGAAATAAACAAAAAGTCGAAAGTGGCGGTAATTGGAGCAATCATGGCAGAAGATCTTTTTGAAAACCCTAGTGACGCTATTGGAAAGACCGTTAGAGTAGAAGGTGTGCGTTTAAAAATTATTGGTGTGGGAAAGAAAATCGGTGATCCGGAACAAGACAAGGCACTTTTTATTCCCTACACAACAGCTTATGGATCAATAAATCCCAATAAGACTTTCTGGTCAATATATCTTGGGGTTCCGAGTAAAGATATGGTCCCGGGTGTTTCCGAAGCGGCAAAAGAAATATTATTGAAAAGATACGATAAGGATAAATTCAGTGTCTCCGAACAGTCGGAGATATTGTCGACCGTTGATCAAATTTTTGGGATTATCAATATTGTTCTGATTGCAATTGGCTCAATCTCTCTTTTGGTGGGAGGAATTGGGATAATGAACATCATGTATGCAACAGTGACAGAGAGAACAAGGGAAGTAGGTATCAGACGAGCGATTGGGGCAACAAAAAGGGATATTCTGTTGCAGTTTTTATCCGAGTCGACATTGCTTTCCGTCTTTGGAGGATTGATGGGGCTTTTGCTGGCTACAGGAATAATATTACTGGTACGAATTTGGTTCCCCGTAGCACTCAATGTAGTGGCAGTTATCGTGGCCATTGGAGTATCTTCGGCTATTGGAATTTTCTTTGGCGTGTCCCCGGCCAAAAAAGCAGCTAATCTTTCTCCGATCGACGCTATCCGGTACGAGTAGTTGTGGTATATTCTCGATATGAGAGAGATTTTAAACATCGCTAATCCGGAATTTTCGGAACAGACTATTGAAAGTGTGAGACTGGTGCAAAAAGAGATCGAGAAAATTATTTCCGGGGATATTAAAGACTTTACCTATCAGGCCTTTGGAGAAGTAGATCCCAAATTTTGGACTAGTCCGGCCAGTTCTTCCGGAAAATATCACCCACCGGAAGATAACGGAGAAGGTGGTTTGGTACGGCATGTAATCAAGGGAGTGGCCGTGATTGAACAGTATGCTCGAAGAGCCAGATTTTCCCCCAGAGAGTTGGATATAGCTATCAGCGCTTTTTTGTTGCACGATACTTGTAAGGATGGTGTGGTGTGGATGACTGGGAAAACAGATTACACTCACGGACTAATCGCGGCTAGGTGGTTGGAAAAATTTAACCTACCGGATGTAACAGCAAAAGAAGAAATATTAAATGCAGTGCGCTTTCATATGGCTCCATGGTGTTACGTTGTAAGTCCCTATGAAGACAGACAGTATTCTAAAGAAGAAATGAATAAAAATCTTGAAGAAATGGCCAGAGCAATGTATCCAACTAAAATTGAGTCTGCTGTTCGAGATGCGGATTACTGGTCTTCAAGAGAGAGTATGTCCTTTTTCCCCGGAACTGCCGTGGAAATTCGCCATGACGCTCCGGAAGAAAGGGTTTAATTAATCAAACCCTTGACCAGGGTGATGTTTTTCTCGTCGCATCCGGCTCTATTTTCTCCAGGAACTTCCAAAATTAAAGGGAGAGAGTTAAAGGTGGAGTGGTTGATTAAGTTTTTTAGACCTTCAAGGCCGATCTCCCCTTCGCCAATATTGGCATGCATGTCGCGATGAGAGTCTAGAGCTGTCGCTGAGTCATTGAGATGGAGACAAACTAGTTTGTCGACGAGATTTAGTTGAGTTAGCTGTTGGGAGAATTTTTCGACCGAGTCTATCTTTCGGATGTCGACACCGGACTCAAAAAGGTGAGCAGAGTCGAGACATACTTTAAGACGGTCGTCGTTAATGGTTTTTATTAAGTAACTAATTTCTTCCGGTGAGCCGATTTTGCCATTTTGACCGGCATCGTTTTCCAAAATTAAGTTGCAGTTTTCGGTACTGGCAAGAATCCTTTGGATGACGGCGACAAGCTGGTCTTTGACGGCGTCAAAGCCGGCACCAAGATGTGAGCCAATATGAACTATGACACCGGCTGATTTTATGCGAGCACCGTTTTGGATATCGATAACCAAGGAGTTGATTGATTTTTCAAGAATGTCATTGTTAGTCGAGGCGAGATTCACCAAGTAGAGGGCGTGTATAAAGGTAGGAGAAATATCCAGTTTTTGGGTTTCTTTGAGAAAAGCTTCAACCTGATCATCCGGAAAAGGTTTTCGGAACCAGAGTCTGGGAGAGCCGGCAAAAATCTGTAGACAGTTGCCGCCTATTTGCCGCGTTTTGGATACTGCATTAAGCAAACTGCCGGCCATGGAAACATGACCGCCTATCCGCCTCATTCTTCTTCAATAACTATGGACTGGATAATAACGTCTTCTAGGGGTTTGTCTGAGCCGTTTACGGATGTAGTAGCGATGGCATCGACGGTTGCCAGACTTTCAGCGTCTTTGGGGTCGATGCGACCAAAGATAGTGTAGCTTGGAGGAAGAGGGTAGTCTTTGTGCATAATAAAGAACTGGGAACCGTTGGTGTTTGGTCCGGAGTTGGCCATGGCAATGGTGCCCCTGCTGTACTCTTCGGTGACGGGTTCGTCGGCAAATTTGTAGCCGGGGCCACCCATGCCGGAACCAAGAGGATCACCACCTTGGATCATGAACCCTTCGATGACGCGGTGAAAAATGACGCCGTCGTAGAAAGGTTTGTCGGAAACTTTTTTGCCAGTGAGGGGGTTAATTCTGGTGCCTTTAGCGAGCTCCACAAAGTTTCTGACGGTGTTGGGAGCAATCTTGGGGAAGAGAGCCACTTTCATGGTGCCTTTGTTGGTTTTGATAACAGCGGTAATGTTTTCAGCGAGAGGGGTTTGGGTTGGGGTAGAGTTGTCCATATTGGTTGGGTTGATTTTAATATCGGAAATTTGATAATTGGGAGTACTGGATGTTTTGGTAAGACTGCAGGCTGACAGTAGTATAGCCGAGACAATAACTAAAAGAAGTTTTTTCATAAGGGTAAATTATATAGAAAAATCTGTCTTTCCGGAGGAGAGTTTTGCGATGATTTCTTCAACTTCTCTTTTCCTAATAGATAGATTATGTTCGGTGGCAATTTGGAGAGATTCACTAGCCAACTTTTTGGCTTCATCAAGATTAGCTTCTTTGGCCATAATTTTGGCAAGAACATTGAGAGCACCTGTTTCCCAAACGCGAATTGGATAGGTAGAGAGATCTCCGGTGCGAATATCTGTAAGAGCTTCCTTAATCAAACTAATGCCTTCTTCTTTGTCACCAAGGATATACTTAACGCTGCCGATATGTGCTTTGAGCCTCCCCTTCTCCGGAACAGCGGCAGTGGAAACAGAAAGTGATTTTTCAAATATAGGTAGAGACTCGGCAAAGTTTTCGTCCATTAATAAAGCATCGGCATAAGAACTATAAGCAGTCGATAGAACACGGCCATCTAGATTTTGGTTTTTTTCGGCAATGGCAAAACTCTCTTTAGCAAAGGCGATGGCTAGGTGACGATATACAGGAAGACTATTTTGACGGGCTTGAATTTTATAAATAAGACTCTGGCCAGACAGGCAATGAATGAGGCCTTCTGGGTCGCTTTTTTTAAGCAATTCAATCAGGCATTCTGTGTAGAGCTTAGCGGATTCTCCATAGTTTTCCGATTCACGTAGACCATTGGCCTTTGATAGTTTATGCTCTATTTGGGTATCCATGAGTTCATGATAACATGAGTATATGCAGATGCCAGTTATTGTCGGAGTTGTGGTAGCGGTGATATTTTTAGTTGCTTTTTCGGAGTGGTTTTATCACTTAGTGGTCGGTTGGGAAAACTTTGTTTTGGATGATGTTTATTTTCGATACAGAATTGTGGGGGTGTCCTTGTTGTCTATCTTAGTAATGAGTGGTACTTTTTACGGAATGGCCTTGGTCAATGAATGTCCTAATGAAACCAGAGAGGGTTTGTTTGCCAATTTGAATTGTGAAGAGTACTCAAAAATAATGGTGGGTACGGAGAAAATTTTGATGAAGGTTGAGAAACCGATCAAGTAGTTATTTTTTTGCCGGTAAGAAGTTTTTCCAGGTAAACCACGAGGTTATAAATAATTTTTTCGAGAAAAGATTTTTGGGTTTTATGGACGGCTTGATAACCGTTTACTTGGTTCCACCAAGCAGAAGTAATGATCCAGTCACTTCCCTGACGTTTGATAGCAGCAACAATTTTATAACCGTTGATAACTTTGATGTGTTTTTTTGAGTCTGTGGTGGAACTTGCTTGAACTTCATCCGGGAAACGAACAGCGGTATCTACCCAGTCGGGGTTGAGACCTCTTTGTTTAATTCTCTCGTGGAGGTGCTTTGTCCAGATTACTTGACCCACATTACTTGATTAGTTTGACCAAATCAGGATCTTCGGCCAAGGGACTGGATTGAGTGGCGAGGGGACTGGTTGGCTCTACCGGAGACGATTCTACCGGAGTTGGGTTGGGACTGAAGGGAGCCGAAGGTGGTGTTTGAGGAGGGGTTTCTTCGAGAGATGGCATGACGGAAGGAGATGGAGTAGCTAGAGGAGCTGGTTCCGGGGAGGGTTCTGGGGTGACATCGGCAAGATGAGCAATGGAGTCAGGTGAAGTTACCGGTGCGGCTATAGGGGGGGTTTGGAGAGGAGCGGCTGGAGGAGGAGTAATATCCATTGTTTTAGGTTCGGCGATAGGGGCGGTATCAATGTGAGTAGAAACAGGGGTACTGGGAAAGGTATCCGTTGAGCCCGGAGTAATGTCGATGACGCTGGGATTTTGAACTGGAGTGGTTGGAGCCGTGACCGGCGTATCACCGGCAGGAGCGGCTTGAGGAGAGTCATCTTGGGCGGCAATCATGTTGGGGTCGATATTGAGATCAATTGTAGGAGTGGTGGTGTTATCCATATTTGTTGGGGTTATTTGTTTATTTTTAATACTGAACTCGGGGATATGTGTACTGGTACTTAAGTTTATAACAGTTTCTATAAAAAGTGCTACTTCGGCCGGATCTAAGGCATCGGTAAGATCTCTCTTGACTCCACTTTTTTCAAAAAGATTAGTTTTTAGGAGACCTGGATAAACTCCGGTAACTTTGATGTTTTCATCAACTAAGTCTTCTTGGAGACATTTGGTAAAACCGGTGATGGCCCACTTTGAGGCGTGATAAACAGAACGATCTTTTTTAGCACAAAGGCCGTCTTGGGAAATGATATTAATTATCTGGCCGGATTTTCTCGTCCTCATTCCGGGAAGAACCGCTTTGGTGAGAAAAATTGTGCCGGTCGTGTTGACATCAATTAATTCTTTGATTTTATTAGGTTCATTATCATCTAGCATTCCCTCCATCCAGATACCGGCGTTATTTATCAAAACATCAATAGTCTGATGTTTTGCAATGACTTGTTTTACGGCAGATTCTAGAGAACTGTAATCGGTTAGCTCGGCTTCGACAAAATCACAGTTGATCTCCCTTCCAACTGCTTCGAGTTTTTCCCTGTTGTGAGAAAGAATAACAACTTGGTTATTTGGGGCGAGTTTTTTGGCGATGGCTTTTCCAAGTCCGTCGCTTCCGCCAGAGATGAGGATGACTTTGGGCATTAATTTATTCTACCTTATGAAAATTTAAGATTGTAGCTTGGGGTAGTGACAATTTTTCCATTTTTTTCCGCTGCCACACCAACAAGGATCATTACGACCAAGTTTGTTCTCGGTTTTAGGCTCAATCTTCTTTTCTCCCTGAGATGATTTTTCGACACCTTTGACAGGTTGGGCCATTTCCGTGGGCATCTGAACCTGAACTCGGAAGATACGATGAGAGGCGGTGGAGTCGATACGAGTAAGAAGACTTTCGAACATAGCAAAAGATTCTTGCTTGTACTCAACAAGAGGATCTTTTTGAGCATAACCGCGGAGACCAATACCGTCGCGAAGATTGTCGATGGCATCGAGGTGATTCATCCAGAGCTCGTCGTAAGATTGGAGAAGAACAAAACGCTCAATCTGACCGAGAGTATCATCACCAAAACGCTCCTTTTGAGCTTTACGTGCCTCCCTAATAACATTTCCCAGAATTTCTTTAACTTCTGTGGCATCTTTGCCGATAAGACTGGTTTCGATGAGGTCGGCGGAGCGAGGATCTATGGGGAGAGTAAGTTGAAACTCTTTGAGAATCATATCGGCTTCGGTTTTATTGATACCCGAGGCGGCATAGATATTAGCGAGGTAATCGATTTCTCTTTCGAGACCTTGATCAATTTGTTTAGAGGTAATTTTTATTCCCCCATCGAGAAGATTAAGACGACGTTTGTAAAAAATCTGGCGCTGCTTGTTCATGACGTCGTCGTACTCTACTAGATGTTTTCTTTGGTCAAAATAGAAGGACTCAACTTTTGTCTGGGCGGTTTCGATGGCTCTCGTAACCATGCCGGCTTCAAGAGGCTGGTCTTCGGGGACTTTAAGAAAGTCCATTAATCGACTAACCTGCTCACCACCAAAGATACGCATAATGTCATCTTCGAGAGAGATATAGAAACGACTAGAACCGGGATCTCCCTGACGACCGGAGCGACCTCTAAGCTGATTATCAATACGGCGTGACTCGTGTCGCACGGCACCAATGATGTGGAGACCGCCAACTTCTCTGACTTTATCAGCTTCTTTCTGCCATTCTTTTTCGTCGCGACCGCGTTTGTCTCCGCCCAAAACGATGTCAACACCACGACCAGCAATGTTGGTGGCAACGGTGACGGCACCAAGACGACCGGCTTCAGAAATGATCTGGGCTTCATTTTCATGGTTTTTGGCATTTAGAACCTGATGAGGAATGCGTTTTTTCTTGAGGTACTGAGTAACAACGTCATTTTGTTCGATAGATTTGGTACCGATGAGGATAGGTTGACCTTTGGTGTGGAGTTCCATGACCTCGGCGACTAGGGCGCCGAGTTTGGCGCGTTGAGTTTTGTAAACGGTGTCGGGGTAGTCCTCACGAATACAAGGTTTGTTTGTCGGGATGACGATAACGTCGAGGTTATAGATTTTTTTGAACTCTTCGGCTTCGGTAGATGCGGTTCCCGTCATGCCGGCTAGTTTTTCGTAAAGACGGAAGTAGTTTTGGAGAGAAATGGTAGCAAGGGTACGACTTTCTTGCTGGACATTGACACCTTCTTTGGCTTCGATGGCTTGATGTAATCCGTCTGAGTAACGACGGCCGTACATCAAACGGCCGGTGTGATCGTCAACGATGATTATTTCGTCGTCTTTAATGACATAGTCTTTGTCTTTTTGGAAAAGCGTATGTGCTTTGAGAGCTTGCTCTAGATGATGAAGACTTTGATAGTCTTGCTGGTATAGGTTTTCCACATTAAGAATTTTTTCTAGTTTTCTCAAGCCGTGATCGGTAAGATTGGCAGTGCGTTGCTTTTCGTCGACTTCATAGTCGGTATCGGCTGATAAGGTTTTGATGAGAGAGGCAAATCGAAAATATTGATCAGTAGCTTCGGCATCCGGAGCGGAGATTATTAACGGAGTACGAGCTTCATCGATAAGAATAGAGTCAACCTCGTCGACGATGGCGTAGTGGTGAGGGCGCTGGACTAACTGCTCTAGAGAGCGGGCCATGTTGTCTCTTAGATAATCAAAACCGAATTCGTTGTTGGTGCCGTAGGTAATGTCGCAAGCGTAAGCTTCACGTCTCGTTATCGGGCGGAGTTTTTGGAGGCGGGTATCGGCGTGAGTACTGTCGGAAAATTCCGGATCATAGGTTGAAGCTGGAAGATCTCCCTGACCGGAAAAAATACAGCCGACAGTGAGACCAAGGAAGTTATAAACCGGACCCATCCATCCGGCGTCACGACGAGCGAGATAGTCATTGACGGTAACAAGGTGAGCACCCTTGCCGGTAAGAGCATTTAAAACCATAGCAGGAACAGCGGAGAAAGTTTTTCCTTCACCGGTTTTTTGTTCGGCGATTTTTCCTTGGTGAAAAACTATGGCTGCCATTAACTGAACATCAAAAAGACGCTGGCCCAAGGTTCTTATGCCTGCTTCACGAGTAAGAGCAAATACTTTGGGAAGAACATCTTCAATATTTTTGTCGTGTTGGAGCTCTTCTTTTATCTGGGCTATCTCGGCGGGAAATTCATCGTCTTTCATCTTATGAATCTCCGACTCGAGAGAGTTGATATTTTCAACTATCTTTTTGAGTTTTTCAATTTCAACTTTATTAGGGTTAAGGATTGGGTCAAGAAATGAGAACATACGATTTGATTATACTGGTTAGACGAGAGAAATGAGTACGTTTGAGCCGGTGTGAGCTTTGATGAAAAAGAAATGTGGAGATATGCGTCGGAAAAAGTTGAGGGTGGTGATTTTGGCGTCGCGCCACCAGAGTCGGTTTATTAAAACAAAACGAGAATGGTCTTTTAATTTTTTAAAAAAGCGAGCATCTTCAAGTTTTTTAGGAATGATTTTACCTTCAAAACAATCGACTAAAACCAAATCAAATTGGTCTTTGTCTTTGAGATTATTGGCGTAGTCTAAGGCATCAGCAATGACAATTTTTAAGTTTTTGACCTTATCGAGTTGGAAATATTTTTTTCCCAATTCAATCATAAAGGGGTCAATCTCGATAGCGGTGATTTTGGCCCTGGGGAAGTAACGGTTGATGAGGTGAGCATTACTACCGCCGGCCAAGCCGAGAAGCAGAACATTTTGAGGTACAAAAGTTTTGGGAAGAAGGGTAGTAATTCCTTTTTTCCAAACGCGAGTCATGACGTCTCCGGACTCGATGAGGCCATCAACGGCGAGGGTGGTTGAGTTGAGATATTGAAGAACGGAAATATTTTTATTGTATTTTGAGTTGGGGAAGGTGTATTTTTGGGGAAGAAAAAGGCTTAAAAAACTCATATTAATTATTATCTTCCAACGCCTTTAACTCAGCTTGGATTTTTCTGGCTAGGTCGCCCCATTCTTTATAGTGGATGTTGAGTTGATTCTTATTTATTTTTATTGGTTCTAAACCAACGGCTAGAAAACCGGCATCGAGAAGATCGCCGGCAGCAAGATCGCGTTCAAGATATGAGTCGGCTCCCGAAACGATGGCGACCATAGAGTAACCATCACGTTTGGCGGTCACGACAGTGGAGTAACCGGCTTCTTCAGTGTAGGCAATTTTTAAACCGGTAATACCGGGGTAGACTCCCAGTAAACCGTTCCAGTTAGGGAGGTAATAAAAGCCATGGTCGGCCGTTTTTTGAATGTCTTGGTTATTCGATTGAGCTGCCTCCATGATTTCCGGGTAATTTTTTTGTACATTATTAACCAGCTTGGCAATGTCCAATAAAGTTGAGTACTGATTTTGTTCATCCAGTCCGTCGGGGTTACTAAAATGAGAGTTTTTGAGGCCAAGGAGCTGAGCTTTGGCGTTCATATAGTAGATAAATTCTACGGGGCTGATACCTACTGCCTTGGCGGCACCGTCGGCAAGAGTCTGGGCGGCATCGTTGGCACTGGTAGCTATGGCTCCCCTAAGAAGATCGGAGACGGAAATCTTTTCACCCTCTTTGAGACCTAAGATAGTGGGTACTTTGTCGATCGATTGCTTAGTAGCCGTAATCATAAATTCTTTAGGAACGAGATCGAGAGCGACTTGAGTGGAAAGAAGCTTAGTAAAAGAAGCAGGTGAAAGACGAATATCGGCACCCTTGGCATAGTAAACCTTGTTCGAGTCGCTGTTATAAACAAGGTAACGAGGAATATTTTCTAAACTGGAAATTGTTTTGGCTTTGGAGATATCGAGAGGGGGAGGTGGAGAAACTCTCTGGGAAATTTTCTCAGTTTGATCCGGTCCTTGAAAAAATGGGGAGATGAGGTCGGACTTTAAAATTTTTGGTAAGGCAAAAAATATACCTGGAACAGCCGCCAGAAAAAGAAGAACAAAAAAAGTTTTTTTAGCCACGTCTTATCTCAGATTTTCCAACAAAGGGAACTAAGACTTCGGGAATTTTGACGGAGCCATCCGCCTGCTGATAGTTTTCGAGAATGGCGACCAGCCATCGAGGAGAGTTTGAAGCCGTGTTGTTTAACATGTGGACGTATTTTATTTCGTTTTGAGCATCTCGATAGCGAATGTTGGCTCTTCTACTTTGGAAGTCGAGCATGATGGAGTCGGAAGCGAGTTCTCCATAGTCGCCTCTTCCGGGCATCCAGGCTTCGAGGTCATACTTTTTCGCTTGAGGTTCGCCCATGTCGCCGGTGCACATCTTTAAGACTCTGTATGGAAGTTTTAGTTCTTGGGCAATTTCTTCGGTGAGAGCCATCATTTCTTCGTGAATTTTTCTGGACTCTTCGACGTCATTTTTGCAGATGACAACTTGTTCGGTTTTGACAAACTCATGGACACGGTAAACACCTTTAGTGTCTTTACCGTAAGAGCCGGCTTCTTTGCGGTAGCAGGGAGAAAAACCTATCATACGGATGGGGAGATCTTTTTCATTGAAGATTTCGTCCTGATACATAGAAACAAGGGGGACTTCGGCAGTGCCGGCGAGGTAGGTTTCATCTTCTCCCTCAACGGATTCGAATTTGTAAGTTTCTTTTTCACCCCAAGGGAAATGACCGGTATTTATGAAGGAACGCTTTTTTAAAATGACGGGAGGAGTAACTGGGGTGTAGCCTTTGGAGATGAATTTCTGGAGAGTGTATTGCATTAAGGCAAACTGGAGCATAACGGCTTCATTTTTGAGATAGTAGCCGCGGAAGCCGGCAACTTTGGAACCGCGTTCAATGTCAATGAGGTCGAGGGATTCGCCAAGCTCAATGTGAGTTTTAGGAGTAAAGTCAAGTTTTTTGACTTCGCCCCAAGTGCGAACAACTTCATTACTGGCGCTGTCTTTACCAACGGGAACTTCATCCAGGGGGACGCCGGGAATTTGGAGCATAAGGACGGCATATTCTTCTTCTATCTCACGAAGCTGGGGTTCCAGTGTCTGGAGCTTTTCTTTGAGTTGTCCCGATTGAGTCATGAGTTCGGGAGTTCTTTCGGATTTCAGTTGGTCGTTTAGTTTGTTTCTTTCGGCTCTGATCACTTCTATCTGACCAATGAGGTCACGACGTTTGGTGTCGGAGGCGAGAACCTTGTCGACAATGTCGGGGTTAAAATTTTTATTGGTTATCCCCTGTTTTACTTTGTCGGGGTTTTCGCGAATGTAGGCTATATCAAGCATGGTTTGATTATATCCTTATTTATAATCCAAGATTATCAGAAACTTTTTGCATGGAGGTGAGACAGATTTCCACTAAAGTATCAAGCTTAAGATTAAGACCGTCCTCGCGTTCACAAAGAATTACTTCGTCACGACGGGTGCCGGCGGCAAAGCGGGGTTCTTTAAGAAATCTTTTGATAATGGAACTGGGTTTGACATCTATGATTTTACGACTGGGGTACACATAGGCCGTGGCCATAATGAGACCGGTGAGAGAGTCGGTGCAGAAAAGAGACCATTGGGCTTTGGAGACGGGTTTGACCCCGGTTCTTTCCGGAGCATGGGCTTTGATGATATTCAAAACTGTGTCAGATACTTCCAAGTTGTATTTTTTGAGAGCTTCTTGAGTTTTGTTGGGATGTTCTTCTTTGAAAGGATCTGAGTAATCGATATCGTGGATGAGACCGGCAAGAAGCCAGTCATCTTTTTTTGGTTCATCTGTGGAAAGAAGATTTTTAGAGGAAAAATAATCGTAAAGTCCACCCATACAGGCCTGCAATGCAAGAGAGTGGATAAATATTTTTTCGTCTAACTGAGATTTGACGGCAGAAAGATATTCTTCATTCATACCAGTATTTTATGACGAAAAGAGAGAGATTACTTAACGTCTTTGATGGCGTAGGAGATAGTTCCTGAAGGAGCTTCTACTTCAACAGAGTCACCAACTTTTTTACCCAAGAGAGCTTTGCCTAGAGGAGATTCGTGGCTGATTTTCTTGGCAGCAGGATCGGCTTCCCACTCACCAACGATGGTGAATTCGTGGACGGAACCGTTGACTTCAATATGAACAACACTACCTAAGCCAACAGAGTCGAGTCCGGCTTTTTGGACATCAACAACGGTTACCCTGGTAAGGATATCTTTGAGCTCTTCAACACGACCCTCCATGGCGGAGAGAGCCTCTTTGGCAGAATGATACTCGGCGTTCTCAGAGAGATCACCAAAATCACGGGCCTTAGAGAGGCGTTCGATGGCCTCAGGAAGACTAGTCTTTTCGAGTTGTTCGAGTTCATCGACAAGCTGGCGATAGCCAAGGGGTGTCATTTGAACTCTTTGGTTTTGTTGGTTCATATTATTTTTAATTACAGATTATAAATATAAGGCATGTTTCTCACATGTCAAGAAAGGAAACGACGTTTTGACCAAAAAAATGGATACTGCGGACTATTTTGATAAGGAATACCGGTAGGCTTACATTCGTGGTCTAACGGGTTGTATCTTACACTTTTGAACCTGGGAAGTCAAATTGACGCACTAATTTGGTACAATATACGGGTTCAGACATGGTCCCGTCGTCTAGTGGTCTAGGACATTTGGTTCTCATCCAAAAGATCGCGGGTTCGACTCCCGCCGGGATCACACTTTGTGAGGTGTTATGAAAAATATTGTGAGAGTTGTCTAATTGGAGATTCAGTGTTGTTTATGTCTTTGTAAATAACTCCGTCTGCATTTGCTTCTTTGAATGCCATGTTTGCTCTCATGTCTGTAGAAAAGCCAAATACTTTTCCAGGAAATTCTTTTTTATTAAGTATTTTAACCAAATCTGACCCTTTTATACCATTTGCCAAATTGTAGTCAATTAAAACCGCATCAGGGTTTGTTTTTAGTAGTTCTTCAATTATTTCTTCGGCTGTCTGTCCTTGATGGTAAATAAAAGCAGCTTTGCCATTGGTTTCGACAAGAAGTCTTGGAACGAAAGATCCAAAAACAGTTTCTTGATCATCAAGCAATGTTATCTTTTTGTCTCTTAAATTTTCTGTGCCAACTAGTGGAATTGGTAGAGTATCCACAAAAGCAAGCTCTCCTTGAATTGTCTTTAAAATTGATTTGGCTTCTTTTAATAAATCTTTTTGCCCACTATTTTGGGCGTTTTCAACGTGTTCTGAATAGTCCATATTTTTATTATACGGTCTTCATAATATTTGTTGGACAATTTTCTGCACTGAGATTAATTCTAAGTTGTATTACTTTCAAAAAGAAAAAGGGGAAGATAACGCAAAACTAGATTTTCCTATAATATTTCTCAATATCACCTGATATGTTGTGATGACATATAATACTGCTATGTCAAAACCTTTAAATGGAAAATGGGTTTTAGGAGAGAAAATCAACAAAGGTGGTCAAGGTACCGTATATAAAGTCACAAATATTGAAGATGGTTTGATTTATGCAGCAAAAATTGTGAACATAAAGAAAAAAATTTATAAGAGGCGCTTAAATAGAGCGTGCAAAGAAGTAGATATTATTGAGAAGCTACAAGGTAAGGAAAATATTATAAATATTTATGACAGTAATGCAAAAGAAATAAAGTCAAATGGACTGGGAGATTTATTTTATGTGATGGATTATTCAAGTTTTGGTAGTCTTAGTGATAATAACTTTTATTTTAATGATGTCGAATTGTGTCTTAGACTATTTAAACAAATTGCAGTGGGAGTCAAGAGTGCTCATGATTCGGGAGTAATCCATAGAGACCTTAAACCCGAAAATATCCTCTTTTATCCAAATCAAAGAAACATTGTAATTAGCGATTTTGGATTAGGCTTATTTAAAGAAAGATCCGAAGAAGACAACATCACCACAGACGACGAAATACTTGGTCCGAGATTTTTTATCTCTCCAGAACAATACAAAGATCCATCCGCCGCGACAGAGCGGTCTGATATATATTCTCTTGGGAAAATCTTATATTTTATGATGACTGGAAAAGGAAAAACATATGCTGAAGAACTCGATGAGCTACCAAAGTTTTTTTCTGGGGCCAATCCATATCTTCCATTGATACAAGAGGGACTTATCAATAGAATGGTTATCAAAGAACCGGAAAATAGATTTTCAAATGTCGATGAAATTATTAGTGAGGTTGACAATATTTTAGGGCAAGTAGAGAGCAATTCAAAAAGGACGATATCAAAAAGTGAAAACGGTTCCATCGTTTTCAATTACTTTATTAAGGGGGAGGATAGGTCTAAATTTATAAGAGAATTTTCGAAGGATCTTTCTGGAAATTTGCGACTCCTGCGCTGGATGGCACAAGATTTACTTGATAATAGTAAGAAAAATGCTCTAGAGAGCTTGTTTGCTGATCTTAAAAAAAAGAATAAAGGAAAATGTTTAATCGCTATAATTTCAGCCGAAGCATATTTTATTAAGCCGGAAGAATTAAAGTCTCTAGAAAAAAAATATCCAGAATACTCATACCCTTCATATTTTTTAGCTAAATACTTCTACGATTGTAGAACATACGGTTTGGCTCATTCCTATATTGAAAAATCAATAAAGCTGGAATCGGAAAATGAAATGTTGTTTGATTTATTAATATTATTGACAAAAATTTGTGAGAAATGCAGTTGTCAACTTAACCATAATCATGAAGATAGAATTAGGGATCACATTATGTTATCTGCTGACAAAGATCAGCTATTTAGTGTCTTTGGAAGTCATATTATTGACTCTGGAAATAGGAGGCTTGGTTTAATGTATTACGAAAAATATCTTGAGTATAATCCTCATGATTTAGATATCAGATTTAAATGCGCTTATGAATATTCTCAAATTGGAGAAGTCCAGTTGGCCTTGCACCATTATTTGATATACCTAAATAAAAATAAAAACGATTCCACTGTGTTAAATAATTTAGGAGTAATCTTTGATGGTGAAGAAATGCCATCGTTGGCAATGGAGATGTATATAAAATCAAGCGAACAAAATAACACATTGGCTAGTAGTAATTTAGCCTCCCAGTATTTAAAAATCGGCCTTATAAAAGAAGCCTCAAATTTACTTAGAAAAACAATAAAGAATAATGATAAAGTTGACCCGCGAGTAGAACAAATATTAGGAACGATAGATGAAAAGAAAAAAGGGGAAGAGGAAACAAAAAAGAAGCTAGAAACTATTGGTGGCCAAAAAAACCAACACCATACTGCGTATATCGAAAAAATGTTTGACGCACAAGTAACGAGTTGGATTGGGTTCTGGGAAATTGGAAAAAATTTGATCGAAATTTCTGATAATGAGAATGGTTTATTGGTAATCACAACTGTTGAAGGAACGTTGGAGTTGAAAGGTGTATTTTCCGGAAATTGCTTGAGGGTTACAAAGTATTCTTCGTATGAATCGTATGATTTTGGATATCTATATTTAAATAGCGAAAGGACTTTTAAGGGTTATGTGCAATCATCTGACATAAATAAATTTTCTGAAATGGTAGGAATCAGATACCCTGACGTAGAAACATATCGAAAGGATAATCCTTCTTTTAGATCTGTCAAGGATACTCTTGTTGAGAGTATATTGAATTCTCAATAGGCACATTGGAATTCACTATCAAAATATCGTTAATCATCGATATTTCTATTCTTTTTTCAACAATACTCCCCAAGACATTCCACCTTCCTCCATTACTAAAAAGGATTTTTCCTCAACAACATTTAAACTCGTGCCTTTACAAAATTCCTTAATCTTTTCCGGATTCAAAATATGGACATGATATTTTCTGGCTAACTTAAATGCCTCAATTGGGTTGTTGGTTGACTTCAAAGCATCCAGTAAAGCACCATCCAATCCTCTAATCGCCGTCCAAGGTCTGGGGAAAAAATGCAAACTCAGTCCACCGTTTTTTGTTACTCTATCTATCTCTTGAAAAACAGAGCTTAGATCTGGTACATGCTCCAGTGTGTGTATTGAAATGGTTTTGTCAAATGATTCTTTAGCAAAAGGTAGATGTGCAATGTCACTGGCAACTGTTCCTTCATTTTGTGCTTTAAACAAAGCGTCTTCATTGATATCGACTCCAAAAGCATTCCTTGCATGTTCTTTTAACCAACTTAACATTGTCCCTTGATTACATCCCATTTCCAACACTTGATCTTCTTTAGTTACCCTCAACCATTTTTCAACTATTTCCATATACTTTTCTGGCAATGGTCTCACTTTCTCTCCATATTCACCGTCGTATATTTTTTCCATAGTTTAAGTTATCACATTAACACCATCCGGACGCGTGATATTATCCCCCATTTTTGGCTTAATTAGTCAGATTCCAGATCCAAGTGACTCACACTATCCAAAAGTAAAAGCGTAGGCTTCGACACCACCCTCCATAAATTCAAGGCGGAGGATATGTCTGCCAGCCTGAGGAATGGTGATCAAGTGATAGAGGCGGTCGACATCGATAGTGACTTCACCGTCTTGGTTATCTTTTCCAAAGTATTGCTTAACGTCATCAACGTAGACAGATATTTTTACCGGTTTATCCGTTGACCTCATAACCAAAAAGACATCCTTGGCGTTGAAATCCAATTTGAGACTAGAACCGATTTGAGCACCAATATATTCACGGCCAACAAACCAACTACCAGAAAAAGCTACTTGGTTGGGGCTTAGTGAAGAAGGAAATTTGAAACTTTGAATTTTTTCTTCATCTCTTGACGCAAAAGAGTCTCCCCTACCATAACCAAGATAAATTTCGGGAGTACGAGCCTCGTTGGAGTAGATGACGTTGGCTATCTGATCTTCTGGTTTTTGACCACTTATCTCCGATATGAGTTCTTGAATTATTTGTTCGGTTTTATCGTATTCACCTTCACCAAAGTGGGTATAGCGAATATCGCCGTCTTTGTCGATGAGATATTTAGCTGGCCAGTAGTTGTTGTTGTACGCGCGCCAAGTGGAGAAATTGTTGTCTTGGACGACGGGATATTTAATATCAAAATCGATGATGGCCTGAGCAAGATTATCGGGATTTTTTTCAAACTCAAATTCCGGTGAGTGGACGCCAATGATGACAAGTCCGTTATCGGCATACTTTTCGTACCAGTCGTGAAGGTAAGGAAGGGTACGAATACAGTTGATACAGGTATAGGTCCAAAAATCGACTAAGACGACTTTCCCTCTTAAACCCTGGATGGTGAGTGGAGTGGAGTTGAACCAATCTCCCCCGGGAATCAATTCCGGTGCGACCATAATTTTGTTTGTTTGACCCACGATATTGAGCCGCTCTTTCACTAGGGCGATATCTTCTATCTTAGTAAGACCTGCTCCATACAAGGGAAACTTGGTAATGATATATATTTGGAATCGTCGGTCTAGATTAAAGTATATCGAAATCGCCGTAAGAATCATAATTACTCCGAAAACTTTTTGAATTTTCTCCGTATTTTTGGTAAGCCAAGGAACGCGGTGCAGTAGTTGACTACCACCCCTAATTATCAAGAGCATGGGGATTGCCGTACCGATTGAAAAGGCAAGGGTAATGAAAAAAGCACTTAAAGTAACGGTTCCCGAAATGGCAAGGGCTATAACCGATGCCAGTATGGGACCGACACATGGAGTCCAGAGAAGTCCAAGTGTAATTCCAAGAACAATTCCAGACCAAAAACTGGGATTTGAAGAAACTGTAGGAGAAAATCGAGAGATTTTGGAAAATAATCTTTCAGTGAGATTTTGGAGGAAAGGAATGAGTAGAGTGAGACCAAAAAAAGAAATTACAATAACAGAAAAGATACGGAGTGAGTCTGAGGGAATACCCAGTACCCTGACGATACTCGAAAGAAAGAGGGTAAAAAAGGTGAAGCTAAGGACAAAACCGAGGACGGTACCAAGCGGACGAGCGAGAGACGGCTTTGTTCCCTGTTTGTTTACTCCGGAAGAAAGGACAATCGGGAGAATGGGTAAGATACAAGGCGAAAGAATAGTTACAAGCCCGGCTATAAAAGCAAAAAGTGTAAGAATTATCATAATTTATTAAGTAAGTTTAGACCAAATTAAGATTTTTGTGTAGAAAATTAATGGGCAATAAAAAGCCTATCCCAATACTGTAAAAATGATCGTAAAACACTAGTTTTATTGCAACCAGTTAGAATAAGCTATGACTGACAAAGTTATCGAGATGGCTCCAAAAATACTGGAGTTAATAAAAAAATCAAAGAAAATTTTGCTCCACTGCCACCCATATCCTGATGCGGACAGTATTGGTTCGGTTTTGGCGATGACCTTGGCTCTTAAGAAAATGGGGTTGGAGGTAACCTCTATTTTGGGAGACTCGGAGTATCCGGATGACCTGATTGTGCTTCCTCATCACGATTTACTAGTCAAGAAAAACTATTCTGAAATTGATACAGGTGAGTTTGATTTGTTTATTATTTTGGATAGCTCGACTTTGGGTCAGGTATCACGACTGGCAGAAGTAAAAATTCCCAAAAACATGAAGACGGTGGTAATAGACCATCACGTTACAAACCTTAAGTATGGCGATATTAACTTGGTTGATGAAACATATACCGCTACCAGTCAAATTATTTATGATCTGTTTATAAGATGGGGTGTGGAAGTTGATAAAGATATGGCGGTTTGTTTGTTTTTGGGATTGTATACCGATTCAGGTGGCTTTAAGTATCCAAGCACAACTGCTAATACCCTCGCAGTCGGGGCGGAGTTGGCAAAAATAAATCCCGACTTCCCCAGAGTAATTTTTGAGATGGAAAATGCAAAAGATCCACAAGAGATCGCCTATGAAGGCTTGGCATTATCCAGCATCGAAAAATATTTTTCGGGGAAATTGGTGATGGCGGCGGTGCCATATGAAAAATTAAAAGAGAAAGGAATTCAAAAAGGGTTTACTCAGGGCGGAGTTGGAAATACACTAATTTCCGTAATAGGTTGGGAAATTGGAATAAATTTTGTGGAGGCGGATCCCGGTGTGGTACTGGTGAGTTTTAGAACAAGAAATTCCGATAAACACGACGTGAGTCTAATTGCTTCGATGATAGGTAAGGGTGGAGGACATAAAGCCGCTGCGGGTACAACTATTTATGAACCATTTGAAGTGGCTAAAAAACAGCTTCTAGAAACGATTGCTAAAACCTTCCCCGATCTGGGAAAAATCTAAAATTTGATTTAGCAAAAAAACAAAGTTATACTGAAATTCCAGGAGATGAAAAAAACAGACCTGGTTTTTTGTTTGCGAGATGTTAGAAACAAGTATTTTTGGCCCTTATGAAAAAGGGTCTTTTTTATAGCCTAGCTAAAAAGGTCGAGACCTCGGAAAAGCAGTTTTCTTTTTCAAGATCTTGTCTGACCGTTAGAAATTCTGAGGTATATGCCCACTGGATTGGGACTTATTCAAACTTGTCTGTGCTGGAAATAAATTTGGATGGAGAGAAAGAAAAAAATATTTCGGTGGTTTCGTCTCCGGAAGCGGAAGCGGTGAGCGGAGCGGGGTGTTTTATCCCCGATGCCGAAAACAGGAAACTTAAATTTGTCCTCCCGAGATTTCATTTGGGAGTTCCGGCACAGATAGATATGGAGATCGCGGTGTATCAGCTAGCTCAAACAAAAATAATTAAGGAGGCGATTTTGGAAGCAAAATCGGAAAATAGTGGCATAATTTATTTCGCCAGAGAGGGTCATCTGACCCAGATGCAAAAAGCAATCTATCTAACCACCAAAGAAAATTTACCGACAACGATGGTGGGTATTAGCCACAAACCGGCGGAAAATGAATACACCAGAACCGCGTATTTTTCTTCGGAGCCTAACCTTGAAGGCTTTGGCAAAGATCTTCAAACTTTATTTTTATGTGACCCAGTAGCTTCCGGAATGCAACATGTAGCGATGATTGAAAAACTGGAAGAAATGGGGAGGTTACCTAAAAAAGTGGTGGTGATTGCGCCGATGGCAACTAAATTTGGACTGGAAGTAATTGAAAAATTGTGTAGAGAAAAAGAGGTAGAGTTTGTGGCAGGAGTGGCAGGAGTGCTTTTAGATACACAACCACCTCTCCGATATTATTCCCCATACCCCCGAAACCAAAACCAAGCCGCAGATCCAGAATTACATACTTTGATGAATGGTATCTTTGGGGAAAACTTAGGGAAGGCTTGCATCCGATGTAACTGGACAGGAACATTTTGGGGAGGACCAAAAATGCCAATGGAGGAGTCGGATGCTGAGCTTACAGATGTCGGGCTATCAAATAGAGCTCTGTTGGATATTTGTGAGAGGCTGACCGAGAAAGAAGCTATAAAGATGGGAGTGTTGGAGAAACTACTGCCTTGTTCCACAAAACTGTTAATCCGAGGTTGAGCAGGAAATAGGATAAAATATAGAGGTGAAAAAAAATCCACAATTTATTACCCTTGAAGGTAGAAACATGGTGCATGATGCACTTAATTCGGACAAGAAAATTGCCTCCGTGCTTTTGGCGGTGCAGACACTGAGCGAGTCTCGAATTAGAGAGATTGAAAACCTGGCCAGAAAAAATAAGGTGCCGGTGCAAAAAGTAACAAACGAAGAACTCTTAAAAATGTGTGATTCCCGAAATCCTCAAGGAGTGGTGGCTTTGATGGAGATTCCCGAAGTTCCAACACTGGAACAGATTTTAAAAGCAAAACGGGATGTTTTTCTTTTGTTGGTAAATCACATTGACTATGAACAAAATCTGGGAGCGATCCTCCGAACCACTTGGGCAGCCGGAGTAGATGCGGTGATTGCTTCGCCAAACGGAGTACATGAGGTGACACCCGTGGTCGCCAAAGTATCTATGGGAGGAGCGGCATACGTACCGCTTATCGGAATGAGTATGTTTCAGGCAGCCAAATTACTGCATGAGTATGCAGTTCCCATGGTGGGAGTGGAGGTAGATATGGGTAAGCCATATACCGAGACAAACCTCAGAGGACCGGTAGCTTTTGTGATGGGAGGCGAGGCTGTTGGTATTTCTGAACCGTTGCAAAAAGAGTGTGACATATTTGTGAATATTCCAATGAACAGAGAGGTGGCTTCATTAAACGTAAGTGTGGCGACAGCGTTGGTTTTGTTTGAAAAACTGAGACAAGAAAAATTGGTTTAGTTGTAATATTTCGTGCTAATATTTAGTTATGGAAGTAGTATATAAACTGGCGGGAAGCAATGAAGAAATAAAAAACTGGGTAGAGAGTCATGAAGGAACACCGGCAAAGATTGATGACCCCGAGATAACTGCCGACAGCATTGGCTTACGCATAAACTGGAAGGGAAAAAAAGATGAAGGGATGCTTAGCGGAAAAAGAGAGGTCACCAAAAATATTTCCTGGGAAGAGTTCTTTTCGATTATGGAAAGGAAGGAGCTAGCTTTTATGTACTCCGATTCAGAGGATATAAATCTAACGTGGGCATATAAGTTTGTGAATAAATACGCAACCGAAGAGTAGTTATTTTCTCTCTTTTAAAGAGGGATGAATTTCCGGATCAAAATCGAGAGCTTTTTTGAGGAACAAGTCGCATTCATCGAAAAGCTCCACTTTGGAGCCGGTGTTCCAAAGGATAGTGTCGGCCATTTGTAAACATTTAGCGACTTGTTGACCTAAATCTGTTTCGCCAATTCCAGAGTCTCGATCGTCGTGTTTTTGGAAATCGGCGATAGTAGTGCCGTCTTCTCCTCTGTCTTTGGCTCTTTGGAGATACCATTCAAGCCGTTTTTCTTTGGGGGCATCAATGCCGATAATTTTGGCACCAAAGTTATCTCTTAAGAAAATCATTTCATCGGGATTGCGTACCCCATCAATAACAATGTTACCTTTGATGTCGGCTAGTAAGAGAGCGGTTCTTTCGGCAAGAATGGAACCACCATAAGTTTCCCGGAGTTCATTACCGACGTCTTGAAGGAGGGTTCTGGTTATTTCCAAACCTCTGGAGCGAATTTCGTCCCTAATTCTGTCCGAGAGAACTTGGTGATGAAAACCGAGGTCTTTTAAGTGACTGGCTATCGTACCCTTTCCGGAGCAAAGTGAGCCCGTAAGACCAATGATGATTTTCTCCATTACCAAAGTGTACTACAATATTTTTTATGGCTACGAAATATCTAGAAATTTTTAATGAAATGGTGAAGAAACATGAAAAGGAGTTTGATGCCTTTCAGCTACTTCATGACAAATACGAGAAGGATCCAAAAAAATGGCAAGGTGAGTTTAATTGCGAAGGAGCGAAAATCATGGAGATAGTGCGCGAGTATGAAAATAGACTTTGTGGACATATGGAGAATACCAACAATGCCACCTATTCGGCTAAGCTAGCGGAGAAATTCCGAAATGAGATTAAAAGATACTTGCCCAAACTGGATATGATTGGGGTGGTGATTGTTTACGAATAGTTTTACTGGATACCGCAGTCGGATTTAATTTTCTCGATTAGAATAGTACAAAATTGATCGGAGGCGGCTTTTTTGATCTGATTAATTTGCTCCGTGGCTAGCTCGGCAGCTCGACTACTAACTTCATCGGTTATCTGTTTTAATGGCGAGTCTACGGAGTAGTCTGTATAGGTGCCCATCACTTCAGGTGTAGGAATTTTTATCTTGTCCGGAAGAATATTATTGGCTGTTTGAACTGCCGGAATAACTACCGAGTTTTGAAATGAGGGATTTTTGACATAGTAATCAACCGACTTGGAAACTTGAGGAAACATTTTGTACAATCCAAATAAAGCAAACACAGCAAGGATAATTCGTACAAATATATTATTCATTATTTTTACAGATATTTTCGATATTTTTTAAAATGAGTTTTTTTTCGTTTTGATCTAGAATATCGTTGACTTCGTTGTTTAGTATGGCAGTTTTTAATCTGACGCAAGTGACTATTCCCCGATCCAGTAAGGTTTTGATATCGATTCTGGGAATATCGTAAAGTAGAGTGATCGGGTGAAGGCCGGAGGCAACTATTCTATCTTGAAGCCCTTGCCCTTCGGGACGAGTCCAGGTGGTAACCAGGAGACCGACACACTTGCAGTAGTCAACAACTTCAGAGGTTACCTTGGTGTTGGTGATTAGCCAAGAAAAATTATTTTGGTTGGGGTTTGATTGTTTCTGAAGATTACTGACGTCCAGGAAACGAGCATAGGTATAGAGAGCAACCTGGATATCGGTTTTGTAACCTGGGGTGTTGTGATATTTACACTCAACAAAGTATTTATTTGCTTCTTTTTGGGCAATGACGTCTATCTCGTGGGTGACACACTTGCCTTGGGTAATCACACCGACTTCGGTTTTGTAATTTTCTGTCTTGAGGATTTCTGAGACTAAAATTTCGAAAGGATAACCTGAAGGTCCCATTTCCATGACGGCTCTTTTGAGACCGTAGTTAAAGTAGTTTTCTATGGGAGCATTTTCTTTGAGATAAGAGGAAACGTGACCATAGATAGCACCGGTGGTTATTTCCGGCTTTAGATGACGTTTGAGATAGTCAACAGTTTGAGAGGCCGTGTCGAGAGATAGCCCAGAGGTCGCAAGTGACTTGACAACTTTTTCTTCACTAAAAGGCTCTTTGGTTCCCGAGGCCTTGATAATTGTTATGGGGCTTAGGCTTTGCATCTAACTTAATAATAGCATTAGCCTTAATTATTGATACAATTGGAGTGTGTCTAATTTGCTACAAATAGTATTTTATTGTCTTATCGGAGGAATGGCTTCTTTGATTGGAGCCATTTTAATAATCTATTTCAAAAATAAGGCCGGGATTCTTTCCAATAAATTGACAAGTTTTGCGGCGGGAGTCCTCATTACTGTGGCAGTTCTTGATTTACTCCCCGAAGCTTTTGGAGCGGTAACCGACTACAAAATGGCTGCCTGGTCAGTTCTTGGAGGAATACTGCTCGTGTTTTTAATGGAGAAATCCGGATTGTGGTTTCACCATCACGATGGCACTCATGGAGCTAAGCCACCGATTAGCGGAATTTTTTGGGGTGATGCTTTGCATAATTTTATTGATGGTTTTGCAATTGGAGCGGCGTTTCTTTTGAGTAAAGAGGCTGGGATTCTGACCGCGGTGGCCGTCGGTTTGCATGAGCTACCAAAAGAAATGGCTGACTTTACCATTTACTTGCGATCAGGATACTCAAATCTGAAGACTTTACTTTTGAATTTAACTTCAAGTTTGGTTGCGGTTATCGGAGGTGTAACAGTTTATCTCAGCCGTGGTATTGTGACTGACTATGAAGGATATTTGTTGGCAGTAACCGCAGGTATGTTTCTTTTTATTGCTCTCGCAGATTTAATTCCGGAGATGCATGAGAGTATGGAGGAAGCGGATCAAAAAAATAAAATAATTTGGTTATTGGTTTTTGCTACGGGGTTGGGGGTTGGGATATTAAGTACTCTCGGTATAGGATAAAATTAGACTATGAAAATGAGTAAAATGGGCGTTCGCCCGGAAAAAATAGCTCCTAAAGATGCGGAGGCTATTAACCACAAACTATTGGTACAGGGTGGTTTTATTCACCAAGAAATGGCAGGGGTTTATACTTTTTTACCTTTGGGCCTGCGAGTTTTAAATAAAATAGAGAATATCGTCAGAAAACACATGGATGAGATAGGCTCAGAGCTATTAATGCCGGCTCTATCTCCAAAAGAGTACTGGAAAACTACCGGAAGATTGGAAACTATCGACGTTCTTTTTAAAGCCAGTGCGGCCAATGAAGTATCTTTGGCCAAGAGCGATGCGGAGTATGTTTTGTGTCCTACCCATGAAGATGTGGTGACGCCTTTGGTAAAAATATATAACCCAAGCTATAAAGATCTCCCGGTGGCGGTTTACCAAATCCAAACTAAGTATCGAAATGAACCAAGAGCAAAGTCCGGATTGTTGCGATGCAGAGAGTTTAGAATGAAGGATTTGTATAGCTTCCACGCCAATGAAGCCGATTGGAAAAAGTTTTATGAGGAGTCTAAAAAAGTGTACATGAGTATCTATAAAGAAATTGGGATTGGAAAAGATACCGTAATTGCCCTTGCTTCCGGAGGCGACTTTACCAATGAATTTTCTCATGAGTTCCAGACCAGATGCGAGAGCGGAGAAGACATTGTTTATTTGAACAAAACTACCGGGGTTGCCTACAACAAAGAAGTAAAACCGGAAGGAGCAGATACAAATTCCGATTTTGAAATATTCAATGCTTCGGAAGTGGGAAATATTTTTCCCTTAGGAGTTAAGTTTACAAAAGCTTTTGGCTATGAGTATACCGACAAAGATGGCAGTAAGAAACCAATCATAATGAGTAGTTATGGAATAGGAACCAGTAGATTGATGGGGGTGTTAGTAGAAAAATTCCATGACGATAAAGGAATTATCTGGCCTTTGAGTGTCGCTCCATTTTTGGTACATATCGTTGATCTACAACAACCTGAAGAAACAAAGAAAATTTATGAGAAATTAAAAGACGCGGGTATTGATGCTCTTTGGGATGACAGAGAGATGAGCCCCGGAGAAAAATTTGCCGATGCAGATTTGATAGGTTGTCCAGTCAGAGTTTTGGTTTCAGCTAGGAGTCTACAAAATGGCGGGGTGGAGGTAAAACGTCGCAACGAAACAGAAAATAAAATCATCTCCGTCGATAAACTGATGGAGTACATAAAAAATGTTTGATGTCTTAGGAATAACCTTTTATGGGTATGGTTTTCTCATTGGTCTGGGAATTTGGGTGGCAATGGAAATTGCGATAGCCAACCGAGGCGAAGTAAAAAAAGAGGTGTTGGAAAAAATAATGACGTGGGCGGTTGTGGGCGGAGTAATCGGTGCGAGAATCTACCATGTGGTAGATTACTGGGGTAGATATTACTCAACAAACTTAAACAAAATTTTGTATTTTTGGGAAGGAGGTTTGGGGATCTGGGGTGCTCTTGGTGGAGGAGTTTTGGGAGTACTGCTTTTCTGTTATTTTAATAAATTAAAATTTCTTAAATTTTTTGATATTTTGGTTGTGGGGATGCCGTTGGCTCAAGTCATCGGAAGAGTTGGAAATTATATAAATGGAGAGATAGTTGGAAAAAATGGAGAACCTCTTTTTGCCTACGAGGGAGTCCTAAATTTGGTTTTATTTGGATTGCTTTGGAAAATATCGCGAAAGCAAAGAAAAACGGGTTTTGTTTTTGGAATGTACTTGGTAGGCTATGGAGTAATTCGGGCAGTTCTTGAAAATCTAAGACCAACCGAGTCAGTCTGGAAAATATCAGGAGTACCAATGGCGATTATCTTTAGTCTTGCCGCTGTCTTGATCGGTGGGTATCTTATTTTCCAGAGAAAACAATCTTAACAACGTCGTCCATACTCTTCACGAAGTTGAATTTTAGATCGTGGCGAACTTTTTCGGGAAGATCGGCAATATTTTTTTCGTTGTCTTTGGGAAGGATAACGTGATTGATACCGGCTCTATGCGCAGCAATAACTTTTTCCCGAACTCCTCCAATTTCCAAAGCACGGCCACGAAGAGTGACTTCGCCGGTCATAGCGAGATTTTTGGGAACGGACTTACCGGTGAAAGCGGAAATAATAGCGGTCGTGATGGCTAAGCCGGCACTTGGTCCGTCTTTGGGTACGGCACCTTCTGGTACATGAATGTGAATATCCGTCTTGGAAATTTTCTCGTCTTTAATACCAAGTTCTTTGCTATGGGAACGAACATAAGAGTAGGCGGCTTTGGCAGATTCTTTCATAACATCACCAAGCTGGCCGGTGAGAGTAATCTTTCCTTGACCGGGCATGGTAGCTACCTCGATAAAAAGGATGTCTCCACCAACTTTGGTATAGGCAAGTCCGGTGACCAAACCAACCTGATCATTGTCTTCCGCGAGAGTGTGGCTATAAACAATCGGTCCTAGAAATTTGTTGATTTTTTCTTTAGAAATAACGATGGGAAGTTCTTTGCTACTGGCTTTGGCTTTGGCGATTTTACGCATGATAGAAGCAATTTGACGTTCCAGATTTCTAACACCCGCTTCACGAGTGTAGTGACGAACGAGGAATTTGAGCATGGGAGAGCTGAGGACAATATCTTTTTGATTGATGGCGTTGGCTTCGGATTGCTTTTTAACCAGATATTTTTTAGCAATAAAATATTTTTCTTCTTCGGTGTAGCCGGAAAACTCAATCACTTCAAGACGATCTCGCAGAGCTGCCGGAATAGTGTCGAGAACATTGGCTGTCGTTATAAAAAGAACCTGTGAAAGATCAAAGGGAATATCGAGGTAGTGGTCTTGGAAGGCAAAATTTTGTTCCGGGTCGAGAGCCTCGAGAAGGGCCGAGCTAGGATCACCACGAAAATCAGCACCGATTTTGTCAATTTCATCCAACATAAAGACCGGATTACTAACGCCACTATCTTTGATTGACTGAATTATTCTACCGGGCATAGCACCTACATAGGTACGTCGGTGACCTCGAATTTCGGCTTCGTCTTTTAGACCACCGAGAGACATTTTGACGAATTTCCGACCGATAGCTTTGGCAATGGAACGACCAACGGAAGTTTTTCCAACACCAGGAGGTCCAACAAAACAAAGAATCGTGGGTGGGTTGACGGCACGGTTTTTGGTAGCTTTTACTTGATCACTTTTTAGCTTTAAGACAGCAATATATTCTAGAATTCTTTCTTTGACCTTCTCTAAACCATAGTGGTCTTGGTTAAGAATTTTTTCCGCCTTGGAAAGCGAGTATTTACTCTTGGTATATTCTCCCCAAGGAAGCTCTAAGACGGTTTCAATCCAGGTTCTTAAATATGAGGTTTCAGGGTTATGAATCGATAATTTTTTGAGGCGTTCGAGCTCTTTGTTTACTTTAGTGTAAATTTCTTTGGGAAGGTTAGCTTTTTTTAGTTTACTTTTTAGTTCTACAATTTCTTCCTCTTCGCCACCTTCTCCCAGCTCTTTTTGGATAGCACGCATTCTTTCGCGGAGAACCGCTTCTTTCATACTGTCGTCAAAGCGTTTCTGAGTTTTGTTTTCAATCTTTTTTTCCAACTCTAGAATCTTTATTTCTTCGGTAAGGTGATTGGTGATAAAGGAGAGTCTTTTTTCCAAGGAGTTGTTTTCGAGAAGCTTTTGTTTTTCTTCATTTTTGACATCTAAGACGGAGGAAATTTGAAATGAAACCAGTAAGGGGTCAGAGCTACCGATAATCTTGGTCAAGACTCCTGGTTCGATGTTGGCTTTTCCCAGTTCTGAAGCTCGTTTTATTAAAGCTATGGCACGGTTGGAAAGGGCAGAAATTTCAGCGGTGATGGAAGTGTCCTCGGGATACTCGGAAACGAGAGCCCAGATCAGACCGTCTTTTTCTTCGATACTTTCTATTTTGACGCGGAATAAGCCTTTGACGATGGCGTGAAGTTCTTCATTTACCGGAAGGGTCTTAACAATACGGCAAACTGTACCGACAAGATAGTAATCGCTTAGACTTGTGGCGGTAGTTTTGGCATCTTTTTGAGAAACAAAACAGACCTCTTCATTGTTGCTGAAAGCGTGATTAATCCCAGCTATTGATATTGGTTTTCCAAAAGTAAGGACGGCCTCTGTTTCGGGGAAAATAACTCCTTCTTTTAGGCCGATAAAGGGTATCAATGTTTGATGAATAGGCATAGTTTCAAGATTTTAGCAGATAACGACGTAAATTGCTAATTTATTATTGGTTGAAGATTCTTAGTCCAACAAGGATGGTTGCCACGATTGCCATGAAGGCAACCAACAAGAAAAGAGTAAGGGAAAATCGTTTATTTTTTGACATTTTCAGGTATTGAAATGACTTCTATAGTTTTTTCGTCTGTCCAAAGATGATTATCCCCTACTTTAGCGTAAGCACGAGCAAAAACTTTCCCCGGTTTGTCGAATTTGATGGCCAGATCAAAGGTATCGGGAAGCATATATTTGCCCAAGAAATAGTCGTCTTGATGATGGGGATAACCGACGGCTTCGGGAGAGTCGCCCTGGGTCAGAGCACTGGGAGAGGCAATATAGCCCCAGTAAATAGTAGTGCGCGGGGTGAAAAGATCCGGAGAACTTTCAATATTCCACACAAAAGAACCGGTGTTACCAACCGATACTTTTTCGGGATATGATTCAAGAAAAATTCCAAGAGGTGAAGGGCGAGTTTCGGAAATTTTTTTCTGGGCAACAAGATAGTTGTAACCAACCAGACCACAAAAGATGACACCCCCGATGATGATTGTGATAATGGGTTTTTTGGTCATAACTTTTCCGAGTCTAAAATAATGGTTACCGGACCATTGAGATCCACCTGAATTTTCATATGTTCGCCAAAGTAACCTTTGGTGACTCGAACACCAGCTTCTGTAAGTTTATCAGCAAATTGTTCGTAAAGATTGGAGGCGAGTTCTTTTTCGGCAGCGTTGGTGAAGTCGGGGCGATTATTACCTTTGAGGTTACCTAGAAGGGTAAATTGAGAGATGAGAAGTATTTCTCCACCGACCGATTTAATATCCAGATTCATTTTTTGGTCAGAGTCCGGAAAAACACGAAGTTTGAGAAGTTTATTACTTACTTTCTCAACATCTCTTTCGGTGTCGGTTTTAGAAACGCCAAGAAAAACAATAAGACCCATTTGAGATTTTCTTTGGGAATTGGAGTCGTTTTTGAAAGAAACACTTCCCGAGTCAATGTTTTGGACAACGGCAATCATGGGTTAATTATAGAGTCTCTAGAATTATTCGACAGGAGTAATGAGAAAGTCGTGAATGAAAACAACAACCCCATGATATTTAATTACTTCTTTTCCTAAGGTAAGCGGAATATTGGGTACTTCCTCGAGAATAGTATAGGAGTATTGCCAGTCACCTTGTACTTCTGGACAATAATCGGAGAACAACCTGGTCTTTTCGCCACCTTCAATGATATTTTTCTTTAGAGAGGCCATAACGTCGCCCACAGAAATACCCATTTCTGCTAAGGCTTCAAGTGTTATTGTGCCCCCGGCGTAAACGCGAGTGTAAGTGACCCCCTCAGCCACAACGATTTCTTGACCACCTCCGGTTCTGTCGGCAATCCACTCATCGTGATAGGTGCCATCTTCGTTGTCGAAATGGCTGGATTTTATTTTGAACCCTCCTCTTTCATCGCTGCGCATATCAGTACCTCCGGCGAAACCTGCATTTAATCCTTGGGAAAGTAGGCGATCGGTTTTTTCAGACATATATATTATTTTAAATATTTTTTATTTTTGAGTTGGTCGGGTAATAAACTTTCTTTGGAGTACATTTCATAATCCTTGCCATAACCTAATTTCTTCATCAATCTGGTTGGAGCATTGCGAAGATTAAGTGGAATGGGAAGGTTCCCAAATTGTTTGACGTCGGATAATGCGGCCATATAGGCGTCATAGGCTCGACGATCTTTAGGGGACTTGGCCAAATAGACAGTACCGGCGGCCAGATTTTCCTGACATTCGGGATAACCTATTTGTTGACAAGCTTGAAAAACAGCGTTGGCAACTACCAGAGCCGTGGGCGAGGCAACGTCTTCCGAGGCAAAAATGACCATGCGACGGGCAATAAAAAGAGGGTCTTCGCCGGAGTCGACAAGGCGGGCAAGATAATAAAGAGCAGCATCAGGATTACTGGCGCGCATGGACTTGATAAAGGCAGAAATGGTGTTGTAGTGTTCTTCGCCTTGTTTATCAAAACGAAGGAATCTAGACTGGAGAGCTGTTTTGAAGTTCTCGATGGTTAACTGTCCGTAAAGTGAGGCTGTCGATTCGATAAGTCCGATTGCTTGACGGGCGTCGCCATTGGCGAAGTTGGCAAGCCACTCTTTTGCTTCTTTATCAATTTTGAGTTTTAAAACTTTGGTTGCCCGGGTAATAATCTTTTCGATTTCTTCTGGGGAAAGCTCTTTGAGAACAAAAACTCTGAGACGGGAAAGAAGCGGAGCAATGATTTCGAAACTGGGATTTTCCGTGGTGGCACCGATAAGGGTGAGCTTTCCCCTTTCCACAAAAGGAAGGAGATAGTCCTGCTGGGCTTTATTGAAACGGTGAATTTCATCTAAAAAGAGAACGACGGGTTTGGTGGTTTCTTCCGTGTTTTTTATTATCGAACGAATATCGTCTTTGCCGGCGGAAACGGCAGAGAGCTCGTAAAAATCAGCGTCAATGGCATCGGAGTAGATTCTGGCGATGGTGGTTTTGCCGGTACCGGGAGGACCCCAGAGAACAAAGGAAAAAATGTGTTTATTTTTTATGGCCTGGCTAAGCGGCTTACCCTCTCCCACCAAATGTTCCTGACCAATATATTCGGTAATTTTTTTGGGGCGGATTTTGGAAGCTAGTGGTTCGATGAGGTTGGACATATTCGGTATTTATTTGGGTATACCCTAGTGTAAAAGGGAAAAATAATTATGTCAACAGGGAGTGTGCGAAAATAGAGGTATGGAAAAAAGAGAAACATCATGGAATAACGTAACGAAGTGGTATGGCGAAATTGTAGGTGAAAAAGGGCATTTCTTTCATCAAGCAGTAGTTATCCCCGGGGTAATGAGATTACTTGATATCGGTGGAAGAGACAGAGTGCTGGATGTGGCTTGTGGACAAGGGGTTTTGGCTAGGAGACTCCCCAGCGAAGTGTCGTATACCGGAGTGGACTTGGCTCACGGACTAATAGCGGATGCCAAGAGAATGGATATTAACAAAAAACATAAATACATAGTAGCGGATGTGACCAAGAGTATTCCGATGGCGGAGAAATATAATAAGGCGGCGATAATTTTGGCACTTCAGAACATTAAGGGGCCAGACAAAACAATTAAGCTGACCGGAGAAAAAATGGACAAAGGCGGAAAGCTCATTATTGTTCTTAATCATCCGTGTTTTCGAATCCCCCGCCAAAGCAGTTGGGAAACAGACGCAAAAAATAAACTACAGTATCGAAGAATCAACCGCTATATGTCTTCTCTGGAGATCCCCATTAACATGCACCCGGGAGACAGAAACTCACCAGTAACCTGGTCGTTTCATTTGCCCATCGAAGAGTATTCCCGAATGCTTTCGGAAAATGGGTTTCTAATTGAAAAAATAGAGGAATGGACTTCGGACAAAAAGAGTGAAGGAAAAGCTGCAAAGTCGGAAAATAGGGCACGGGATGAGTTTCCAATGTTTATGGCGATATTGGCAGTGAAGAAGTGATAGTATTTAATTATTAATAGTATAAACGGCATATGAAATGTGATCGCAGTTGGGGACCTAATTCCGAAGCTATCTATGGACTCGGAGTAATTGGGTCAATTTTTTATTTTTTAAAAGACGCCTTTGGTTTTGTGCCGGTAATCGAAGGAATTTTGAAGGCTATTTTCTGGCCAGCTTTCGTGGTGTTTAAGGTTCTGGAAATGCTAAAGGTTTGAGCCGGACTGAGCTTAGAATGGTAAAATAGGAGCTTGGAACATTGCCGGATCGTCTAATGGTAGGACGTCGCCCTCTGGAGGCGAATATTCTAGGTTCGAGTCCTAGTCCGGCAACAGAAAGGGATTTCCCGCCCGTTTTCGGGGTAGTCGCCCGCGCGCCCGCCCACGCGCGGAGCGATGCGAAGGGCTTTTCCCAATTTACGATAATCTGTTTATCTTTCAAAAAGAAGTTCGAACCGATGTTTTGGACGAAGAACCGCAGTTCTGAGTCCACGGAACCCTTGCGCGCGATTTTTTGCGCCAGTATGGCGCAATTTACGAATTTAGAAAAAGGTTCGAGCCAACTACAACCTTCTTCTTCCGTTTTGGATATCTGTTGCTCAATTTTTAATTTTTCTTGGAACAACTGATTCTTTTTGGTTTTGTAGATATCGGAGTCAACTGTGCCGTCCAGATATCCATCGAGTAAGACGTTGAGTTTGGTATCAAAGCTTTCGGTCTGAGTATGTAGTAAGGCGAGAACTTTTTCTTTGGAATCATCAGCTAAGACTCTGTCCTGTGCCAGTCGAGTTTTCCACTCAGGTTGCCAAGATTTGGGGAGGGCGGAGGATTTAACTTCACTCTTCAATTGACCGAAGAGATTGTTTTCTTCCAGATACGGCTGAGAGCAGGGCTTAATTTTCTTAGTACAGCGGTAGTAAATATATTTGACTGTGCGATTTGTTCTTTTGTAATGTTTGATGTGTTGCTCAGCCGTGATGGTTGCGCCGCACTCCCCACACCGCATCAAACCGGAAAAAGCAAAGTCGTGACTGGTTTCCCTTGGTCTAGAAAACTTTTGAATGTTACTTTGGACTCTTTCAAATAATTGTTTGCTGATGAAAGTTGGATGGGAAGCCGGGAACTCCTCGCCGTTAAACTGCATTGTGCCAATGTAGAACTTCTTCTTAAGCATGCTTTTGATTTGGTCAATCTTCAAAGGCTTCCCGAGGGCGCTTGTTATTCCCCCTTGTGCCATGAAGCGAGCAATGTGAATGAAAGAGTATTTTCCATCAGCAAACATTTCAAAAGCTTTTCTGACGACTTTGGCTTCTTCCGGATCGATGTCAATCGATTTGTTCTCGACAATATTTTTGTAGCCAAGAGGGGCTTTGTTCGGCCAAACGCCATTCCTTAATTTTTGGCGATTACCACGTTTAACATTTTCCGAAAGGTTATCGACATAGTATTTAGACTGGCCAAAAGCGATGTTTAGCATGAACTTGCCTTGAGGGGTGTTCTCAAACCAGAACGAGGGAAACTTCAAATCTGTAATTACACCTGTGTCGACAAGATATATTATTTGTCCGCCGTCGACACTGTTTCTGGCCAGTCTATCTGGGTGCCATGAAAGAATGGCGTTGGCCTTCCCCGATTCCAGAAGCTTCATCATTTGCTGAAACACTAATCTTCCTGGTTCTTTGGCCGTTTTACTTTCTACAAGGGTTTCGACGATGTGAAGCTTCTCCCTCTTGGCGAATTCTTTTAACTCGGTAATCTGTGCCTCGATGGAAAGGACTTGCCTGTCCTTTTCATCGGTGGACTTCCGACAGTACGCAATGTACTTTGTCATACATTCATTTAACCATAAATTACCCAAAACTTCCGCAGAAGTTTTACCGAATTATTTTTGCGTTTTCTGTCGCTTTTTGAAAGATACAGATTATTAAAGCCCTGAGCGTCGCTCCGCGCGTGGGCGGGCGCGCGGGCGACTGACCCGAAAACGGGCGGGGAATCCCTTTCTGTTGTCTGTTATAACGAAATTCGAACTTATTTTCGGGACCATTACTAATCTATTGGCTCACCGCTCAACACTTCGTGTCTCGCGGTTCGCCACCGCCTGCCGAAACATCGGTTCGAACGATGGCTACCGCAGTAGCCACGACAGAAAACGCAAAAATTTGATATAAATATATTATCGGATATAGAATAATTACTCCCGAATTGTTATTGGGTATTCCAGTTGAAGTATAATTTGTGCCATGAATAACTATGATTACAAAAATTAGTTTAAAAAAGGTTGCTAGCTATGGAGATAATCCTGCCGTGTTAGAGACTGATAAAAAAATTAACCTTATTTACGGACTAAATGGTACTGGGAAAACGACACTTTCTAACTTTCTTCAAAATAAAAATGCTACTTGTTTTTCTGATTGTTCGATTGAAGGGTTAAATGCAGAAAAAATTCTAGTTTATAACCAAAAATTTATTGGTGATAATTTCTACGAAGACACTCAAAAAGGAATATTTAGTTTGAAGTCTGAAAATAAAGAGGCAAAAGAAAAAATAAATACTGCCATTGAAGAAATAAAAAAGATTAGTGTCCAAGTTGAAGATAATGCATTAAAAACAGGATTAAAATTTGATTTAGAGAAGAAAAGAAAAGATATAGATGACCTACAAAATACGACAGAAGAAAAAACCTGGGAGATAAAAACAAAATATTCAGGGGGAGATAGAATATTGGAATTTTGTCTTGATGGAAAAATGGGGAGCAAAACAGTTTTGTTTGATTATATTTCTAAGTTGCCAAAAACTTTAAGCCAGCCCTCTAAAACAGTTGAAGATTTAAAAAAAGAGGCCGAAGCAACACAGGGGACAAATGTAATAACTTATGATGAAGGCCTAATCAATAAGATAAATTATGATTTTTGGAAAATAGAAGAAGAAGAAATTTTTAAAGAAGTCATCATTGGAAACGATACTTCACAGGTGGCTGATCTTATAAATAAACTGAATAACTCTGATTGGGTAAAGAAGGGCAAAGAGTTTATAAAAGAACCACAAAAGGAAAATGGGGTGTGTCCTTTTTGTCAGCAGAAAACAATTTCGCAACCTTTATATCAGGAAATTCAATCATATTTTGATGAAACCTATCAAAATAAAATCACAGAATTAGATAAGTTAGAGAAAGAATATTGGAGAGAATATCAAAACGCTAAAAATATAGAAGAAGAGATATTTAAAATAGACTTCATAAAAGATAAAGAAACTGAGCTTAGATTGTTGTTCAAAAATTTTATTGATTCTGTTAGCATCAATTGGTCAAATATTTCCAATAAGATTAAGAGCCCAAATGTAGTTGTCGATTTAAAATCGACTATTTTAGACCAAAAAGCTTTAAATGACTTTTTGGAAACAATCATTGAAGACATAAAGGTACATAATGACAAAGTAAGTAATAAAAGTAAAACAAAAAACCAAATAATAAAAGATTTTTGGGAAATTATGAGATGGGATTATGACCAAACCATTGCAAGTCACAAAACTCGAGAACAGAAGCTGATAGGAGAAAAATCAGATATTGAAACTAAAATATCAAATTATAAAGTAGCCATCCAAGAACAGCAGAATGTGATAAGGGAAGCTCAAAAAGAAATAGTAAACATTCAAGATGCAGTCGATAGTATTAATAGTGAATTGATATTTTTCGGCCTAGATGGCTTTTCGATTGTCCCAGCTGGTGAAGCATCATATAAGATGCAAAGACCAAATGAAGACATTACCAAATTCGAAACTTTGAGCGAGGGTGAAAAAACAGTAATTAGTTTCTTGTATTTTCTGGAGCTGTGCAAAGGAAAAACGAAGGCTGATGAGGTGGTAACTGAAAAAATTGTCGTCATTGATGATCCAATCTCAAGTTTATCCCACATGTATGTTTTTAATATTTCTCAGCTGATAAAAAAGAACTTCTTTAATGATGAATTTAAACAAGTTTTTGTATTAACTCATAATTTGTATTTTTTTCACGAATTAATTCACAAGCTGAAGAATGATAATCTCTCACTATTCAGACTTTGCAGATCTGAATTTTCTCAAATAAAAACAATGGATCGTAAAGATATCCAAAATGAATATCAATCATACTGGCAAATACTCAAGGACTATGATGAAGGTAGGGCAACTGAAGTTATATTAGCAAATGCTATGCGGAATATTCTAGAAAGATTTTTTGGGTTTATTGATAATCAAGACTTTAATGAGCTCACGCAGGAATTAGAAAAGGAAGAGAAAAATATATTTTTCGTCAGGTACATAAATAGGGAATCGCATTCCGACCCGATTAATATCTCAGACGCGAAAGAAATTGACCCTCAAATTTTTAAAACAGCATTCAAAAAAATATTTGATGATTCGGGATATGGTAATCATTACAAAAAAATGATGGAGGCCTAATCGGTTATGTTATATAACAATTGATGCACCAAAACTAAATAAAAATTTATCAGAAAAAACATACTATATGAACAATATTGGCCTAGTTGAAAAAATATGCAGTTTTTCTCCACGACAGGGAAAAGGAGAAATAAGGACAGCTGAGTTCATAGAAGATTATTTTCATAACCAGAATGTCTCCTTTCAGACCCAACTTTTTGAAACAATAGTCCCATTGATAACCCGCTGTGAATTATTTATCGACGGTGAGCAAATTCCTTGTCTTGGAGCCTGCTTTGAACCAGGAAAGATAACTTCTAAAAAACAGATAGACTACAATCCAGATACTGATTATATTGAAACTACTTCATATTCCCCACAAGCTAGTGTTCGAATTTCCCGTACCCATAAAGACAAATTGAGCAATGCGAAAAACATCTCCGGTGAGGTCAAATTGGATAAATATTTCTTTGTATCGCGAAATTTATTAGTGGGAAACTCTGAGAATCCCCAAAACATTCTCTTTGCACATTACGATGGTCTGGGTGGAGGTGCTATTGATAACGCAGGAAGTGTAGCTGTACTGATTGACATAATTCTAAAAGAGAAGGGCTTGTTAGAGAACAACCTTTTTGTATTTTGTGGAAATGAAGAACTTTCATATGATAAGGAAGTATTTTGGGGACGTGGCTATCGCCAATTTGAAAAGAAATATTCTTCAATAATGAAAAATGCCAATCAACTAATAGTTGTGGATGGAATTGGATTAACAGAACCGCAATTTATTAGTGAAGACATAGATGAATTTTTCCCTGTAAGCGATCTAGAAATATTCGAGAAAAAAATCATTGTATTATCAAGTATTCAGTCTGAGGTTTTAAAGTGTTACCATTGCGCTGAAGATACTCCCAACAAATTAAACAATGCCTACCTTATTCTAGCCAACAAAAAAATTAAATCTTATCTAGGCTAAATGAGTCATTGGAACCAAATAAGATACCTCAATCTCTCTTCTACTGACTCAGGTTTCAATAATAGACTAAGGGGCAAACCAAAGGAAATCAACAAAACCCCTAACAAGAATAGATATTTCTGCATATCAGAAATTATTTGAACATCGAGACGCAACGATCTTAGTATTGGCTCAAGTGATTCTGAAATTTTGTGGTGTTTTTTAATGTCGAATGATAATTGGTTTTTATAATGATCCAAACTGCCTTTTGCGATACTTATCAATGCAGAGTTTTTTGATGGATCTATATTCCCAATAATGTCATCTAAATCTTTTTCATCAAATTTGATGGAATCTTTCTCCATTTTAGCCTCTGAAAATATAAGTGTCTGTGGTGAAAACAGGTTTGAAATCAAAGTGCATACCATAGATAAACCTATAAGGAAAAACCCAAAGACTGTCAAAGGAGATGAATTACCAACACCCAAAGATGCAAATATCGTAAGCGTTCCACCAGATAATGCGAACAATTGCCTCTTAAACTTGTCGTCATCTCTCCAAATTTTTTGACAATACTTATAATATCTATTTAACTTTTTAGAAATATTTGAAGGATAATCATTCAATCTTTTTTCCCAGTATGGTCTCATCGACTCCTTAAATGATTTCTCTAGTTCATCCATATAATCTGAATTATACATATTAGAGTGCCTGCAAAGCAGGCACTTTGGCCGACAGCCAAATACTGACTGCTCTTTATGGCACGCACCCTTATTTACAGTTCGGAGATTTGGTGAAGCCTGCTTGAATTGCTTCTGCTTCGGTACAGAACCATTGTTCTCCTAAATATTTTTCGACTACAACTGAATCATAATAAGCACAGCTTGGTTTTAGATAAAATTTCCGGTCGAGACTTTTCTCATCTAATGTTCCCTTTATTTTACATTTTGGATTTTCAGGTTCTTTCTGATAACAATTGGTGCTAAATATACCGATTTTGTTTTGACGAGCAATTCCGCCCATTTCTTTCATTTTTTCTATATTTTGGTCGTATGCCCTAATGTAAACGGCGAAACCACCATTGACCATGTGCAGATTTATATATGTTCCATCTTTAAGAAAAACATCCGCGACAACTCTCCCGTAGTGGTCAGCTTGAAGACCTGTTAATCGAACCTCCTTACCTAAAATCAATTTAGTCAATTCATTTTTGGATTCTTCACTATAACAATTACCTAACTCAGGGGCATTGACACCATATAGACGGATTGGTTGGCGATTTTGAATGAAAAAGGTATCTCCATCTACAACTTCAACAACTTTGTCGTAAACGACTGAAGAATTTTGTTGATAAAACCAAAATAAAATAGCCGAAGGAATAATAACAACAATACACAATAGAAATGACTTCCAATGCAGGCTAATAGCTTTGAACACTAATATTAGTATAATCTCTCCTTAGTAAGATACGTTAACTTTCAGAAACGAGGGTCAAGTAGTATTACAATGGGAAAATATATTAACATAAAAATAACGACCCCGACTACCCATTTCTCCAAGGTCGAAGACTCTCTTCTGTGCTTAATAATTGGAATAGATATCAATAGAAATATTTCTGCTAAAACTGACCCGATGCCTGCACTAAATATCAATAATTGTATCCAGTAAGGTAAATGGCTTAAATCTTCTTGGATGTTTCCAAAGACGTCAAAAATAGTTGGTATTCTTAAAATATCTTGGGTGATGTCTTTGAGAAAGTGAATTAAGGTAACAACCCAAATTAGTGAGAGAAGAAAAGATCGAACTTTTGCGCTAAATAGTTTCATGTCTCTCTAGATCGCAGAGATCGTCTGGCAAATTATCAATCCCAGCAAATTCGTCCACGATAATAGAGTGAATTTTGCTTTTTGTTTCTGGTCTAATGTAAGGGTAGGTCATCTCGTTTTCTCCCCCGATACTTTCGCAGTCATCTTCAATGAAGATACTTGGAATCAATTCTTCCGCCAAATCTTTGTATTCTTGATTTTCTTTACGATACAGAAGATTTTGTGGGTCGGGAAAATGGTATTTATCTAACACAAATCTAACATCGTCAATTTCGTTTGGTAAAGTTCTAGATGTGAGGTAAAAGATTTCTGCTCCTTGTGATTTCCAGTTGTCCAATTTATCAACTGCACCCCCGTTGGGAATGTAACTTCTGAAGTCATTAACGCTGGTGACATTGTCCACTGATTGTTTGACGCGCTCTTCCCTGCTAATACCAATTCCAGTGGACTGCATTGTTACAGTACCTTCGGTAAAAACGAGTATCTTCATAAGCTTTCCAATAACTGAGTTGAAGTTATGGTTTTCCCATACATTTTGGGGAAAGTAAAACTGATTAATAGTTCTTGAAGTCTTTGTCGCTTTTCGTCATCCGTTGTCTCAATGAGGTCTTTAAGAATAACAAAGTTGAAACCTTTGGAGAAGCCGCTAATCACGGAAGAAAGGACGCAACCGTCTGAAAAAATCCCAGTTACGATGATATAACGAATATTTCGACTCCTAAGTTCTTGGAGTAATTTGTTATTAGTAAAAACATCATAGGTGTTTTTATCAAAAACCAAATCCTCCTGTGATGGCTTGACTGTGTGAAATTGTTCGTCAAAACCAGTTGTGTCGTCTGAGTAGTAATAGGCTTGAGGGTCAGTATATAGTTCGTTGATATTCTCGGTAAGATGCTCTTTGTTCCACGGAGTTACAGTGGTATAGATCACAGGTCCATTTGTTTTTTTCTTGTATTCTTCGATAAAGTTGGCGAGTTTGGGTAACATCGATCTGATTTTGGAAAAATAGATATTCCATTCAGGAGTTTCACATTTTTCATGGGCGCAGGAATTGATAGGATCAATTACAAGCAATACCGTGTTATCTTTGGTCATACCAGAGTATGGTTTCATACTTGAAGTATATCAATATTTGTATGGCTATAATGGTGTTGTGACGACAAAGAAAATACTGAAAGGGTCAATCAAGTATATTGTCTTTTTTCTTATTCTTGCCTATGTTTCCCAATGGATGACAATAAATCTGTATTTAACTAGTTTGGGGCAGAAACAACAAGTACTAACTGAGGTTAAAGACTCGCCACTCTTTGAGGTTATCAAAAGTAAAACAGGTTTAACTCTAATCTCTTTCCAAATCATTGCTTCTCCGAAGTTGTATGCGGTGATGATTGGAGTGCCCGGCAAGCCATATATGATATTGTCGAGTAAATTGAACCAAGATTTTACTGACAGTGAAAAAGAATATGTTGTTCTTCATGAGACTGGTCATTATCTGCTTAATCACTCTATCAAGGAAGCGTTGTTTTTTGCTTTGCTATTTATCCTTGGATGTTTTCTGATTAGGAAACGCCCATGGTACTTTATTCCAATAATAGGTATTCTTTTTGGACTTATTTATATTCAGTTTGGTATGAGAAGTGAGTATGAAGCCGATCATTATGCAGTAACACATATAACCGATCCACAAGGGATGATTTCAGCAACAGAGAAATTCAAATACCAGAATTTTCCGCCCAAGGATGACACCGGAATTAAATGGAGGTTGTTATATAGAAGTGTACCCTACCAAGAGAGAATAGAAATTGCCAAACAAGAGATGGCGATAAGAGATACTCGATAGAATAAACGATAAATTAATCTGATCTTAGTGCCTGCTTTACAGACATTTTGGCCGGTAGGCCAAACGCTGTCTCAAGTCTTAAATATCAGCTAGTAAAATACTCTCCTAACAGCTGATATTTATATGGCGAGATTGGTAAACGAGCCATATATTGAGAACAGCTTCGCCACAATCACTGGATGTGATCTTGTGGCGAACATAAAGATGCGACAGCGATAGCTGGCGCTTGCTCGCAAGAGCAATCATCCCGACCGCAGTCGGGATACAATAATGGTATCGCGCGCAAGTGGTTCCGCCGGCAGGCGGTGGCGAACCGCGACAGTCGAACTTCTTTACCTAGAAGCATTTTTGTTAATTCGTTTTTAGATTCCTCACTGTAACAATTTCCTAGTTCTGGGGTGTTGACACCATAAAGACGGATGGGTTGGCGATTTTGAATGAAGAAAGTATCTCCATCCACGACTTCAACTACTTTATCGTAAATAATTGCGGAACTTCGATTGGAAAAGAAAAAGAATGATCCAAGAAGCAGAGAGATCAAAAAAGAATGGGGCATGGCTTCCAGTGTAGGTTTTTGGTTTTGGGCACTAGATTAAGTATAGCTCGGAATCGCCTATATGATCCTGGTAATATGTCCTGGCATGCGCGGAATCGTCTTCCGAAGGCCATATTGTAGTGCTATAATATAGGGTATGTTATGGGTGTATTATCGATATTGCCCTGTCGAGCGTCCAGAGGTGAGGCCAAAATGGTTCTCTAAGCAACTGGGGTTAGTTAGTTTTGCCCAAAGCCTGAAGCAATATATTTCCTCTTTGAGATCAAATGATGTCAAGTGGGCTTTGTATATAGACCGGTTTGAAGAACTTAATTCTAATGAAAATGAGTTACTTGACAAGCTGTTAAAGGAGTTTGATATCAAGATAGTGAAATTGGAAACGAAGAGTAATACCAAAGCATATCAGTATGTTTTAAACGAAGCCTGTCTAGCCGATGACAAGGATAAAATCTTATTTGTAGAGGATGACTATCTCTGGCTTCCTGAAGCTATTCAGGAAATGAATCGAGCAATGGATACAATCCAATTTGTGGATTATCTAACCCCGTATGATCATCCGGTCAGGTACGATTTTGGTTATTATGGTGGAGCCGATTTACCTCATTGGGAAAATAGAATTTTTTTGAATGGAAACCGACATTACCGTTCCCAAGAATCGACCTGTATGACATTTATGACAAGAGGCAAAATAATCAAACAGGATCGAAATTTACATATGATTTACTCCCCTGAAGATAAAAAGTGCCCAAGTGACAGAGAGTTATTTAGGAGATTGCAACATTTGGGTGGTTACACTCATAATAGAGATAAAAGGAGACTTCTTCTCGGCCCAATGCCTTCCTTGGCAACCCATGTGCACGAGCCGTTTTTAGCTCCTATAATTGATTGGGAAAAATTGGCAAACGCAACTAAGAAAGAATATCAAAAATTGATTAATAGTTTATGACAGCAGAAATGATATATAGCCCAAAAGAAAGACCGGTAGTAGCAAAAAATATCTCTTATTCATTAGAGAATGGTGAAGTTTTGTTGGAAAATATAGAGCTTTCGATAAAAAAAGGCGACAGAATTGCTTTAGTGGGTAAAAATGGTGCTGGAAAGTCCACCCTAATGAAGATACTCGCTGGGATAATAAAACCTACCTCTGGATCAATTGACTATTCTTCTGTGGCTTATGTAGATCAACTTGACGAAGGTATTTCTGAAGTAGGAGATAAAACTCTTATGGAATATATAAGTTCAATAAATGATGAATGGTGGCTAATCCAGCTTCATTACGAGAAATTATTCGGGAAAGAAATGCCTGACCTAAGTAGAAATCTAAAACATTTTAGTGGTGGCGAATTCATGAGATTAAAAATCGCGATAGCTACATATAAAAATCCGGAAATTCTATTATTAGATGAACCGACCAACCACCTCGATATCGTCTCAAAAGAAATACTTCGAAAATTTATTGATCAATTTTCTGGTGGTGTCATGATTGTTTCACACGATGTCCATTTTATTAACGAGGTAGCAAAAGAGGTGTGGGAGTTGTCTGATCATAAACTGACAAAACATGGCGGAAATTATCAAGACTATCTACAACAAAAGGCAACTGAAAACGACGCAAGAGAAAGACGGTTATCAGAGTCGAGACAAGAAGTAACAAAGGCTAAAAAAGCTTTAGCTAAAGAACAAAAAAGGGCTGCCAGATCGAGAAGAATCGGAAAAAAGCTAGCGGGTGACAGAAGTATGTCTAAAATTGAAAAAGGGTATTTCAAGAATAAATCCTCTGCCAGTGCGGGAAGGAAAGAGGAAGAGTTAAAAGAAAACATTGAACAAGCATCAGAAAAAATTGAAGCAAACTCTGAAAAGAAAAAACGGGTAGCCAGAATATCTATTACTGAGGGCGAAAATGTTCGTGGCAAAAGATTGTTTAATATTCAAGAGGGGGTCTTATCTGTTGATGGCAAAAGACTAGTCGAAAGAATCAATCTTTTGATTAAGTATGGTGAAAGATTATCGCTGGCTGGTGAAAATGGCAGCGGAAAGACATTGTTGATTAAAGCGATACTGGAAAAAGCTGGAAGCATGGCTGAGCTAACTGGGCAAGAAATATTTAGATCTCCAGATTTTTCAGGACTGTATATTAGCCAAAGATATGATCAGATAGATCGTGAAAAAACATTACTTGAAAATATGTATTTAGCTAATCCTGGTATAGATATGCAGGTGGCAAGGAAGGCCCTCGGGAATTTGTTATTTAGCGAGAAACATGAAGTTGAAAAATTGGCAAAAACTCTTAGCGGTGGTGAAACCGCTCGATTGGCTTTTGCGATGGCAAGCATCGCACCAGTGGATATACTAATTCTCGATGAACCAACTAACAACCTTGATGTCGAGACCATTGGGATCATTACGGGTGCTCTAAAACAATTTGCTGGAGCCATTTTGGTCGTTTCCCACGACATAGACTTTTTGAGACAGATCGGTATAGAAAAATCGTTCTTAATTAAAGATCAAAAATTTACCGAAATGAAGACCAACCCGTCGGATGATGGCTATTATGCTGAATTGCTTAAATAATAATGAAACCTGTTGTTATTTTATCTGGAGGGGTCGGATCCAGGATGGAAGAGGTTGGTAAGTTAATTCCTAAGTTTTTACTACCCGTAAACTCGGAAATTTTATTATTGAGAACACTGAGACAAGCTCATGAAGCTGGTTATGATCGCGTAATTATTTGCACAAAAGAAGAATATTCAGAAGAAATGACTAACCTTATCGATCATTTTGAAAACGAGGATAAGAAAATTGATATTATTATTTCTCAACCAACTTTGGTTGATTCACTGAGAGAAATAGAAAAACTTCTTCCAGTCCAAAAAGAATTCATATTAGTGTTGGGAGATATTTTCTATGTTGATAATCCATTTTTAGGATTAATGAAAAAAGAGGGTAGTGGAGATTTATTAGTTGGAAAAAAGATATTAGACGAAACGGAATTAACTAGGGGAGGAGTAATAGAACGGGAATATGAGGGTAAAATTAAGAGAGTAGTAAAAAAACCAACAACCGAAATTAAGCAAGGAGTGAGGTGGTCAGGGATGGCCTTGTGTGGCGAAAACTTTTTTTTGGACTTAGACGAGCTTGCAATAAACATTGCACCTTCACAATTTAGCTTGGAGGATATTTTTGAATATAGAAATATAAAGTATCACAATAGTCAGATTAAAGATAACACTGATTTTGTAAATATTAATTCTCCATATCATCATATTTATGCAAATTTAATGGCACTTGCGTACAATAATCCGATTGATGAAAAGGTGAAGAATGTGGTTTCCCTTTGTGCTGTAGAAATACGAGATTTAATATTGCGTTCAGGTCAACAACTATGAAAATTGTTTTCATTGAACCAAATTTGAAAACTGTGTCTGGTCATGTATACGAAGCGACTAGAGCTTTATTTAATTATATAAAGAATCAAAATGAACCTCAATCTTTTTTTGTTAGTCATAAGGACGCCAATAATGACGTTATAAAAAATCTGCCCGGAATAATTCCTGGATATAGCTTGTCATGTTTCGAAGGAGGAGATGATGAAGTAGTAATCAGTAACCTAAAGAATTTAGTTAAAAATCATGACTTAACCAAAAACGATGTCATTGTATTTTTAACTGGACATCTAAGAGAAGTGAGAGTCACAAATGAGATCGTTAAAAACAACCTAAATTCTCCTCAATTCATAATTCAGATTCATCAATATTATCCCCCGTTCCCTGAAGCAGACATGATTTTAGACGAAGATGTAAACGGAAAATTAGAAAATGAATACAGAAAAATATTCAACAAAATTGACCATAATAAAGTTAACATTGTGATAACCCCAGTAAAAGCCTTAGCGGATAAAATATTCTCTGTAACAGATTATTTTCCCAAGTTGTTTCCAGTTCCATTTGCCTCAATGCAATTTCCAATAAAATATAATGCAGATTCGATTAAAATTGGATTCTTTGGCGACGGGAGAAAAGAAAAGGGCATCTTGGATTTTATGCGCTTTGTCGATGTGTCTAAGAACAACGAGAGATACAATTTTACTGTTCAGATACAAAATCCTCGTGGATTTTCAGATGAAGAAAAAGCAGAGCTAAATAATTTAATAAATAAAATTGAAGTGAACGAGAATGTGACTATTTTACGAGGCCCTCTTCCCTCAAGCGAATATTATAAAAACCTATGTAATTGTGATATTGTTTGCATACTTCACGATCCTAAACATTACAGTATTAGACTATCAGGAATTGCCGTAGAATGTGGAATTTTGGGAATTCCTGTTATTGTGAGAATCGGATCGAGTGCGGGGAATTGGATTAGTGAAGAAAAATTGTTCGGAGAGCTCATTCACAACGATGATTTTGATGGTCCGATAAAGAGATTACATTCTAAAATTTTAGAGGTTGAAAATGTGAGGAAAGTAAATAAACTTTCCGAAAAATGGAAGAGCGAATATTCAGCAGAAAATTATTTTAATAATTATCTATTACCTCTAATAACAGAATGAGTAATAATAAGCCAATACTAACAGTGGCTATCCCTACTAGAAATAGACCTGAATATCTAAGGCAATCTCTAGATAGTGTTCTTAATCAAGACTTTCAAGATAGGAGAATTATTGTGATGGATAACGCTCCAGATATTGACGTCAAAGACTTGGTGGAGGATCTGGGTAAAGGCGAGGTTGATTATGTCAAATTCGACGAAAATCTAGGGGTAATTGGAGGGTGGAACAGAGCCATTGAAGCTTGTGATACTAAATATTTATCTATTTTTCATGATGATGATGTGATGCTGCCAGGATTTTTAACTAAGTCAGTAAATGCATTAGAAGAAAATCCGACCGCAATGATGAGCTATACACAAGCTAATAAGGTCGACCAGAAACTCAATTACATTTCCATATGGTCAGATTTATATCCAAATGAAGGATTGATTAAAGGTCAAGACTATTTGTCTTATACGATTGAGAGGGGATGCTGTGTAACGATTGCTCCTACTGTGGTGTTAAGAAGGGACGTTTTCGATAAAGTTGGACTTTTTACTGACGAATTATGCTACAACTCGTTTGATTTTAATATGTGGATAAAAATTGCAAATGAATTTGACCTGGTATTTACCAAGGAAATTCTTGTAAATTACCGTCTTCATGAAAAGCAAATGAGTAAAGAACATTGGTTTACAAAAGGATATCCAACAGGCCGGCTAGCAACGATGATTGAGTTGATCAAAGGAGTTTCGTTATTGCTTCAAAAAGAAGACATAAAGAAAGATGTCGACAAAACTACTTTTTTAGTACATAAAATAATGGAGTTCAACAAAGCAGCGGCTGGTTATGCCAAAAATTTAATTCAAGGTATTTGATACTCAATTTTTGTATACAAATCTATGAAAAAAGAATCTAGTAAAATTTTTAAACTGCTTCAGTTAAATGTGCTGAACTTTGTCTATTTTGATAGAATAATTGACTTGATTAACAAAGAGAATCCAGACATCGTTACATTTCAAGAAGTTAGTGAAAATAACTTAATGCGATCAAGTTCGTTTGCAGACACATCTGCCTATACCGGAAAAGATTATATTCAGGAACTGACTAACAGAACAAATCTTAAATACGGCCATTTTTTTAAGAGTTGGGGAGTTAGTTTTGGCAATAATTTGAAATGTAATTGGGGTGTTGGAATATACTCTAAGTATCCAATTGTTGACTACAACTATTTTTACGATCGTCAATCTCCGACATATTACATTTCAGAGAAAGATCGAGATCCATTTTTCATGAGTGAAGATAAAAAAATAAGAGATGTTTATTCTATGCAGAAGCCTTCGGTTTTCGCATGCGCTCTTTTGTCGGTTGATAATGTTTTAGTAAAAGTTTATACAGGTCATTTCGCAATAAGTGAACTATGTACCGAGACGCTTCAAAGAATAAATCAAGTTAAACAGATAATAAGCTTTATAGATAACCAGAAACTTTTTCCCACAATTATCTCTGCGGATTTCAATATGACTGAAGATGGTCTGAGCATATCTACGCTGAAGAGCAAATATACATACTTAACTCCTAACATAAAAAATACTCTTGATAGGAAAATTCATCCCGCATTTGACCAGAATAGAGCAATTAGGGGCTTAGTATTTGAAGATCTTAAAGTAGATCATGTATTTGGAAAAAAAATTAATTTAATAGAATCCTACACAGATGAAGATTCACACGTTTCTGACCATTTACCTGTAATTGTAAAATTTGGAATAGACATATGAAAAAAGAACAATTTAAAGAACTACGGAGGAGCTGTAGAGAAAATATATTAAAAATGACATCGGAAGCTGGATCTGGTCATCTAGCGGGTCCGCTTGGAATTGTTGACATATTGATCTATCTTTATCACGAAAAAATGTCAGAAAACGATGACTTTATTCTATCTTGTGCACACATGGTACCGGCACTTTATAGCGTATTAAACTCTAAAAACATTATTAGTGATGCAGAATTATTAACATTGAGGAAGTTTAAAAGTCGATTGCAAGGCCATGCTACAAAAGACGTTAGCTTAAAAATACCCACGACTGGGGGAAGTCTGGGACAAGGAATTGGATATGCATCAGGAATGGCTCTATCAAAAAGGATTAAGGGAAATAAAACGCATACATATTGTTTGATTTCAGACGGCGAACTTAATGAGGGTAGTTCTTATGAAGCTTTGTTATTTATTAACAAGTTTATACTTTCTAATCTGACAGTAGTTGTTGATTACAATAACATTCAACAAACTGGGTTTGGTGAAGATATTATGCCCCTACCCAATCTCACAAGATTCTTCTCTTCTTTTAATAATTTTTCTGTAATTAATTGTGATGGAAATAGCATTGAAAGTATTGAAGAGGCGTTTTTAAAACTAGACAAAGAACGTCCGAATATCATTATTTGTAAGACAGTAGGCGGAAAGGGTTTAAGAATGCTTGAAAATAATCAGCCATATCATTCGAAAGTATTAACAAAAGATGAGCTTAATATTATTATTGGTAATGAAAAAGAATGGACATTAAATTAACTGATAAAAAAGTAACACGAGATGGTATGGGAGAGGCTTTAATTGAAATATTTCAGAGTAATCCTAACGCTATAGCCCTATCCGCTGATATAGGGGCAGCTTTTAAACTTGATGTGGTAAAGAGTATTTGTCCCGATCGATATATTGAATGTGGAATCTGTGAACAAAACATGATATCTGTTGCGGCGGGGATGAGCTACGCAGGTCACGAACCAATATGTGGATCATTCGCGGAATTTTTGCCGATGAGATGCCTTGACCAGATTAGAGTATCTGTATGCATGAATAATGCTAATGTAATAATGATTGGAGGTCATGCCGGGCTATCATATGGCGGTGACGGTGAAACAATTCAAGCGTTTGAAGATATTTCAGCGATTAAATCATTACCTAATCTACACATTTTTGTGCCATCAAATGCGAATGAGGCCTACGAAATGACCAAACTTGCTTTTACAATTAAAGCTCCAGTGTATCTTAGGATTACTCGTGAAATTGAACAGAATTTTGAATTGGAAAATAGGACAAGTTTAATTAATAATAAAATTAAGTCTGGTGAAAAAATTGGGATAATTGGTAGTGGTCCGTTCCTATATAAGTCATATTTATTGGCAAAAATGATTGATGAGTCAACGGGCATTAATCCAAACGTTTACAACTTATCGTATATAAAGCCATATCCAGTAGAATTCATTAATACGATTTTGAGTGAAAACAAAATTATCATTACCCTAGAAGATCATCAATTAAGCGGAGGGGTTGGCAGCATTGTGACGGAGGTTGCTTCAGAGAATAACCCCAAACCGGTACTGAGATTCGGTATAAATGGTCGTTTTGGGGAGTGCGGAACACGCGAAGAAATTGACAAGGAATTGGGTGTTGATCTAGACACATTGCTTAAGCGGTCATTACAGTTCATTGATAAATTTTTAAAATTTAGTAATTGACCCTAATTAAGTGCCTGCGAAGCAGGCACTTTGGCCATTTGGCCAATGCTGGCTCAAGTTTTAAATACCCACTGATAAAATGGTTTCCTAATCAGTGTGGTGTTTTGTGGCGAAATCGATAGTTTGAGCCATCCAACACTCTACTATTCATGTAAAATGGCCATATGGCAGCCCCAATAACCCACATTGTTTTGGCAGAAAAAGTTTTTAATAAATATTTTCCAGATCGTGATAAGAAACAATTTTATGTCGGCACTAGTTTTCCAGACATTAGATACTTTGGAGGAATTGACAGAGAAAAAACACACTTTAGTGGCTTGACGCTGAAAGAGTTTGTTAACGATGACTCCTTTATTGCTGGTGTGAAATTTCATTCACTAGTAGATATTCTTAGAGAGAAATACATGAGGGAAAGGGGGTTGTATTCTCTATTTCCCGAATCAGAATTTCTTACACAAGCAGCTAAAGTTTTTGAGGATAGAATTCTTTATAGAAAAATTGATAACTGGAAGAAAGTTGTCACTTTTTTTAACGATATACAAGAGGGTGAATTGAAATATGATTTAAATAGGGTTGATATCGAAAAATGGCATTCTCTTTTGAGAAACTATTTAAGGCAACCTCCAAATACTGATGCAGTTATCGAGAAGTATATTTCAGATATGGGCAGACCAAAAGAAATGGCCGATAAAATGATTAGTGTCTTACAAAATATCAAACAGGTAGATGTTGCGACCAAGATCATTAATGACTTCTACGACAATTTTGAAAGTCTAGTTGACGAAAAACCTGTTATTGGTCTCTCTGTAGTCTGAGACAGGGATGGAATCTCCTTTTACACTTTGAGGTTTTATTGCTATCTTTTCCTTTGTCATAACGATATGAATGCTTGTTCTCTTCATTTTGTGTAAGATAAGATACAATTAAATTTGATCGCTTTGTATCTTTATTAATAAACAAGGTCAATGAAAAATAAATTTTCAAATAACGTAGCAGTTCTGTATATCGTCATGGGCCTTATTTTAGGCTGGTTAATTACTTCATTATTTCTCACTCCAAGCTGGACCGGTTATCCAATCAACCCTTGGTCAATGATGGGCTTTCGGAGTAACAACGTCACGAATATTGATCGGCATTTTATCGAACAGATGATTCCACACCATGAAGATGCCATCACCATGGCTAAGGTAGCGCTTGAAAAGGCCAAGCGTCCGGAAATAAAGTCATTAGCACAGAGTATTTTGACTAACCAAAACACTGAAATTACTCAGATGACTATGTGGTATGCAGAGTGGTATGGCCAAATGGTTCCCAGCAATGCTATCCAGATGGGTACCCATGGAATGGTGGGCACTGGTGGTATGCATATGGGAATGATGGGCGATGAAACAGACGTAACGTCTCTCAGCTTAGCTATCGATTTCGATAGGGAATTCATCAGACAGATGATTCCACATCACCAAATGGCTGTCATGATGGCTACTATGCTCGAAAACAGTACCGGTAAAGACGAGATGAAACAGTTAGCCAAAAACATTATTACCGTTCAAAACAGAGAAATTGCAGACATGCGATCATGGTATGCCTCTTGGTATAAATAGTCATCACACTTTGGATCTTTCTATTTTTACAACTTCTTCATGACCAGAAACTTTGCTGGTCTTATACCCCTGTCCCAAAATTTAGGAAAATTTCTGTCCCCTTTTCTTAAACTGACACTATCGTAACTTTCCAGAATGACACCTAGTTTGTCTGCCAGTTCTTGTCGTTTGTTATCTGATTTGGTACCCGATAATTCCTCTTCGTCGTCGAGAAAAGCGATACCTCCCGGCTTTAAAACACGAGCTACCTCCGAAAGAACCTTATTTACCTGCGAGATATGTTCGGAATTGAAACGTTTCATAAAGGGGAGTAATTGACGGCAATAAACAAGCTGAATGCTTGCGTCAGCAAGAGGAATATGGGTAGCGTCTCCCTGAACCCTATCTGCCCCTTTCCCTTTTTCAATGTCTTGGGCAAAATCAATATTTAAAGCCTTCACGGAGTTTCCAAATTCTTTCTCTATATCCCTTACTGCCTGTGATTCTGTTCCGCCAGCCAAGTCCAGAACTCGAATTTGTTCATTTGGACTTTCCCCAAGAAGCTTTTTTATCTCACGAGAAATTCCTCCTGAGAAGTACCTGTCTACATCAGAAAAACTTCTATTTTTTACGGCAAACTCTTCTTTTTTATTATTACTTCCCAACATTGGGTTATCTTCAACCTCGAAAAATTTATATCCGTTGGGTATGAGTACTTCGTTTGTCTCCATGTTTAAGTTATTATAATGGTATTATTTACAATCAACTGGTTATAATCAGTATATGGAAGGACAAAAGGGACAGACACAGGGAAATGAAAATTCGACAAGTTTGAATGATTTGTTTGTGGATTTGTTTTCCCCAGAATTTTTTGATAGTGTGCCACCTGAACAAATTGCGGTTGTGATTTATAAGCTGAAACTGATAGAGTCTGCCTCCGAGATAGTTCCCCCTGAATGGCTGGCTATAAAAAACGTGTTACAGCAAAGAGGATTTCTTGAGTGAGGGGAAAGATATCATCTGAAAATTTTGGGGTTTATCTTTATTATTTTGTCGTCTCCTTCCCTCACCCGACCCCTTCCGTCCTGGTTGCTCGTGGAAAGATAGAGGTATCCGTCCGGACCTAAAACAACCGCCCTAATTCTTCCAAATTCTTGTTTGAAGTGAGTTAGCAGATCAAGTTTGTTTCCATTTCTTATTTTTGCTTCATAGAGGGCTTCTCCTCTTAACCCCGAGAAAAACAGGCTACCGTCGTAGTAGGCCATTCCGGAAGGGGCCCAGGTATCTTTTGTACCCGATTGAATTATCGGAGAAATTAAACCCTTTTTTGTTTGATCACCTTTAATTGTTGGCCAACCATAGTTACCTCCTTTGATAATAATATTGACCTCATCATTCCCCGTTTGAATTCCCGAAGGTCCGTGTTCGGTCTCCCAAAGAGTGCCATTTTTGTCCCAAGCAAGTCCCTGAGGGTTCCTGTGTCCCAGAGAGTAAACTGCATTTCCAAAAGGGTTATCCTCCGGAATACCACCGTCGTCTTTGATCCTCAGTATTTTTCCATTTAGAGAGTTTTTGTCTTGGGCCAGATTGGGAGTTTCCGCGTCACCAGTCGTAATATATAAATATCCATCCGGCCCAAAAGCAATCCTTCCCCCGTCGTGATTAGACGAACCTTTTATCTTTTCCAAAATAACTTTTCTTTCACTTAAAGTATCGTTTGAAAAGCGATATCTTTCGACCCGGTTAGATATTCCGTTTGAATCCTGAGTAGTAGAGTAAAGATAAATAAAATTGTTTACGGAAAAATTTGGATGGAGAGTGAGACCAAGCAATCCTCCTTCACCGACATGTCTTACCCCTTCAATTTCTTTGATTACCTTGGTTTCGGATCCAATTTTGAGAAGCTTTCCGGATCTTTCGGTAACAAGCAGATCACCGCTTTGTAAAAAGGCAATCTCCCAAGGAATGTCCAGGTTTTGGGCGACAACCTCAGTATCTTGGAGGCTTGATTCCTTGGAAATTAACTTTGTTCCGTTGGTAGGAATAGCTTGTCTTGGAGTAAAAAGGGAGGATAGCAATTTTTCCCGAAAAAGAAAGAGGAGAAGTCCGATGACAAAAAGAGAAATAAAAAAGATTATTAAATAATTTGATTTATTTTTCATAATTGAGACAGTAGAACTATCTACAGTATAAATCAAATAGAATTGTTATAATCGCCTATGGAATTTGAAGGTTTTGAAGGTCATATTAGCAAAGAAGACGAGATATCTCAGAAGGTAAAGGAAGTGATTGAAGGAGAAGTACTTAAAGCAACCTTGCCTATTAGAGAAGAAGATCCTCTGACGGCCGAGTATGTAGAAGAAGTTGAAAGGGATTATAAAATTTCCCAGTATTTATTTCTAAAATGGATAGACAGTACTTTTCACCACGAAAAAATCCTTTACGCCGGATCCGGTTTTGACATCTTACCGAAGTTTGTTTTTGGGGAAGAAAAAGTGTTTCATGTGAGCTTGGAAAATTATAAAGAGGGAGATGACAAATATTTTCCGCTATTGGGGAGTGGAATAAAAATAATCGCCGATAATCGACGACTATCTTTTGACAAAGATAGTTTCGAGATGGTGTTGTTTTTTGGACTGTCTGTTCAAACAATTGAAGACCAACTTTCGGAGTCGGTGAGAGTATTGAAAAATTCCGGTTTGGTGGTTTGTGACAGGACTGTTGTTAATGAGGATAATCTTTCCGATTTATTTTTGGATTATGAAAAAGTAGAAGTTCCGGAACGGTTTCAAAATAGAGGGGTTTCGGAAACACAGTTCTTTGTTTTTCGGAAACCGAAGGAATATAAAAACTGAGGAATTAAATTTATGGAAACGTTTAGAGAAAAGGTTTACGAGATTACGAAAAAGATTCCAAGAGGAAAGGTAGCAACGTATGGACAAATTGCCCGATTAGCTGGAAATCCAAAGGCAAGCCGAGCAGTAGGATTATTCATGAAAACAAATCCTTTTGCTCCTGTTGTCCCCTGCCATAGAGTGGTGGCTTTTGATGGTTCTCTGACTGGTTACTCCGCAGGAAATGGAGTGTCGACAAAGATGGAAATGCTTATTGATGAGGGAGTTATATGCCAAGATGGAAAAGTAAATCTTTCGGAGTCTTTGTGGAATGAAAAAAGTGTGTCCTAAAAAAGGCCTTTTTTCTTGAGAACGCCAATGTCGTCTTGAAGATTGGCAAGACGCTTTTCAATATCTTTTAGGGCATTGACGACGTCGTCTTCTTCGGCATCGTCCTCAACATAGTCGTTGGAAATACCCTTGAAGTTTACCTCGAGACTATCAACGTCTTCTTGGATGTCGCCGATGTCTTTTTCAACACCTGCCAGGCTGGTGGTAGTACGATTGACGGTCATCTGAATGAAAATAGCGAGATAGATGGCTTCGAGTGAGACAGCGGTGGTAAGAATGAGGAGAACTTTATCGGTGGGCATCCCAAAAAGTATCAGAATAAAAATGCCGATAAAAAATGCGGTATGGGCGATGATGGACTGAGGGGTACCAATCCAAAAGGTAAGCTTGTGTGAGGCTTGATCGAGGAAAGATGATTTCTTTTTGGGCATTGGTTAATTTTCCCACTAATTGACAAATATATCCAGGCACTAGTTTTAGTGATAGAATATGAAAAATCGCACCCTAAAAGGAGGATACATGAAGTGAAGCAAGCCCTGCAAGCAATTCTGATTTCGACGGATCCGCAAACTCGCCTGGATATAATGTTGGGGCGAAAAAAAATCACGATTCGTGAAGATCATCGAGATTACAAAGTAGGACCAGTGATGATCTGTTGTCACATTGCACCCTGGGCTGTATTGACGAAGATCACCGAGGTTCGTCTTACAACCTTGGCTGATGTTGCCCAGGAAGAATTGGAAGCCGATGGATATATTGATCACCGGGGTATGCTTGATGATCTGAGAGGGTATTATCCCGATATCAACTTTGATTCTCCGGTGACCGTCATCAAATGGGGAGATCTGGATCCAAATAGTTTTTATGCCCAGATCCACAACATCGACTTCTATGCAGAAGTGAACGGGTTGAAAAATACGAACCCAGTTCTCTAAAACAGGGTAAAACAATTGCCAACGAGGAATCGTTGGCTTTTTTTGATTATTTTTCGAGAAAAAGCTCATCAATTGCGCTGATGGCTTGTTTTTGACGCTGTGTCCTACTGCCTTTAACGAGAATATATTTGAGATGAAATTTGTTAAGTTCTTCTATAAATCTTTGGTGCATTTGGTGACGGATATGTTCCCCATCTCTTAGGCCATCCTGAACAAAAGGAATTTCGTCTCCGGTGAGAATGTAGAGACTTTTGTTTTGAGTGTTGGTGATTTCGTCCAATGGAGGATAAAGGTAACCTAAATATCTTTCGAACCAAAGTCGAGTAGCGAAGGCATCGGTGTCGCATATTAGCAATTTATTACTTTTTCTGGCCAAAAGATCTTCAAGGGAGTTTTGAACTAAAGCGATGTGAATAAATTCATCTGCTGTCCAGTTGTTTCCATTTTTAGCGGTTATTTTTCCCTCACTATATGTCCGACCATATTCAGGAGCCCAAGAAGTGTGATAGTGTTTGGCCAGTGATTTGGCAAGGGAAGTTGTACCGGTCGATTCGGCGCCCAGGACGACAATTCTTTTGGCGAAGTAACCCTTGACCGGCTCACTGAGATACTCCCAGTATTTGAAAGGATTAGCACGAACAAGGGTACCGGAAATGGAATATTTTTTACGTTTGATGTCTACCAGGATATGGGTACTACCCAAACTTGTGGCATATGATTGTCCGTACGTTTCTGAGGAAAAGACTGCTTCCGGTACAAATCCGAGCAATTTTTTGGTGATTGAGGCCCAGAGAGGAGAAAGTTTTACGGAGGTTGAGTCGAGGTATTTTTTGTGTCGAAAGACGATAATTCTTGCCGAAGGATAGAGTTCCCTAATCCAACCAGCTCTGATTTCCGGATCAATGTTGTATTTATCGCAGTGACAAACGATGATAGTTAGTTCTTTAACTTGCTTTAAGGCCGTATCGATAAGATATTGGTGTCCTCTATGTAGAGGAAAAAATTTACCAATGACAAGACCTGTTTTAAATTTTTTTGTCATAACTTCGCTGGGTTTTTGACCAGTCATGTAATCCTTTGAAAGCATTTAGAAGGAATACAAAATAAAGAAGGGCAAGGAAGATAACTCCTTTTTGATAGTAGAGAAAGACACCAATGATATCGACAATAATCCAGAGATACCAGTTTTCGATTTTTCTCTTGGCAAGATAGATGTTGGCTACAAAACTTGTCGCGGTGGTAAAGGCGTCCATAAAAGGAAAGGAGGCAGCTATAGGGAAGAGTACTGGAAAGATAAGATGAATATTAGACATGAAAAAACTGAGGGAAATAGTAAGAAGAGCAATAGATATTATTCCCAAAGTATTGAATTTTTTTGAGCCGTAACTAACGATCAGTTCGTTTTTGGAATCTTTTTGGTCCCCTTTGGGATGTGTCCACAGCCACCAACCCCAAAATCCAGTAACGAAGTAGTAGAACTGTTCAAATAGGTCGGAGTAAAGTTGGATCTGATAAAAAAGAACTCCATAAAGGATTACACCGGCGATGCCAATCGGCCAAGAGATAACCTTGTTTTTTGCAGAAAGATATACGGACCAACCGGTGAGAATTGTGCCAAAGAACTCCAAGTAACTCATGGGGTAATTTAGGAGAGTGAAGAAGGTGGTATTGATATCAAATAGAGAGAGCCAGTTTGTCATTTATTTGATTATTAATAATTGATTAGTGTATCTTTTACAATATCTATATCTATAAAGACTTTACAACCGTTTAAGGTCGTTGTCAACATTGGTGTTTGGGGAATAACCTAGGGAATTAAAAGATGTCTTCAGGAGGAAGAAATTCTTCGCCGTTTGATTCCTGAGACTTATACTCAGTTTTAAGCCAGAGAACGTAGTCGCAACCGGTGGCTTTTTTCTCTTCTCTGTCCCAACCGGAGGTAGAACATTTTTTCATTTTTTTACCCGCTGCTGTGGTGTAAAGAACGAGAGGTTCACCACATTTGGGACATTTTTCGTCAAGCTTTTCGGTGGTGCCGTTGATCCATTCGACATAGTCACAACCGGTAGCTTTCTTAGCTTCTTTGTCCCACCCACCAGCACTACATTTTTTCATCTTCTTTCCAAAACGAGTAACTTGGAGGACAAGGGGCTGTCCGCACTTAGGACATTTTTCGTCAAGGGTTTGAGGTTCTACCTCAAGCCATTTGACGTAGTCACAGCCATCGGTTTTGTGAGTTTCCGTATTCCAGACACCCGTCGAACAACGTTGAAGTTTACGACCGGTTGGGGTTTCGGTTATTGCTGATAGTGGGGCGCCACATTTGGGACATTTTTCTGATTCCATGGATATTAGGTTAACACATCTTGGTCAAGAAAATAAGGAGGATTAATCGCTGAGGTCTTTAAGAATCTGTTTGACAATTTTATTGGCGGCTTTGCGAATATCATCTTCGATGTCCGGACCGACGTGTTTTTTGAGATAGGAGATGAGTTCTGGGTCATAAGGACGTTCGTGCATTTGAGAAAGAAAAGTGTCGTGATGCTCCGGATTTAGCCTCTCCAGCACGTGGGCAATTATCCCCTGGTACAAAATGTCATCAATCAGTTGAAGGGCTTTGCCTTTTTGATTTTCCGGTTCCGGCTTTTTGCTAATCAAATCAATTATCTCGGTCTTGATTACTAGGTGGTCGAAAAAAAGTGGTGACATATTTTTTAATAATTAACGGGTCCTAAAGGAATTTTGTTTTCCGGATCGTCGACAAATAACATAAGAATAAGACCTTTGCGTGGACCTTTGTTGAGATCCAAGTACTGCATTGTTTCCGGAGAAGCACCAAACTGTTTGCCGGTCCACTCCGCCGGACCAGCGTCACCGATGACACAAACAACAGCGTTGCCATTGACGGGATTAACAACGAGCATTTTTCGGAACGCGTACCAGTCTTTGAGCTGGCGATAGTCCGTGTTCCAGTTTTCGAGATATAAAGTTTGGACGACACAGTAGTATTTTTCTTGGAGATAGGTTTTAGTGGAGAAATCACGAGAGTCTTTGGCAAAATATCCAAAGGCACCAAGCCCCGGTGCCATGCCGGCTTCTTGGATCTCATCGTGTTCGGCAAGAGTGTCTCCGGGATAACGTTTGAGATGTTGTTCAAAACCGGTATAACCAATCGTGTGATTTAAAGATTGACCCTCCAATTCAACTTTGACCGGAATGCTGGTGTTTTCAGAGATAAGTTTTTCGACTTTTAAAGCTTGCTCTCCAGTAATTTTGGCTGGTTGGTGGGGAATAATTTCCTGAAGATTACCGAGAACTTTTTGTTGGTTGGAAAGAACCGATTTTATCGGTTCAGAAATTTCCGTGGGAAAGGAGGGAGTTTGAGGCATCGGCATTGCCAAAAGGCTGCCAACCAATCCAGCACCAGCGAGGATACGGCTTGATTTCTGACGAAGATCATAAGCCAGCAAGGTAGACTTGGCAAAAAATTTCTTGGCAGCCGAATTCTTTAGAATTTTATTTCGAAAAGAAGCTGATCTCTTTTCGAGTTTGGCGATGGAGTTTTGTAGATTGCTTTCCGGCATATTTTAGACAAAAACGGAGTTTAACCGTTTGAGAGATTCCTCTTTTCCTAAAATAACAAAACAATCAAAGAGCGGTGGGGTGGCGGTGCGCCCAGAGATGGCGACGCGAAGAGACATGAAAGCCTCTCGGGGTGATAAACCAGAGTCTTTTTGGGCAATGGTGAATTCTTCATGAAGATTTTCGGGGGTGAAGTCCTTGGTATTTTCGATTAGAGAAGTAGCAATCGCGAACCATTTTTTTGTTTCCTCTTCGGTATGGGTTGATTGTTCGAGAACTAATTGTTTGTCGACCTCGGGGGTAGAGAAAAAATACTCGGCTGACGGAACAAAGTCTTTAAGAGTAAACATTCTCTCTTTGGCAATATCGATAATGGAAATAGCCTTGGCTTTTTCACCCTGCCACTCTTGAGGTATAAAGGTCTTTAGTCTATTGAAGAGGTCTTCAGAGTCAAGTTTTTTGATCCACTGACTGTTGAGATAGTTGAGTTTTTGAATATCAAAAATGGCATTTTGTCTCTGTATCCTTTTCTCATCAAAAATTTCAATCATCTGATCCAGAGTAAGTAACTCTGAGTTGTCTTTGTAGGAAAAACCTAAGTAAAAAAGAAAGTTGTTGATGGCTTCCGGAAGATAACCGTCGGCGGCATACTCGAGTACCGACTTGGCACCATGGCGTTTGGATAGTTTGCTTTTGTCTGGACCGAGAAGTAGGGGGACATGGGCAAGTATGGGCGGCTCCCAACCAAATGATTCAAAAAGAAATAGATGGACAGGGGTGGACATCAACCACTCGACGCCACGGAGGACATGACTAATTTTCATAAGGTGGTCGTCGACAACAACGGCAAGGTGATAGGTAGGGATACCGTTGGTTTTCAGCAAAACTTTGTCGTCGCACTCGGCATTAGGTAAGCTGAGTTTTCCCTGAACCAAGTCGTGCCAAGTAGTGAAACCGGTTTCGGGGAGTTTGACTCTTATTACATAGGGGGCACCGGAATCGAGTTTGGCTTTGACTTCGTCGGGAGATAGATTGCGGCAATGACGATCGTACTTGGCATACTGATCGTTTTCGTGAAGTTTTGCTAATCTTTCTTCAGAACAAAAACAGTAGTAGGCGGCTCCCATGTTTACAAGCTCTAAAGCATATTTTTGATATATCTCAAGACGCTCGGTTTGAACATAGGGTCCGTATGGGCCACCAACGACGGGGTCTTCGTCCCGCTTCAATCCAAGGAAGTCGTGAATTTGATAAATTTTTTCGACGGCTTTGGGAACTAGACGATCCTGATCTGTGTCTTCGATACGAAGAATAAACTCGCCGCCGTACTTTTTGGCGAGTAAATAATCAAAGAGAGCGGTTCTGGTATTGCCGATATGAGGCACTCCTGTTGGAGAGGGGGCAATTCTGGTTCTTACGTGCGTATCAGCCATAGTGATAGTATACTTTATTTAGCTTATGGCAACACTAACACAAGCATCGATAACGGCAAGAAAGGTAATCAGATCCGGATTAATTGGTTTTGTGGTAATTACAGTTCTTTGGTATCTCGGAGGAGCTTTGATTAGATATTATCAAACTCTGAACCCGGCTCCCCTACCGAATCCAACTACAGATTTTGGCCAGTTGCCTAAAATAGATTTCCCCGAAAGTGAGAGCCGACCAAAGCTAGTACTGGAACTGCCAACGGGAAGTATTCCAACCTTTGTAGATAGAATGAGAGTTTATACTCAACCAGTTAAAAGGAGCACTTTTACCGATGCCGAAAAGGCAATTGAGACCGCGGCTGCTTTGGGATTTTTATTTAAACCAGAACAAAAATCGGGGTCTAACTATGTCTGGACAAATCAAGATCAACTGAACTCTAGACTAGACATGAATATTATTAGTGGCCATTTTAGTTTGACTAGACAGTGGCAGAATAATCCCGCTCTAGCATCGATGGCTAGCTTTACCTCCGACAAAGCGGTGATTATGGATACGGAAAATTATTTGAGTAGAGTCGGTCTTTTGAATTCGGATATTGTGGGTGTAGAAAAAGTGACTTATCTTAAAGATGATGGAGGAAAACTGGCGGTGGCTTTGTCCTTGTCCGACGCCGACTTTGTTCAGCTGGATTTGTTTAGAAAAAATCTTGACGAAGTGGATCCTGCCAGTAAAACTAAAGAGGTAGTTGCCAGTTATCCATTTTACCGAGGCGATCCAAATAAAGGCTTGATCAGAGTTATTGTGTCCGGATCAAAAAATTTGAGCGATAAAATTATCAACCTGAGTTATGGGTATAACAAAATTGATTACACAAAAAATGGGACTTACCCAATAAAAACAGGAGAGGAAGCATGGGCCGAGTTAGAAAGTGGCTCCGGATTTGTTTATCAGGGTGATTCAAAAGCGGCTGAGGTTAAAATCAGACGAGTATTCTTGGGATACTATGACGCGGATGTCAGTACCGGATATGCCATGCCAGTCTATATTTTCTTAGGTGATCAGGGTTTTACGGCTTATGTTTCCGCAGTGGACGAGTCGTGGATTAAGAAGTAGTTTTTATTCCCAAGAATAGTTTTCGAAGACCCAGTTGAACAAAGTTTGCGCTTCTCCAAAACGATCCTTACTGTTTAGTATACTGATGAGCACCGAGTGATTGTCTTTTTCGACAAGAATAACTAAACACTCTCCAGCTTCGGGAGTCCACCCGGTTTTGACACCAAAAATTCCTGGCTGCCCAAGTAGGATGTTGGTAGTTTCCAAGGGATAAATATTTCCCTTGAGGCTTTTTAAGGTAATTTTTTGAGTGGAGACAATTGACGAGAATTGTGGGCGGGCAAGAGCTGCTCTAGCTAAGGCAGTGATATCAAAAGCAGAGGTATAGTGATTTTGACTTTCAACTCCGGAAACATTTACAAAATGAGTATTTTGCAAGTTCATCTCGGTAACTTTTGAGTTCATTCGTGAAATGAAGGCCTGATATCCACCAGGATAATTTTCAGCAAGAGTAACGGCGGCATCGTTTCCCGACGGAACAAGAAGAGCATAAAGCAGATCACTGGCAATAAGCTTGTCTCCTTTGCGTAATTTGACCGTGTTGCCATTGGCACTTTGGCCATTTTTGACCAAAAGAATAGAGTCATCATTGTAATAATCCATGGCAACGAGGGCGGTCATAATCTTAGTGAGGGATGCTGGTTTTAATCTGGTGTGAGCATTTTTTTCGAGTAGTACTTGGCCGGTTTTTAGATCGGTAATATAAATTCCTGTGGCCGTGACTTGGGGAGCGGAAATATTTTTAGAAACCGGCATCGGAGGTTCACTAACAAAAGCCGCTTTGACATTTGGCTTTTGGCGCGGAGAGGGTGACTTGATTATCGGAACAAAAATAAAGTAGGCAAAAAGACACAATAGGGCAGTGATATTTAGAACCGAGCGAAGATCTGGAAAGATGTTCTTGAGTAATATTTTCATTGGGTCTTCTTAATTTTATACTAGGATGGTTGGTCTTGAACGGCTTTTCTGATCTCTTCTTTGGCCTTGTGGGTCTTAACAAATCTAAGCCAATTTTTGTTTGGTTTTTTCATAATTTTTGACTTTTGAACCTCGATGATGTCACCGCTTTTTAGGGGTTGATCGAGTGAGGCAATACGACCGTTAATTTTGACAGTTTGGATGTAATGGCCCAGGTCCGAGTGGACACCAAAAGCGTAGTCTATCGGGGTTGAGTTTTCCGGAAGGTCATAGACATCACCGTTGGGGGAAAAAACATAAATGTGCTGAGAAAGTGCGTCCAGTTTGTAATCTTCGAGATTGTCACCGGCAGTACTTACCTGATTTTGCCAACCGGCAAGTTGTTTAACCCAAGACATTTTTTCGGAAATTTTGAAGGCGGTTCCGGCAGTTAATTTTTCATCTGAGGCACCATGGCTTTTGGCATCCGAGTAAGCAAAGTGAGCGGCGGCTCCCAACTCGGCTGTAAGATGCATTTCTTCCGAACGAATTTGGATCTCAACAATATTACCCATGTTGTCAAAAATTTTGGTGTGGATTGACTGATAGCCATTAGGTTTGGGTTGGGCGATGAAGTCGGATATTCCAGCATTGGGAACGGGCTTCCAGTACTGATGAATTATGCCAAGGGCAGAGTAACAACTGGCAGTATCTTCCGTAATGACCCTCACCGCCATGAGATCGTAAATCTTGGAAATATCACGATTGATTTCGGGACGAAGGAGTTTTTTATAGAGACTATATTTTCTTTTTGGTCGACCTTCAACTCTGGCGGCAATACCGTGTTTGACCAACTGCTGACGAAGTTTATTCATGATGCCGGAAACATTTTTTTCGGAGTATTTAAAGTGAGGTTTGGCAATTTCCTGGAGCCAAGTATATTCGTCGGGATAAATATAGGGAAAAGCCAGGTCTTCCAGATCTCCTTTTAGACGACCCATACCTAGTCTTTCGGCCAAAGGAGCATAGACTTCCATGGTTTCGATGGCTATCCGTTTTTGTTTGGAAAGGGGAACAGCATCAAGAGTGGAGATATTGTGAAGCCGGTCTGCCAGACGAATAAGGACAACGCGAATATCCTGAGCCATAGCGACAAACATTCTTCTAAGGTTTTCCAGAAACTGTAAGTTTTGACTGCCCCTGAGCTTTACTTTGCCGACACGATTGACACCTTCGATTAGCCTAACAACTTCTTCACCAAAATTTTTCTGGAGTTCTTCGGTGGTGATGCCTGCCATCTCCGGAAGATCATGAAGAAGGGCGGCCTCAAGACTGGCTTGATCAAGGCCCCAACTAGCGAGGATGTGGGCGGTGGAAAGAGGGTGAATAATATAACCCTCCCCTGTTTGACGAATTTGGCCGGCATGATTTTTCTCGGCAAAAAGATAGACTTCTCTAAGTCGGGCTTCGTTTATATCGGCTCTTTTGGTTTTGGCTAGGATTAATAAATCCTCAAAGCTTATTTCCATACGGGTATTTTACCTTGTTTGCCGTGATAAGATTTATGCGTGTATAGAAGGTTTTTATTACCGGACGAATTAATTTTACTTCCTCATGAACTGAAGCGGGTGATGAGTGAGTTTATTGCTGGTGGTTTTGAGATCTATTTGGTTGGTGGTGGTGTCCGAAATATCTTGATGGAAAAAATACCGGAGAACTGCGACCTGACCACAAACGCAACTCCAGAACAAAGTTTGAAAGTTTTGGAAAAATACGACCCGTTTTACAACAATGATTTTGGGACCGTGTCGTACGAAGTGAAGGTTGACGGGAAAAAAGAACTTTATGAGGTGACAACTTATCGATCAGAAAAAGAATACTCTGATTTTCGTCGTCCGGACAATGTGAGCTGGGGTAAAACTTTGGAAGAAGATGTAACTCGTCGAGATTTTACGGTGAATGCTTTGGTGATTGGCCAAAAGGACGGAAAATACGAGTTGATTGATTTGGTCAATGGACTGGAGGACTTTGAAAAAGGTTTAATTCGGGCGGTAGGAAACCCCGAAAAACGCTTTGGGGAAGATGCTTTGAGAATGATGAGGGCAATTCGCTTTGCGGCCAGACTGGGGTTTGTGATCGAAGAAGAGACATTAAAGGCGATTACCATAAAAGCACCTCTTCTTGAAAAGATAAGTAAAGAGAGGGTTCGCGATGAACTTTTGAAAATTATCGGCTCGAACTATCCGGCGGATGGAGTGTCTCTTTTGATTTCGACCGGATTAATGGAGCAGATAATGCCTGAGGTATTAGAGGGACGTGGAGTGACGCAGGGGGGGCACCATACATTGACTGTCCTGGATCATATGATCGAGTGTTTACGAAACAGTTCTTCACCGGATCCGATTGTACGCTTTGCCACTTTTATCCATGATGTAGGAAAACCAAGAAGTCAAAGATACAAGTGTCGAAAGTGTGGAAAAATGTTTAGAGATCTGGCCGAAGAGATGACGATGTGCGCAAACTGTGGTTTTGAACAGCCGACAAGAGGAATGATTACCTTTTATGGACATGAGGTGATCGGTGCCAGAATGGCGAAAGAAATATGTGACAGGCTGAGATTTACAAACAAACAGACGGAAAAAATCGTGACTCTGGTGAGAATGCACATGTTTGCATATCAACCGGAGATGACGGACGCGGCCATTCGAAGAATCATTAGAAAAGTGGGCAAGGAAAATATTGCCGACATGGTGCTTTTACGTATTGCCGACCGAAAAGGAAGCGGAAGCAAAACTACCAGCTGGAGATTTATGGAGTTGCAGAAGCGAATTGGGGAACAACTTTTTGAACCAATGGAAATAAATGATATGGCGGTTAATGGACGGGACGTGATGGAGGTATTAAATGTTTCCCCCGGTCCAGTCATTGGTAAAGTACTGAAGGAATTATTTGAGGAAGTTTTGGAAGACACGAGTAAAAACAACAAGGAGTATCTACTTTCACGAATTAAAGAGGTAGCTAAAGAATAGCTTACCTATTTTTGGCAAAAATATTGTTCCAGACGATAAGAAGCGGGGCGGCAGTAAAGGTGGATGAATAAGTGCCGGTAACTGTTCCGATAAGAAGAGCCAGAGAGAAGAATTTGGTAGTTTCTCCACCAATAAGGAAAAGGGCAATAAGCATGAAAATAATGGTGAGGGAGTTGTTTAATGAACGGACCATGGTCTCGGTGACGGCTTGATTAACCAAAGTAACGTATTCAATTCCTTTATTTTTATGGGAAAGCTCACGAATACGGTCGAAGACAACAATCGTGTCGTGGACGGAGAAGGAAAGTATGGTAAGAACGGCGGTGACAAAAAGAAGGTCAATCTCTACCCCAAAAAAGTGCCCGAGAAGACTGAAACTCCCCAGAAGAACGATCGTGTCGTGAAACATGGCAATAAGGGCGCAAACACCGTATTTGAGCTGTTTGAAGGCGAAGCTGATATAGAGAAGAAGCATTACACTGGCGATAATCAACGCGCTGATAGTCTTTTTGATGGTTTCTTTTCCGAGAGCGGCACCAATACTTTCGAAACCGGTAATTTTGATTTCGGGGTTGTCTTTTTTTAGGGTATCAATGGCTTTCTGGGCGGTGTCTTGAGAAATATTTTTAGTTTTTAGGGTGACGGAGTTTGGGGTCGAGTCTTCAAGAGATGGTGTGTATTCTTCAAAAGATTGAAGAATAATATCGGGTGAAGATATTGTGTTTTCAATAGTAAGCCGAGTACCACCGGTAAACTCGATAGAGGGTTTAAATCCGTAACGGACAAGAGAATAAATTCCCGGAACAATGATAAGAGAAGAAATCAAAAAGTAGATAGAGAGGTGCTTCATCCAGTTCATATTATTTAGATTTTTGTTTTTTGATTTCTAAAGTTTTACCTTTATAAAAAAGGCGGAGGAGATTTCTCGTGACTACAATACCGGTAAAAAGAGAGATTAAAATACCAAGAATAAGGGTTAGAGCAAATCCACGAACGGCTCCGGAGGTATTCAAAAAATTCCAGTTTAACGGATTAAAAAGAATAAAACCGGTGATGATGGTGGCCGTGTTGGCGTCTTTAATACTGTCCCAAGCGCGACCGAAGGCAAGTTCAAGGGCAACAGGCCAGGTGCGACCTGCCCTGATCTCTTCTTTGTAGCGCTCAAAAACGAGAATGTTGGAGTCGACGGCCATACCGACGGAAAGTAAGAAACCGGCAATGCCAGGAAGACTGAGGAAAACCGAGAAAAGTTTGTAAAGGGTGAGAGTAAATAAACCGTAGAGGACCAAACCAATGGAAGCAATGAGCCCCATCCAGCCGTAGTTACCAATCATGAAGAGGACAACCATAGAAAGGCCAATGACTCCGGCAGTGATACTTTTCTCGATGGAGTCCGCACCTAAGGTAGCGGGGATGTTTTTTTGGCTTAAGACGCTGACCGGAACAGGAAGAGCGCCGGCGTTTAGCTGAACTGCTAAAGCCTTGGCTTCGTCAATGGAGTTGCTCCCTGTTATTTGAGCTCTGCCATCCGGAATTTCAACCTGAACCGTGGGCATAGTAACAGGATAATCGTCAAGAAGAATAGCTATTTGTTTACCGATGTTTTCTTTGGTGAGTTTAGCAAACTTGGCCTTACCGGAGTCTTTGAAGACAATATCAACTACCGGCTGACCATTAGAGGAATCGAAAGTTGCCGTCGCTCGAGCAAGATCGGCACCGGTCAGATCCGTTAGGACAAAGTCCGAGAGAGTGGCGGCATCGGTTGCGGTTTTACCTTCGATGTAGACAGGAAGAGCAAACTCCATCTTGGCTGTTTGACCAATAAGGGCAAGCGCTTGCTCCGGGTTGGAGATGCCGGGAAGCTCAAGAATGAGGCGATAATCATTGCCAGAAATAGCGGTTTTTATGCCGGATTCGGAGACCCCAAAAAAGTCAATACGTCGTCCGATGTTGGTTTTGAGTGATTCTAGCGCTGTAATGCGATCTTCCGATTTGATTTCCTGCATGTCGGCAGTGAGAGTAACCTGGAGACCTCCTTTGATATCAAGGCCTTGTTTTAACTCGATTTCTTGGGAAAGATCGAGGCTGCCAATTTTGAAATTAAGGCGTGGAACGGAGAAATTAAAGATTTTGGCTGGAAGAACTAGATACAGAGAAAGAAGACTGATGGCGCAGATAAAGATAAAGACCTTTTGGGGTTTTGAAAGAGTCATATGAATAAGTTATAGATGTTTTTTGTTTCTGGCGTGAGGAGAAAGACCGAGACTTAACTGATGGCTGTCGACAAAATCAATCGCAAGAGAGTTATTTAACTCTCTTTTGACATCAACCTGATCACCAGGTTTTAAAGAAAGGTCTTTCACCAGATTTGAAGGAATGGTAATTCCAAGTGAGTTGCCAACTTTGAGAATTTTTTGGATAGCCATTAGCCTAGTAACTGGATTTCGTCTCCGATGAGAGTGACACGGGGCTGAAGGAGAACTTTGATAATAAAGGGATCTTGATGACTTTTTCGATAGTTGAACTCGTCTTCAGTCATACAGGAGTAATTTATTTCGGTGTTTAGCAGTTTCTCGGCGGATTTTACCAGGATAGCGACTTGGGGCATAATAATTTTGCCGATAATCATGAGATCAACTTCTTCCGGATCCCGCTTTAGACCACGAGCAAGTTTTTGGGAGATGAAAGAAAATTTAACAAAACCAAGTTTACTTTTGTTTTTGAGGACAAGTTTGCCAAGACCGGTGGATTTGGAAACTAAGTTTGAAAGCTCCGGGTAGATAGAAAAGGTAGTCTTAACGGAGTAGTAAAGGCGGTTACCACGTTTTTCGCTTTTGAGAAGACCGGCTTTTTGGAGATGGTCGAGTTCGCGCCTGACCGCATTAATCTCTTCTTTAGTAGCTCTGGTTAACTCACGAACATAAAACATGTTTTTGGAGTCCGAAAGAAAGATCTTTAGGAGCTTAACTCTTACCTTGGAAATGATTAAGTCTGATAATTTGGCCATATATTTGGGGCAGGCCTAATATCCTTAATTGTATACGACTTTGTTGCCAATGGGTAATATTTCTACCCAGATATTGCCAGGAACAAAAACAATCTCTTTGCCGGCTTTGTCGGTAAAGATGGTGCGATCTTTCTGTTTGGCTTTTTTCCAAGTAACTTCTACCGCTACGCCATTCTGGAAGACGTAACCAGTTCCGGAACCGATGATATCGTAGTACAGGTGTTTACCATAGTCGCCGAGTTCGGTTTCTTTGGCAAACTGGACGATGACGTTTGAGGCAGATAATTGCTGTTTGGTGTCGAGATCGGTGTGGGCTGTACCACCATTGAAACGGAGATAGGTTTTACTCACGGAGTCATATTTCCACTCAACGGAAAACTCGGAATAGTTTTTCCAGAACTCAAACTTAACATCGGTTGCCGGAGTTCCGGAAACGACTAAGTCCGAATTAGTTTTCCACGCCGTGAATCCTGACAGCCAGGGTTTGTCGTTGGGCATTTTGGCAGTGTAACCTCTTTTTTCGGCTTCTTTCCAAGCATAAGGTAAGTAACCGACATAAGTGTGTTCGGTGGCGATTGTGGCGGCAGTACCAAGTCTGTCGTAGTCTCTTTTCATGACAGGGATGCCGATGTCTCCGATGGTGTCAAAATCATTACCACCTGGTTTTCTCCAGCCAAGTTTAGCGAGCTCTTCTATGGCAAAAGCTTTGGGGTTAGAAACACATTGACCGGAAGCTTCGTCACGTCCGCAGTTGGCACCGCCAACGTGCATATAGATAGGGGTGTTGTACTCGGTAGCAAGATTTACAAAATAAATACGGGCAGATCTGACTGGAGCAACTCTCATGGTGTCGGATTGTGCACCGCAGTAAAAGACACCCATAAAACGAGTAATACCACCTTCGGCAACAGCTTCGTAAACAATATCGGCCGAAGATAAACCGGATTGAGGTCTGACTGAAGCGTCATTTTCGATCATAGCCAAAATGGGGCGACGTGTTTCCCAGAGAGCTTTTTCGGATTTACTGTAGAGCTTGCCATTTAAAGGACAGGCTTCGGTTTTGGGTTCGTTGGCAAATTGGCCAAAACCGGTGGATTTTATGCCAGTTTCTTCTTCTATCTTGGGAGAGATCAAAACTCCGCCTGAAGCAGGTACGATGGCATAAGCAACTCCTCCGGAGACCAGAAAAGTGACTATCAGACCAATAATTGTTTTGAGGGAGAATAATTTTACTGAGGACATGAATTATTTTAAAGCTTGTTTGATAACTTCTTGTTCTTCGCTACTTAAAGTTTGAGCACTGACTTTGCCACCGTGGACTTTTTTGGCATAAAGGCGCGTATTTTCGCGACTATGTAATGAGCTTATCATAATACCGTCCCCCAAGTCATCCAAAAGGGCTGCCGTAAAGCTTTGATCTCCGCCGGTATCGGTGAAAGGGTTATAGCGTTTGAATCCAATTTTTTGAAGATGTTTTTTGTTTTCGTTAATTTCATAGTTTAGCTTTTCAGTGAGGAGCTCAATATCTTTGGCGTTTCTCTCCGAAGTTGAAATTAGGTGATTGAGAGAAGAGATAAGATCTTTTTTGGAAACATTAGCCGTAAGATTTTTGTAGTGAAGAAGCATCCTGGTCAACAGGACGGTAATGATAACTAGCCATAAGGCAACTGCCCCGTAAATATAAATTGTTGGTATCATAGACATATTAAGTTTACTATACTCGACCCATGTCCAAACAAAGAAAAACTAGAAAAGAAAAAGTCAGAAGTGAGATTCGCCAAAAAGAGCGTGAGTCGTTTCAGGTTAAGGCTGAATGGCTTCAAACAGGCACAAAAAGCACTAAAACGGCAGTTGTTCTGGGAGAAACTGGAAAAAGATTCTTGAGATTGGACTTGACAAAGACTTTTCTTCTATCTATGCTTGTGCTAGCCTTGGAGTTAGCTTTGTGGCAGTATTTATCAAGGCACTAACAAAAAGAAAGGGGGTGAACCAAGAAAATGCAGATCTATTGTGTAAAATGTAGAGCCAAAAGAGACGTTACCGAATTCGAAAGAGTTACTATGAAAAATGGTAAACCAGCCGTAAAAGCTGTTTGTCCAGTTTGTGGCACCAAAATGTTCAAAATCGGCGCTAAGTAAAAGCCGTCTTAAAACCCAAGAGAGAGAAATCTACCTTGGGTTTTTTGCTGAAAAAAGAGGTTATTTCTTTTTAAGATTTTTGTACCAACTTTCAAGGAGAGACTTGATCAGGTCTTTTGATCCAAGGCCTAGACTAATACCAATACCCAAGGCCAGAGCGGCGATAAAGCCGGTGAAGGTCGTCTCGATGAAAAAACGAGCAATACCAAGCTGGGAGATGGCGGCTAGAATAAAGAGGGTTAGAGTGGCGTAGCTAACTATCTTGCCAACCAAGCGGGAAAAGGCGGGGTCTTGAGAACCAAGAGAGCCTTTGACCATCTTTTCCAAGAAACCGGCAATAAAAATACCAACAGCGAGGATAATAATGGCAGCTACAAGAGTAGGAATTCCCAGGATGATGTTGTTGAGGAACTCACTGACTGAAGTAAGACCAAGAATATTGATACTGGCGATGAAAAACAGAATGATGACTAACCAGTGAATAATCTCACCTATAATAATCTCAATTTTTTGAGTCATTTGGGCGTTTTTAAAAAACTCTTTGACGGCAGAATTTTTGATGTGTCCTCCAAGTTTGGTGAGATTGACAAGTTTGATGGTGAGGGTTTTTAACCAACCGGCGAGAATAAGACCCAGTAAAAACAAGACAATGGCTCCCAAGAGGCTGGGAATAAAGCTAACGATACCAACCAAAACTTGGTTGAAGGCGTAAACGAGAGAGGTCTCAAAAGAATAAAAAACACTTGTGTTCATATGTCTATCTTATAGAGAATTTTTGTTTTGTCAACAAAAGGTCTTGGAGAACACCGAGTTGTGCAATACTATGGGTTTTACTATATAATAGTAGTACTCCCGGGTGCTGGTGAGGAATGCCCTACCGCAAGGTGGGGAGGAAAGTCCGGACAGCTAAAAGATAGGGTGGCCGAGGAAACTCGGTTCTTCTCGAGGTAACTCGAGAAGCGCGATAGGGCCACAGAGACGAATAAAGGTGAAACGCTCTTGGATACAAGAGATTGCTTAGAAGTAATTCTAAGCAAGTGGTAACCCGCCCCGCTGCAATCGACGAATTGGGATTAAGGTATCTTTTCCGTCCCAGAAGTCTCGAGCATTAGATAGATGTTCCTCCTAGACAGAATCCGGCTTACTATGACCCGGGAGTCCCGAAAGGGTTAATGAATCTCAGGAATGTTGGTGGTTTTGTTTACTTTAATGTGGGCGAGAATCACTCTGGCCGATAAGACAACGGGGAGCGAAAGGACGGCAAGTATTGGTCCGCCAAGCTTTAAACCAATCATGATGGCAAGAAGAGTAATTATCGGGTTTAGACCAGTGGCTTTTTGCATTACCTTGGGAACAATGAAGTTGTTTTCCAACTGCTGAACAATGATTGAGACGACTAGAGCACCAATTCCATGAGCGGGAGAGATCGAAAAACCGACAAGAACGGCGGGAATGGTCGCAATCGTGGGACCGACATTAGGAACCAACTCCAAAATACCGGCGATAACACCAAGAGCAATTGCATATGGTAGGCCAACAATGATGTAACCTAGATAACTTAAGACACCAACAATGAGCATTAAAAGAATTTCCCCCCGAATCCAACGTCCAATTTCGACTTCAAGTTTTTCGACAATTTGATAGTACTGATTACCTTTCTCGGACCACCAAAAAGTGAAGTAGCCTTTTAACTTATGCATCTCCTGAATCATGTAATAGCTGAGAACGATGACGGCGAAAATAGTGAGAAAACCGGAAAAGGTATCCGCGGCAATTTTGAAAACTTGGTTGGGAACTTGATAGATTTGAGTTGAAAATGAGTTGACGTCGAATTTTATGGGGCTAACAGTTTCAACAAGGGCGGGAAGTTTTTGAATGAACTGCTCTGTTTGGCTGAATAAAGGGGTGGCTACAGAAACCGCCAAAGTAATAATTAAACCAAAGAAAGTGAGAAGGATGACCATCGCGGAGAGCCCCCTCTTGATCTTAAATTTTTCGAACCAGTCGACAAGCGGACAGATGGCTAAAGTGATCAAAATTGCCGAAAAAATCAAAACAACTATATCTAGAAGCTGGACGATACTAAAAACAATGGCGAGGGAAAATAAAACCCAGATAATACTGGCAATGGAAAGGTCGAAGATGATACGTCTTTTTTTAAGCATTTTATTGATATATTTTTTTCAACTGACTAACTAGCAAAGTCTTGTCAGTACTTTTATCATACCAAACAATACCTGGTTGTTTTTTAAACCAGACAATTTGTCTTCGGGAGTAATCTGTTTCAGCATTGGTCCACTCCTCAATTAACTGTTTTTGGGAGAGCTTTCCTTCCAAGAAAGAGATTATTTGTGAAACGCCCAGACTAGTGTAGATGGCTAGACTTCTATCGGGATATTTTTTAAGTAAAGCCCTGACTTCATCGATGGCTCCCTGCTCGATTCTTTCCAGGACACGATGGTGAATACTGGCTTTTAGAGTGTCTTTATCCGGAAGTAGTCCGATCCAGTAAAACGAGGTATCTTCGGTGGAAATATTAATATTAGGCGCGACGGTTTTTGATCGTGATATTTCGATATACCGAATCAGTCGCCGTGGGTTCATTAAATCGGAGCGGTTAAGAGACGAGAATTTTTCAAGACTTTCTCTTTGGAGTAATTTTTGGAGTTTTTCAAGAGGTAGCTTTTCCAACTCTTCACGAAGAAGAAGGTTCGGTGGAATAGAGATGTTGGAAAGATTTTGAGTAAGAGCCTTTAAGTAGAGTCCGGTACCACCCACAATAATTAAGGGGGTGTTTGATGATTTTGAATTTTTGATTAGTGTTTGCGAGTAACGAACAAAGTCGGCGAGGTTGGCTCGTTCATCAGGGGCAAATATATCGTGGCCAAATACTTTTATTCCCGACGGAAGGTCTAGAGGAATGTCTTTGCCGGTGATTAGATCAAGGTCTTGGTATACCTGTCTTGAATCAACGGATAGGATGTTGGCTTTTTTTAACTCTTTGGCCAATTGAAGAGCCAAATCTGTTTTACCCGAGGCGGTCGGACCGCAGATAACAATTATTTTTTGTTTATTATTCCTCATATTTAGGGAATTAGAGGTCGATTCGCCAAGTTGTCTTTGTTAGCTATTTGATCGAGGATTTCCCATCTTTCTTTTTTTACTTTGGCCGGAACATCGTCGGGGTAGAGTTTGAAGGAAGCGGTTCCTGGGCGAGGAGAATATCTGGCAACAAAGGCGACCTTAAACCCGACTTTCCTGACCAGATCCAAAGTATCCTGAAAATCCGCATCGGTTTCACCGGGAAAGCCAACAATGATGTCCGTACCAAAAACTGCTTCGGGAACTTTTGCCCTAATTCTTTCAACCAGGGATAGATATGACTCTCTGGTATATCCCCGATTCATTAGTTTTAGAACTCGGTTGCTTCCGGATTGAACCGGAAGATGAATAAAGCGATCAATTTTGGGATTAGCGGCGATTTCCTCAATCAACTCGTCCCAAAAATCCCAAGGATTACTGGTGAAAAAGGTAATTTTTTCGACTCCTGAAATTTGACTAATTTTTTGGAGTAGTAAAACAAAGGGGGGTGTGGTTGTTGGTTTTTGATACTGAGACTCGTTACTGGGAATAGAACTCGCTGAAAAATTTTCTTTATCCATATAAAGTTTGCGAAGATTTATCCCTGATTTTTCCAAACCATATGAGTTGACGTTTTGACCCAGGAGATTGATGGTTTTGTAACCTTCTTTAGCGAGACTCTCTACCTCTTTGAGAATGTCATCCATGGAGCGTGATCTTTCTCTACCTCTGGAAAACGGAACAATACAGTAAGTGCAGAACGAGTTGCAACCGGTAGAAATTGGGACCCAAGCGTTGTCTTTATCTTTCCTAATGGCTTTTTGATTGAAACCAACTTCGGCTATGGGAAGAATTTCGTCTACTTCCGGAAGAAGATCTCTGATTTCTTTTTCATTGAAGTGAAGCATGCAACCGGTGAGAATTACTTTGGGTTTGGGTTTGCCGGTTTCGTTAATGTATTTCGTCAAATTAAGGAGAAAGCCACGAACCCTGTCTTCGGCCGACTGACGGACAGAACAAGTGTTGAGAACAATTTCATCCGCCTCTTTCCACTCAAGAGTCTCTTGATAACCTCTGGAGGAGTAATCACCAAGGATTCTTTCGGAGTCGGATTTGTTTGCCTGACAACCGAAAGTTTTGATGAAAACGGACGGCATTACCAAACCTTCTTTTTTAATGGCTTACCGACATGAAAATTGATGACTTTGTGACCTTTGACGACCTGTCTTTTACCTTCATTACCAAAAGGAACAACTTGTTTGTCATCAACTTTTCCTACATAAAAAGTACCGAAACCGGAAATGACTACTTTTTCTCCTTTGCCGAGTGCAACAATAGATTCTTCGAAAAATGTATCAACAGTTTCTTTAACTGCCTTCTTGGTCAAGTGTACCTTTTTGGACACTATGCCGATGAGTGTTTGTTTGGTCATATTTTTTCACCCCCTTAAGGTGATTGGGCAGCAAAGTATTAATTAATTTAGCTGATGTTACCACCAAAAGAACGGTTTATGCAAGTCTAACTTGCAATTTCAGCAGCTCGAGTTTCGCGAATAACGTTGACCTTGACGGTTCCGGGAAAGGTCATGGTTGAACGAATCTCGTCGCGAATGGCTTGAGCCAGAATTGACAACTGATCATCACCGGCTTTGCCGGGGTTAACGATGACACGGATTTCACGACCGGCTGAGATAGCATAAGCATCTTCAACTTCAGGATGTTTTTTAGCAATTTCTTCAAGTTGTTTAATTCTTTTACCGTATTCTTCGGTGTTTTCATGGCGGGCGCCGGGACGACTACCAGAGATAGCATCCGAGATATAAACAAGCATGGACTCAACGGAGCTGAATTCCTCGTCCTCGTGATGTTGAGCGACACAGTCTATGGCTGCTTGAGGAAGGTTGTATTTTTTAAGATAATTGACGCCTAACTCAACATGATTTCCTTCTCCTTCAATAACCTTACCAATATCGTGAAGAAGACAGCCAAGACGAATAGTGTCGATGTTGGCTCCTACTTCGTTTCCGAGTTTGATACCGATTCTGGTTTCTTCGAGAGTGTGGCTAATCATGTTCTGGCCATAGGAAGTGCGGAATTTAAAACGGCCCAGGACAGCAATGACGTCACGGGGCATGTTGTAAACACCGACGGCGTGACAAAGTTTCTGACCTTCCTGGAACATTAGTTGTTCAACGTCGCGACGAGCTCTGTCAAAATACTCTTCAATGCGAGCGGGGTGAATGCGACCGTCTTTAATTAAACGAATTAGAGTTACACGGGCGATTTCACGCCTTATCGGATCAAAACTACTAAGTTTTACCTCGTCAGGAGCGTCATCCATGGAAACATCACAGCCCGAGACTTTTTCGAAAATACGAATATTTCGTCCGTCCTTGCCGATAATACGACCCTTGGTTTCTTCATCCGGGATGGGAACGGTAGAAATAGTGTACTCGGCTACATAGTCGGTAGCCCCGGCGCGCATGGAGTCAACAAGTATTTCCCTGGCGACATCTTCGGCTTCGATTTTGGCTTTTTCTTCAGTTTCTTTGATAATTCTGGCAATTTCTTGCGAAGAACCCTTTTCTACTTGAGCCAGTAGTTCTTTTTTAGCCTGTTCCGTAGTTAGAGAAGCAATCTTTTCCAGTTTTTTGGCCATGGCAGTTTCCTCTTCGGCGATTTTGGCTTTCATCTCTTCAGCTTGCTTTTGCTGTGCCTCTAGTGTAAGTTTTTCTTTTCTGACCTGATCTTCTAGAGTTTGCAGACCTTGCTGTTTTTGAGCTAGGGCTTTGACTCTAATTTCGATATCTTCAAGCTGAATTCGAGTGTCTTTGAGAGCTTGATCTTTGAGTTTGAAGGCTTCGTCTTTGGCGGCAAGAATGATCTCTCTGGCCTGGTTTTGGGCTTGGGCTTGAGCCTGGGCAATAATGGCGGCAGTGTCGACCGAAGGAGTGGCGACTTTGGGCTCGTCTTTTTTAAGAGCAACTGTCTCTGAAGGGGTAGTTTTTGGAGTAGATGTAGATGAAGAAGGGGTCGAGGAGGCCTTAAAAAGATTGGTTTTAAAAATTGATAGTAATGACATCGGTTTATAAAAAATATTAAACCTAGTCTAAGAGAAACCCAGGGAAACCACGCAAACTCAGCCGCGGAGCGACTGAGTTATATTTAGATTGGTGTTGCTTATATCGAACATTGCGTAATTTTAAGAGTGACTTCTTAGATTAGTAACCATATTTTAGTCTTCAATGTACTCTGAGTCAAATAGTTTATTTATGGCGGAGGAACTGAAACCTCGGGCATAGAGCTTGGAGGTAATCTTGTACTTGTCTAGTTTTGGGTATTTGAGGGTATATTTTTTGATGGCTGCGACTTGTTTGGCGATACTTGCTTCTTCCAAGGCGAGCTCAATTACTTCCCTATTTAGCTTCATTCTGCCTAGTTTGAGACTAATTATTCTGGGGCCGTAACACTTGTCCAGCTGACGTCTAGCAAAAGCCTGGGCAAGATAGGGATCATCGAGGTAGCCGCTCTTTTTTAGATCTTTTAGGATGTCTGTAATTACCTTCGATGCATTTTCAAACTTGAGCTTTTTGGATCTTAAAACAAGTTTTTGACGAATTGTTTCCTCAAAATATGGTCTTCGGCTAAGACAAAAGGCCGCGTATTTTATAAGACTAGCTCTGATCTCACTTGGTGATAGTTGCTCCGGCATTGACTTTGGCAACGACTTCTTTCTTGATTTTTTCAATCATTTCCGGTTTTTCGGCAAGAATGGCTTTAGCAGCCTCTCTTCCTTGGGCAATGGTTTCGCCGTTGTATTTTAGGAAAGCACCAGCTTTTTCGATAATTTCGTAAGCGATGGCGGTGTCCAGGAGATCACCCAACTTACTGATACCACCGATATTAAGAATATCGAACTCGGCTGACCTGAAAGGGGAAGCTACTTTGTTTTTGACGATTTTGGCACGATGACGGGAGCCAACAATTTCTTCACCTTCTTGGATATTGCCAATTTTGCGCATGTCGATACGAATCGAAGCATAAAATTTGAGAGCTTTTCCTCCGGTGGTCACTTCTGGATTACCGAACATGACGCCGATTTTGTCGCGAAGTTGATTGGTAAAAATGACGATACACTTACTCTTGGAAATGGCGCCGGTAATCTTTCTTAGAGCTTGACTCATGAGTCTGGCCTGCATACCCATGGAAGCGTCCCCCATTTCGCCTTCAATTTCGGCTTTGGGAACAAGGGCGGCGACAGAGTCGATGACGACAACATCAACACCACCTGAACGAATGAGGGTTTCGGCAATTTCAAGAGCCTGTTCGCCATTGTCCGGCTGGGAAAGTAAGAGGCTGTCCAGATCAACCCCAATGGACTTGGCTCTGGTAGGATCGACAGCGTGTTCGGCATCGATGAAGGCGGCTACTCCGCCCGCCTTTTGGGCTTCGGAAATAACGTGGAGAGCGAGCGTGGTTTTACCTGAGGCTTCTGGACCGTAGATTTCGATAATTCTTCCTTTAGGAAAGCCACCTACACCGAGAGCAAGATCGAGACTGATTGAACCAGAAGAAATGACTGGGATTTTTTCATTGATTTTGTCTGACCCCATGCGCATGATGGCGCCCTCACCATATTGCTTGGTGATTTGCTGCATAGCAATCTTGACAGCGGTTAGACGATCGTCATTGTTACTTACTTGGACAACTTTGGCTTTCTCTTCTTTTGCTTTTTTGGGCATAAACTTTCGGGTTTTTTACTAATCTAAATCCATTATAGATATCTTGTGTTTTTTTGCAAGATGTTTAATTTATTTTGAAGGCGATTGTGCGGAAATAGATCACTCAGAAATAGACTTATTAGGCACAGTTTATATTCTTTGGCTTTTTGGAGTTTTGTTTTCATCAGACTGTCATAGTTTTTAAGTTGGCCACAAAGTCCAAACAATTCAATCCCATGAACGGTCGAATTTATTATGACAAAAATTACATTCTACCTTAATAAAACTCATGATTTATTTAACCAAATTTTACCCGAAACATCAAGAGTGAAAACTGTTCTTTATGTTATAATTCAGTCCGTTCGGGGTATAGTATAACGGTAGTATCTACGGCTGGGGGTCGTAGGGCCTGAGATCGTCACTCAGTACCCCGACTAAAAGTGAATCGTGTTCCCTGTTGGTATACTCAGTGACATGAATCGTTTTTTTGAAAAAGTATTTGTATTTAAGTTTGTTTTTGTTGTCCGGGAAAAACGTATTTTAAATTCTGGCTATGCCGAAGGGGTGTTTAGTCTCAATGGCGGTGTTTATTTAAACTTGGTTACCTGTGATGGGGTTTGGGATTTGAATAAAAAAAGTTATAACAAACGTCTGGTGGTTTTTACTGAAGGATTACGAATGTAACCAGAGGATTTGCACTTCTGGTTTAATATTTTGCCTCTGGTAATTTAGATTTATGATGATATATTTTCTTTAAATGAATAAGGAAGTTGAATACTACCCTCCGTGTGAAGCTCCGGTTCATAACGGGTCATGTGATGGCGTTGGTAATACGATAGATCACTTTACTCCAAGATGTATTGGGAAACTCTGGGGGTGGAGTAATGAACAAATAAATGCGGAGGAAAATATTCAACATCTTTCCGAACCGTGCCATAGAGACAAGGACAGAACAACTGAGGCAAGACTTCTTTTAGCAAGAAAACAGTTAAAGGGCGTGTACATTAGTCTGGAGTATTATCTGACGGTGGAAGATCCAAATTTTATTCATAACGAAAAACCTCGGAAAGCAAAAAAGGAAAGACGTCGAAAGCAACGCAGAAATACCCTGAGACCCAGAGGAAAAAAGAGTTATTGAACAATATTGATTTAGGCCTCGGTTTTTTCCGGAAGCATTGAGACGAGAGAGGCACCAAGTCCCATGCAGAAGGATGCAAAAGCGATTATCCAGCCAATAACCGGAATAATGGAGACAAGTCCGAGCAGGATTACTCCTAAAAACATTTGAGAATAAAGAGAGGTCTTTGTTTTTTGAAGAATCTTTTCAAAAAAGAGTTTTCCGTATATGGCCGAGGGGTAGAGTGAAGCGGTAATCAGAGCAATAATGTAAACAAACATAACAATAAAGGCGAGGGGTATACCGACAACCGTAGCCAGAATAATAATGAAGGCTAAGGGCGCAGTGATTAAGACCGCCAAACCAATAAATCCGGTGACCAAAGGTTTGTTGATAATTGAGGAAATTTTTCTTTTGGTGTTTTTTCTGTCGAAATAAACAATGGCTAAACCAAGAAGACCAAAGGAGAGGATTCCAAATATGGTTTTAAGAATAATGGCTGTGCTGGTGAGGCCGGCCATTTGTCTGTCTAGTGCCGGCTTTGAGGGAGCAACAATATCGTGTCTTAGTATATTTCCTTTGACATTTTTCTCGTCGATTGAAGCCGTGGCTGTTTTTTCCATATAGTAGTCAAGGTTGCCACCAATTTTTCCCGTTTCGATTATGGATAGATTTGTTCCTGTGACGACGGCATTTCTTAAAAGGGACCCGGTAAGGGTGATTGATTCACCGGCTCCAGCCAGATCACGTCCTATCACACCCCCGAGTTCGACATTCTGAACTCCAAAAAATACATCGCCTTTTATTTGTGACTTTGGACCAAGAACCAGTTGTTGCGAGGCAACTGAAAGATTCCTGGTGACTTGGCCAAAAATTTCGATGGTCTGACCTGCGGCGCGAATATTGCCATCAACGGTGCCGTTGACTTTGATATTTTGACCAACACAGATGACATCACCTTTGATATTCCCGTTAATCACAATACTTTGGCCGGCACAAAAAAGATCGCCGTTGATGTTTGAATTAATGGTAAGGGAAGAACCAGAAATAGCGGCCGTTTCGTTAATTATTTTTTCTTTGGGTATTACGAGGCTGTCTCCGGTTTGAAAAAAGATGGCGTCGGAGGGAGAAGCAAAAACAGAAATGAATAAAAATGCAGGAATTAACAGGGAAAAGAGTTGGGTAATTTTGTTCATGCTGATTAATCTATAGAGGGGAATAAGAAGGTTGTCAAGTTGGGGTAGAATTACATAATGAAAATACTGGTAACCGGAGGGGCGGGATTTATTGGTTCACATCTATGCAAAAGGCTTGTTGATGAAGGTAACGAGGTGATATGTGTGGATAATTTTTATACCGGAAGAAAAAAGAATATTGAGAAACTCTTGGAGTCGGATAAATTTTCAGTAATGGAACACGATATTATAAATCCCTTAGAAATTACCGGATTAGATAGAATTTATAACTTAGCTTGTCCAGCTTCCCCTCCGGCATACCAAAAAGACCCCGTTTTTACCTGGAAAACTTCCGTGATCGGAGTGATGAATATGCTTGATCTGGCCAGAAAAAATAACAACTGCCGAGTGTTGCAAACATCGACATCAGAAGTCTACGGAGACCCCCTAGAACACCCTCAGAAAGAGAGTTATTGGGGCAACGTAAACCCGATTGGAATTCGATCTTGTTATGACGAAGGAAAGAGAGCATCAGAGACGTTAATTGTTGATTATTTTCGAAAGTTTGATCTTCCCGTAAGAATAATCAGAATTTTTAATACCTACGGTTCAAACATGGATCCAAATGACGGTCGGGTAGTTTCAAACTTTATTGTGCAAGCACTTTCCAATCAGGATATTACTATCTACGGAGATGGGTCACAAACAAGAAGTTTTCAATACGTGGATGATCTAATTGATGGCATGTTGAAAATGATGGAAAACAATCTTGGATTTATCGGACCGGTAAATATCGGAAATCCTGGGGAGTTTACGATTAAAGAGTTGGCAGAAATTGTTTTAAAAATGATTCTCGAGTCAAAAAGCAAGATTGTTTTTAAGGATATTCCCAAAGATGATCCAAAGATTCGGAAACCGGATATTACTTTGGCGAAAGAGAAACTATCCTGGGAACCCTTGATCTCTCTGGAAAAAGGACTTGTTCAGACAATTGCTTATTTCAGATCCGAAGTGGAGTAAAAATTGGGTTGGCCGTAGTCAAAGATTTTTACAGGGAAAACCTCTTTTTTCATCAGTTTGCCATCTTGATAAGTAACCCTTAAGATTTCACCGAGACGCGTTTCTTCCGACCACATTTGATCAAAAACAAGATTGCCTAGGGAGTAGTAGATGGGTTTACCAAGATAAATTTCTTCGGTTTGGATCCAGTGAGGATGATGTCCGACTACGATATCGGCACCGGAATCAATAGCCAGATGGGCAAGAAACACTTGTCTTGGGGTTGGATATCTTCGATACTCTGCTCCCCAGTGAAAAGTGGTAATGACCAAGTCGGCAGATTTCGAAGCGGCGAAAATTTGTTTCTCAACTTCTTTTTCATCTATTTGCGGAAGATCGGAAAAGGATAGTACCGCAAGACTGGTGTTTTTTACCGTACTAAATTCTGCTTTTCCGAGACCCACTGGGGTAATACCGTTTGTTTCCAAAATCGAGATCGTTTCAGCTTTCCCCTCTTGCCCTTGATTGTTAATGTGATTGTTGGCAAGCGAAGCCATATCCACTCCAGCAGTTACCAAGCCAAAGACATTTTTAGGGTCGGCACAAAATATCATTCCGGTATCCGTCGAACGGCAACCAGTGATAAAGGGAGATTCCAGGTTGATAATAGTTAGATCTCCGGTAGACAAAAGAGAAGAAATATTTTTGAATGGCCAGGTGGGGTCAGTATATTTTTGAATTCGAGTATTGACGGACCGGCCTAACATAACATCGCCGGTAAAAACAATAGTAAGAGGTGAAGAAGACTTGGGAAAAATTAATTCTGGAAGCCGACTGGAAATTGAACCCGAAGAGGGGTTTTGCCGAGCAAGAGTAAGGTTGATGCCGGCAAACAAACCGAGAACGAAGATTACAATGATTTCCGCCTTACGTCTCATCTTGTCTGATTTTATACGCTAATGATAATATTTTCAGGTTGTTTGACAGTCCTATAACGTTGACACACCCGTCTTTTTGCGGTAGAATGCGCTATCTTAGAAAATTAAAATTCAAAGGAGTTGCGATGAAAAAAATAGTGATTTGGCTGTTCCTTGTTGTTTTTGGCCTCACCGGGTGCGGAGTGACTCAAGCTTTCATTGATTTACCGGCACCGAGCGGTGGTTTGTACCCGACGGTACAGATTGTACAAACGATTGGAGATACCCAAAACGTGTCTCTCCAATCACCCGTTTTGACTCTTAAATATGGCGAAACCGGTAGCGGCGCCGGGTCAATGGCCTATGAAGCCGTGACCTTGACGCAAACTAATATAAACGGCACAATGCTGGAGACTTCGTGGGGAGATTGGCTAGAGTCAAATATTAAAACGACCGAGTCGTATGACCCCGACGGAAAACTGATTGAAGGTAGAGTATTAATGAATCTGCCTGACGCAAGTATTTTGCAGTGGTTTGGAGGATGCTTTTCCTGCACTATCGACCGAAGTCGTTTGATTTTGCAGTATATTGCTCCAGAACCAGGAAGAGAACCGGTCCTAAGCACCGTCTACTACCTGGAAGAATGGGGTTTGTCGAGTAAAGATGTTCTAGCGCTTGGGCAATGGGCAGTATGGGAAAACCCATCTTCCTTGTTCCCCGGTTATACGGAATGGGGTTTTTGGGAAAATACCAGCTCACCGTTTACGCAAGTAACAAGTGCCTTGTCACTTGCCAAAACTAATCTAAAGTCAGTACCACCAACATTGGCTGTGCGAGATGAGGATAGTATTCGCGAGATCATCGGACGACAAAGTGGCTTGCGAATTTACCAAAACGGCAACCTTGTTGGTCAGGTTTTGTTCACGTATAAAAATAACTGGGGCAGAATGCCAAACACCGAGTTTATTGGTAAGGGTGCTTTGTCTCGAGTAGAAATTACGATGAATGATTCCTGTTATGCCGTATCGGTCTTAAGCCCGGCTCTATCTCCAAGACCCACAAGCCTATTTGTTTTCGAGGACTGCGGCGTTGCCGAGGCGGTGGAAAATACATCTTCTTGGACTGTTCTCTATGATCAAATCAGAAACGAACAGATTCCGGGAGTATATTTCGCCATTTACGCCAATGGTTACATTGGGAAGATCACTTCTTCAACATCTGATGGCCCGGTGGATATTGGCGAAGGTGGCGGGGTGTTTTACTCTGTAATTGGCCAACCAGTTAATGAAGATTTCATTGAAGCGAGGCAAAACCTTTCCTTTATGGGTCTGGGTGGCATTAAGGCTTCCGGTTTTTATTATGCTACGTCAAATGTGTCAGGAAACGGTATTGACTACTACCTGGCAACCTTGATACTGGCGACGGCACCTGAAGATCTGGCAATGCGGAGTTTTGGACATGATATCGGTGTCCTTGATCGTGTAGGCATGCCGACGGTTGTCGAGTAACTGAATTTGAATGACTGCCCTCCTTTACAGGAGGGCTTTTTTATGGGAAAAAATTTCTCATACAAAAAACCCCGGAACACCAGGGTTTTTGTAAATAGATAAAATGTTTTAACGTTTTGGAGACTGTTTCTTGGCACGTGCACGGCCACCCTGACCAGACTTTCTGGTTTCTTTCATACGAGGATCTCTGGTAAGAAAACCGCCGTCGCGCATGAGCTTTTTGAATTTTTCGGGGTCGGCTTTCATGAGAGCGCGGCCAATGCCATGCATGATGGCTTCGGCTTGACCCATGATGCCGCTACCAGAAACTTTGATACTACCGGTATATTGACCTGAAACGTCGGCCACGACAAAGGGAGAGAAAATCATTTTCTTGATGGTTTCACCCTTGAAATATACAGATAAAGGCTTGCCGTTAATGACGAGCTCTTGTTTTCCCGGCCAGATGCGAACGCGAGCAATGGCGGTTTTACGGCGACCAACAGCTGAGAAGTACTCTTTAGGCATAACCAGAACGCCTTTTTTGACGGGAGTGGTTTTGACCGGTTTGACGGCGACTTTAGATTTTTTGGTTAGTTTTTGTGCCATATTTATTTTTCGGTTTTTTTGTTAAGACCCAACTCCTGAGAGTAAGGATGTTTATCACCAGCGAAGATTTTGAGACGGCGTTGTCTGTCCTGTTGGTGTTTATTTTTGGGAAGCATACCTTTAACGGATTTTTCAATGACCTTACGTGAGTCTTTGGAGAGTAACTCTTGAAGAGTGATATCTTTTAAACCACCCGGGAAACCGGAGTGAGAGTAGTAGATTTTATCGGAGAGTTTTCTGCCGGTAACTTTAATTTTGTCGGAGTTTATGGCAACAACATAATCACCATTATCAAGATGTGCACCGGTAAGAGTTTTTCCCTTTCCCATGAGGAGTTTGGCAATTTCTGTGGATACACGACCAAGAATCTGGCCATCAAGATCGATAAGATGCCATTTTCTATTGAGATCGGTTGGTTTTAAAGTAGTTGTTTTCATAGGATTTATTTGGCTTTTTTAGTCTTTTCAACAGGAGCGGCTTTGACTTTTTTCTCGACAACTTTTTTCTCGACTACAGGAGGCATGGCCATCAAAGAAAGGGTGGCAATAGAAGTAGCATCACCTTTTTGGACAGAGACTTTTTGAATGGTAGTAAAACCACTTTTGCGTCCTCCCATGACCGGGATGATGGAGTCAACCAGTCTATTGGCCAACTTCGGTGAACCGAGAGTGGCAGCAACATTGCGACGAGAAGCCAGGGTGCCTTCGGTGGCCTTAGCAGCAAGTTTATCAAACAAGCGTTTGATTATTTTTGCTTTTGTTACTGTGGTTGTCAACTTGCCATACTCAATAAGTGACTTTAACTGAACCCTAAAGAGGGATTTACGCGAGTTTGAGTCACGGTTGAGCTTTGGAAGTTTTGATTGATGACGTCGTCCCATATTTATTCAATAGTAATGCCCTTCTCGCCTGCTTTTTCGATAACCTGCATGGCAGATTTTTCGCCAAGGTTTTTGACTTTTTTAAGGTCAGCGAGAGTGAGAGCTTTAAGGTCTGATAACTTGTTGATGTCGGCTTTTTTCAGGGCGTTGAGAACACGAGTAGGAAGGTCAAGATCGTCGACGAAACCGGCGGTTTCGATGACGGATCTGGATTTCACTTCCTGAATGTAGGCTTCGGCGGAGTTAACGTAGTCAAAAAATCCGGTAGTGATACGAGCAGCGCTCTTGACTGCCTCTTCAGGGGAGATGGTTCCGTTGGTGGTAACAACTAGACGAACTTTGTCATAGTTACTGGATCGTCCGACACGAGCGGCTTCGATAGTGTAGTTGGCTTTGATGACAGGTGAGAAAGAAGAGTCTAGAGGAATGACACCTATTTCATCGGTAGCGTTTTCCTCGGCGGAGATATAGCCCATGCCTTTGGAGACGGTAACGGTAGCCGAAAGCTTAGCTTTGGCGGAGGTTAAATGACAAAGAATGACGTCTGGGTTAGCCAGGGTAACATTGGCGGGAAGATCAAGGTCAGAAGCTTTGACAATAGAGGATCCTGAAGCTTTGAGTTTGATTTCAACAGGTTCATCGGAGTCGACGGCAAAGTTTAGAGTCTTAAGGTTTAGAATCAGCTCAAGAACATCTTCTTTCATACCGGCTAGAGTGGAGAACTGGTGGGTAACACCGTCAATCTTGACACGGGTAGCGGCGCCACCTTCGAGAGAGGTTAATAAAACACGACGAAGCGCATTGCCAAGAGTGTGACCAAAATTCTGAGGAAGTGGCTCGATAATTACTTCGGCGGAGTTAACAGCGATATTCTTGACGGAAACTTTGAAATTTGGTTCTAACATTTTCTTTTGTTTTTAATTACTAAATTAATTACCTTGAGTAGTACTCGATAATAAGATTCTCTTTGATGTCGCTACCGATTTCTTCACGAGTAGGAAGACGATCGATTTTTCCTTCGGCACCTTTTTTAGATAACCATTTGGCGGGGACATTCTTTTCGGTCAAGTTAGGAGAGACAAAAACAAACTTGGTAGCTTTTTCGGTAAGAGAAACTGTTTGACCAGGTTTGGTGATGTAGGAGGCAATGTCAACTTTCTTGCCATCAATTTTGACGTTACCGTGAGTAACGAGCTGACGTGCCAAAGATCTGGACGTAACGAATCCAAAACGGAAAACGATGTTGTCCAGGCGAGATTCGAGAAGCTGCATGAGAACTTCACCGGTATTTTCGGTAGATTTGATAGCGATGTCATAGTAGTTGTGGAACTGACCCTCAAGAACGCCATATGAACGTTTGGCTTTTTGCTTCTCGCGAAGCTGGATGCCATAACCGGAGATACGACCATGGGATCTCTTTTTTCCGTGCTGACCAGGAATTTGGGCGCCTGTCTTTTCGATAGGACATTTAGGGGAGAAACAACGTTCTCCTTTAAGATAGAGCTTGACGCCTTCGCGGCGACAGAGTCTGCATTTGGGGTCGATGTATTTAGCCATGTTTTGTTTTCTTGATTTTTTTATTAGACTCTTCTGGTTTTCTTAGGACGGCAACCATTGTGAGGAATAGGAGTGGTGTCAGCCAGTAAGTTGATTTCAACTCCGGATGTTTTTAACACACGAAGTGCGGCGTCTTTCCCAGGACCAGGTCCTTTGAGAAAAACTTCAACGGCGGTAAGTCCTAGGGATTTAGCTTTTCTGGTGCCTTCTTCAATAATAGTGGTCGCGGCGAAAGGGGTAGAACGCTTGGCACCTTTAAATCCGCAGGTGCCGGCAGCACTCCAACAAACAACATCACCATTCATGTTGGTGAAGGAAACGTAGGTAGTGTTGAAAGTAGACTTGACGTACATCTTTCCCTGACCGCCCTTGAAGTGAACGGCTGATGCTTTTTTCCCTTTGGTAGCCACTTTAGGTGAGGTTACGGGGGCGACTATTTCGGGAGTAGTGATTTCTGGTTTTGTTTCTGGCATTTTGTTAGATTATTTTTTTACGGCTGAGGTTTCTGTTTGGGTGGCGGCTTCTTTGGAGATGGCGCCGATGGTCTTTCTCTTTCCCTTACGGGTACGAGCGTTGGTGCGGGTTCTTTGACCGCGAACGGGAAGGCCCATGGAGTGACGGGATCCGCGATAGGTTTGAATTCTTTTTAGGGTTTCAATGTTGTCGCGATTGATCTTTCGGAGTTCACCTTCTGTTGGAAGAGTTTCAACTGCGGCTTGGATGGCCTTGAACTCATCTGAAGTTAGGTTTTTAGTACGAATATTTGGTTCAACCTTGGCTATTTTGAGAATATCTTTGGCGACTTTATCACCAATTCCAAAGATATATGTTAGAGCAATGTCAATTCTTTTTTCGTTTGGGATGTCGATACCGGCTATTCTAGGCATGTTTTTATATATTAATTATCCCTGACGCTGTTTATGGCGTGGGGTGGTGCAAATAATGAACACCTTACCGTGGCGTTTAATAATTTTGCAGTTTTTGCATCTGGGTCTGACTGACGATTGAACGCGCATGCGTGTTTAGTTTTTAGTTAATAAATATTTTTGTATTATAAAGCAAACGGGGAGTCGAAAAGGATCAACCTTGCCTGTAAGTGATTCTGCCTTTGTCGGTGTCGTAGGGGCTCATTTCGAGCTTGACCTTGTCACCGGGCATCACGCGAATGCGATATAGTCGCATTTTACCTGCAAGATGAGCCAAGATTTCTCTGCCGTCTTCGAGAGTTACCCGAAATTGTGTATTGGGTAAAGCCTCGGAAACGACTCCGTTTACCTCAGTCATCTGGTTTTTAGCCATATTTAAGTTGTACGAGCGTTATTTTAACAGATAATAATAAAAAGCGCTAGTCAAGCGTGTCTTTTAGTTTTGTAAGCACGATAGGGCCGTCTGAGGTAAGGTAGACAGTCTCTTCAAAATAGCCTGTAGTCGAATGGTCTTGGGTGGATAGTGTCCAGCCATCGGGATCTTCTACCAGGTGCCAGTCGCCCAGGGTGTACATAGCTTCGATGGCGATGGTCTGATCTTGCTGGAGAATGTCTTTTTTATTGTGGCTGTCGGCAAAGCAAGGAATATAGGGGTCCATGTGCAGTTTACGACCAATTCCATGGCCTGTAAGGTCTCTAACTACGTTAAATCCGGCTCCTTCGATGATTTGCTGCATAGTCTGCCCAATATCAAAAACCGAGTTTCCAGGAAGGGCAATGTCGATAGAAGCCTGGAGAGCTTTTTGACCTGTCTCCAAAAATCGGGATATTTTTTCGTCATAGGGAGGAACTTGCACAGTAACGGCAGTGTCGAGATGGTAACCGTGGTGAAAAAGACCCATGTCGATTTTGACGACGTCTCCCGGTTTGAAAGGGATGGAGTTTGGGATACCGTGAACCATACCTTCGTTGATGTTGATACAGGTGGCGTGACGATAGCCAGGCTCCATCTTGAATGAAGCTTTATCTCCACCTTCTTTAATTAGTTTGTCGGCTAAGGCCTCGATTTCGAGAGGGGTAACGCCGGCTTTGATGGATTTCATTAACTGACCCTTGATCCAGCCTAAACGGGCACCTCCTTCAGTCATGATTTCGAGTTTGGTCATTTGACGAGTGGTTCCAGCTTAGTAACTAAGTCCTTGAAGATAGTCTCGATATCCGGAGTACCGTCGATGACGAGGAGTTTTCCTCGCTCGCGATAAGTTTCGACTACAGGAAGGGTATTTTTTTCGTAAATATCAAGCCTGGCGCCGATAACTTCGGGGGTATCGTCGGAACGATGTTCGATTTCGGCTCTCTTGGATAATCGAAAAAGACTTACTTCGCGGGGAATGTCCAGTAAGATTATTTTGTCGAGGTTGATGTCTTTTTCCTTTAACAACCAGTCGAGATACTCAAGCTGTTTGATGTCCCGAGGAGTGCCGTCTAGAATGAAGCCGGATTTGCTGGAAAGGAGTGCTGGTTCGAGGACTTGAATGACGGTTTCAAAGGGGATGAGTTCTCCGCTTTCGAGGATTTTACCGATGATTTTGCCCTTTTCCGTGCCACTTTCGGCTTCGGCACGAAGAAGTTCACCGGTAGAGATATGTTTGAGACCAAATTTTTCCGCCAGGAGTTTTGCTTGAGTGCCTTTTCCCGACCCTTGGGGACCTAAGATAATTAAATTCATACTAATCCAAGAATTTGTCGTAACTGTGCATATAGAGCTGGGAGTTGATGGTCTTTAAGATCTCGAGAACAACCGAGACGACGATGAGGACACTGGTACCGCCAATAGCTAGTGAGGAAATACCAGTAAACCCGGACATAATTGAGGGGAGAACGGCTACAAGACCCAGGAAACTGGCTCCGACCAGAGTGATACGACCGAGGATAAAATTTAGATAATCAACAGTGTCAGGACCGGGTCTTATACCGGGAATGAATGATCCAGAGGAACGAAGATCTTTGGCAATTTTTTCCGGATTGAAAACAACGGCGGTATAAAAGTAGGTAAAAGCGACCACCAGAACAAAGTAGAGAACGTTGTAAAGAACGGAGTTCGGAGACAACAAAATACTTAAGGTGGTAGCAAAACTAGCTAGCGCTGGCTGATTGACGCGACCCAAGACCTGACTGAGCATTCCGGGAATGAGCATAAAGGAAACAGCGAAGATAATTGGGATGACACCGGCCTGATTCAAACGGAGAGGGAGATGGCTACTGGCGACTGCGCCGTAAGAGGCTCCCCCGCCACGACGGGCGGACTGAATGGGAATTTCACGAACGGCTTCACCTGTTCGCACAATGGCATAGATAGCGGCGACAATAAAGATAAGAAAGATAAGGTAGGTGAAGATTCTTGTTTGATCAATGGTAGAAATGGTCTGCATAATGCTTATAGGAATACGAGTAACGATGCCAACAAAGATAATGAGACTGATACCATTTCCTAGACCGTAGTCATTTAACTGTTCTCCAAGCCAGATGAGAAAGGAAGTACCGGCGGCAAGAGTAAAGACAATGGAGGCGAGCTGAAGAGGATCATTGGTAGTGGTGAGACCTTGTTTTTGGAGAAGAAAAATAAGAGCAATACCTTGAAGGAAACAAAGAGGAATGGTGAGGAGACGAGTGTACTGGTTAATTTTTTGACGGCCGTAGTCCCCTTCTTTTTGAAGTGCTTCAAGCTTGGGAATGACCATACCGAGCATCTGAAAGATAATAGAGGCGTTGATGTAGGGGTTAAGACCAAGAGCCATGATGGAGAAGTTTCCAAGAGTACCGCCGGAAAAGACGTCGAGAAGAGACAAAAAAGCAGACGAGTTGAACATCTCCTTAAGGGCGGCAAGATTTATTCCCGGAGCGGGAACGTGAGCAACGAGACGAAAGATGGCGATAACAATGGCAGTAAAGACCAAGCGACGACGAAGTTCGGGAATCTTGAGCAGAGCACGTAAGGGAGCTAATAAATTATTCATTGGTTTTATTTTAGCAGTTGGCTTGAAACTTAGTTAGACAAAAGGTATTTTAACACCAAGAAAAACCCACCTGATGAGGGGTGGGTAAAACAGATTTTGTTATGACACTTCGAAAAGAGCTTTTGTCTTTTCGAACATGTCCTTGTCGACAAAAAAGAAGAAGCCGTTATCCAACTCCAACCAACCAACTTTGTCCTGATTATATTCATCAGGGTGATTGACTCTGTCGGATAACCCGCACCATCCTTTCAAATGGAGCGAGTGTTCGTCATCCAAGAGAGCTTTGATGACGGCGATGACGCCTGTTTCGTAACTCTGGGGACAGATATAGAAAACCCCCTGCGTTTCACCAGAAACAATGGTCTTGAGACTTGACTGTTCGGCAATGAAGTTCAAGGCCGCCGGCACAGCGCCCCATTCGAACTCGCTAGATCCCATGTAGTCAAAATTAAAGATATCCCCCAGAACATCCATGGCTTCTTTGGAGAGACCACCATTTTTAAGGCCTCCACCAAAAGAAAAGGGGCTAGCACGACCGATTGGTTTCTCGAGTCTTTGGATTAACCGTGTGCAACGCATGTGATCTCTCAACAGCAATTTTTCTTCCATCGTTTTTCTCCTTTTACGATATTGAATATGAATTTAAAGTTGCCCGGGTATTATATCAAAATATATCATTTTTTTGTATTATGGGAGTTTACCTGAGCACAAAAAGGCCCCATCGGGGGCCCTTTTTTTTGAAATACTTCTAATTATTTATTTATTGACAAAAACGTATTTACCTCCAGCCTTTTCGATGGCTTTAATGGCTCCAGCAGAGGCAGGAACGTTGACCTCAAGAGCCTTCTCAAGTTTACCTGTGCTGATTATCTTAAAACCACGTTTAGCTTCTTTGTCACTAACCTTGAGTGTCTTGACCAAAGAGGCAGTATCGACTACAGCTTTATCTTCGAAGTAGCTAGTAAGAATATCAAAGTTGACGGTGATTGGTTGAAGTTTGATTACCTGGAAACGGTGCTTGCCTTTGATGAAAGGGGTACGTCTGACAATTGGAAGTTGACCACCTTCAAACCACAAAGGGATAACTCCACGAGTTTTTTGACCTTTTTGTCCATGACCAACGGTGTGACCACCAACTCCGGAACCAAATCCGCGACCAAGGCGTTTCTTTCCTGTTTTGACTGATTGAGGGAGGTTAGATAAGTTCATAGGATTTAGGCTTTAACTTTAAGTTCTTTTAAGAGGGCGTATTTCTTGGCAAGAGACTCGACTTGTTTAAGGGCTTTAAAGGTAGCTCTAGCGTTCGTTGTTTTGTTGTTTGAGCCGAGAGCTTTACAGACGATGTCGGTAACACCGGCAGCCTCTACGACAGCACGAATGGAGGAACCAGCGATAATGCCGGTACCTTTGGGAGCCGGACGGAAGAGTACTTTGGAAGCACCAAACTTAGAGATGGTTTCGTAAGGAATGGTTCCATTTACCAGAGGAACCTGAACGAGGTCACGATTACTGAGACGAACGGCTTTTTTGATAGCATCGGCAACGTTTGGGGCTTTGGCGAGTCCTAGACCAACCTTGCCTTTTTTATCTCCAGTAACGACTAGGGCAGAGAAAGAAACGTTACTACCACCCTGGGTCTTTTTACTAACGCGGCGGATTTGAAGAACTTGTTCGAAACCATCTTGTTGGGGACGATCTCCTCTACCACGATTGTTGTTTGAGTTATTTGAAGGATTCATGTGATTTTAGAATTTAATTCCTGATTCTCTGACTGCCTCAGCTAATGCTTTGACGCGACCATGGAAACGGTAGGCACCGCGATCAAAAACAATACTGTCAATTTTGTTTTCTTTGGCTATTTTGCCCAAGAGAGTTCCAATTTCCGCAGCTTGAGCTAGTTTGGTTCCCTTAAAGGATTTGAGGGACTGGGAAGTGACGGCTGCCAAAACATGTCCATCTTTTCTGATAATTTGAGCCCCGATGTTCTGGTTTGAACGAAGAACAGTGAGTCGGGGGAGGTTGGTTCCGGCTAAAAGCTTGGCACGTACTCGGTGCTGTCTTCTGGCCTTAGAGGTTAAGGTGTTTTGAATCATTTTTGTTAATAAATTAATTAAGCGGCTGTTTTAGTAGCGGTCTTGCCTTGTTTCTTGATGACGACTTCATCAGCATAGCGAATACCTTTGCCTTTGTAAGGCTCGGGTTTCTTGAGCTCTCTAATGTTGGCGGCAACTTGGCCAACTAGTTGTTTGTCAATTCCGGTGATGTGAATCTTGTCTTGACCTTCGACGACAATGTTGACTCCGGGAACTTTTTTGAAAATGACGGGGTGACTAAAACCGAGAGATAAAGAAATCCCTTCGCCGGAGTTGGCAACACGGTAACCAGTACCTAAGAGCTGAAGGTGTTTTTCAAAACCTTCGGTGACTCCTTTGACACAGTTCTCCGCCAAACGACGCGCAAGGCCATGAAGAGCACGGGTGGCGGGAATGTCGTTTTCGCGGGTGAAGTTTAGAATGTTGTCTTTTTGTTCAACTTCGATACCTTTGGGAACTACGGATTCAAGGGTTCCTTTGGGACCGGTGAATCTAAGTAGACCGTCTAGTTTTTCGACTTTGACAGTTTCAGGGAGATATAGTGGTTTGCGTCCAATGCGGCTCATATTTTTTTACCAAATTTGACAGATAACTTCACCGCCGAGATGCTTTTCGCGAGCGGTTTTGCCGGTCATAAGACCTGCTGATGTAGAGATGATAGTAGTACCGGCACCAGAGAGAGCTTGAGGGATCTCGTCGAAGCCGGAGTAGATACGGACACTTCCCTTACTGATGCGTTTGATGCCTGTAATGGCGGGAAGATTCTTGTCAAAATAGCGGAGGGTTACAATAATTTTCTTCGAAGGTTTGGTATTTTCGACCGAGTAATCGACGATGAAACCGTCGGCTTTAAGGAGTTTGGCTATTTCCTCACTGATGATGGTATGTTTGGCCACGACTGTATCTTTTTTTGCGAGATAGCCGTTTCTTATAATGGTGATGAAGTCTGCGATTGTATCCATATTATTTTGACATTTTGTAGACGCCCGGAAGTTCACCTTTGTGGGCTAACTCGCGGAAGCACAAGCGGCATAATCCGAAGATACGGATAACACCACGAGGTCTACCACAAAGCTGACAGCGATGGTGATCTCTGGTCGAGTGACCTTTCAGTCTTTTTGATTTTTCGATTTTACTTGTTTTAGCCATGTTTAGCTTATTTTGCTTCTTTGGTAAAAGGCATGCCGAGAGCGGTGAGAAGCATTAAGGAAGAGGCGGCGTCTTTGGCACTCGTTGAAATAGTAATTTCCAAGCCTTGAATCCTGCCTATTTTATCATATTCGACCTCGGGGAACACAATCTGCTCGGAAAGACCGAGAGTGTAGTTGCCACTTCTATCGATAGTAGTCTTGGAAACACCTTGGAAGTCTTTGATACGAGGAAGAACAATAGAGGTCAGCTTCTGAAAAAAGTCATACATGCGATTGCCTCTTAAGGTAACCTTGACGCCGACAACTTCACCTTCACGAAGATTGAAGGCAGCAATACTATGCTTAGCCTTGGTTTCGACTGGAGTCTGACCGGTAATGGTAGCAATCCAGGCTTTTGTCTTAGCAAGAAGTTCTTTGTCTGTTTTGAAGTCACGAGAACTGGTGTTGAGGGTGATCTTCTCCAGTTTTGGAGTGGCTTCAATAGAAGAAAGTCCGAGTTCCTTTTGGAGAGCCGGCCTTATGGTCTTTAAATAGTTTTCTTTAAGAGTTTGTGTCATTTTTTCTTGGTTTCACCGGTAATAACTTGACGACATAAGTGACAGACTCTGACCTTGGGTGTCTGGCTGGCATCGAAACCAACTCTGGTGGCTTTGCCACAACTGGGACAGACAAGAGCGACCGAGGCGGTGGAAATGGCTCTAGGAAGAGTCACTATTGAACCAGCTTCATTACCCTTAGGCTTGAGGTGTTTTTTGTAAACATTGAGACCTTCGACTAAAACTTTTTGGTCTTGAGGAAGAACTTTGAGGATCTTACCTGTGCGACCTTTGTCTTTGCCGGCGGTGATTTTTATGGTGTCGTTGATTTTAAATTTAAACATATACTTTTAGACGACTTCGGGTGCTAAGGAAGCAATTTTGGCAAATCCTCTGTCTTTAACCTCTCTCGCAATGGGTCCAAAGATACGAGTTCCGAGAGGTAGCTTACCAGCAATCGAGTCAATAATAACGACGGCGTTGTCATCAAAACGGACGTAAGTACCATCGGAACGACCGGTTTCCTTACGGCAACGAACGATGACGGCCTTAACAACTTGCTTGTCTTTAACGGTGCCGCTGGCGTCTGCACCTTCAACCGCGGCGGTGACGATGTCACCCACAAAACCAAATCTGCGGTGAGAACCACCATGAACAAGAATGACCTTGACTAGTTTGGCACCAGAGTTATCGGCAACATTGAGGACTGATCTTAGTTGAATCATAGAACTTTAGTTATTTGCCAGTGTTTGTTTTTACTAATAGGTCGGGTTTCTTCGAGACGGACACTGTCGCCTTCTTTGGCTCCGATTTCATTGTGAGCGGTGTAGGACTTGTTGACCTTGATACGTTTGAGGTATTTGGGGTGAACTTGGAAATGAACCACATCAACAACAGCAGTTTTGATCATTTTGGCGCTTTTGACGGTTCCAGTTAAGTGTTTTTTCATATTATTTTGATCTTGATAGCAATTGAGCAATTTGAACTTTGGTTTTCTTGTGAGCGTTGGTGTTTTTTTCCTGACCGGCTTTAATTTTCAGTTTGATATCAGCCAATTTAATTTTTAGCTCGTCTAGGGTTTCGATAGGAGTTTCGATCTTGGTTTTAGGCATTGTCTTTTTCTATAAATTTGGTTTTAACGGAGATTTTGTGACCGGCAAGACGAATAGCCTCGGCAGCAACTTCACGACTAACACCGGAAAGTTCCATAAGGATCTGACCAGGTTTCACGACGGCGACATAAGCTGAAACATCAGATTTTCCGGAACCCATACGGGCGCCAGGGGTCTTCCAACCAATTGGTTTGTGAGGGAAAACTCTAAGGAAAAATTTACCGACACGTTTTGTGTGGTGAGTGATGGTACGACGAGCAGACTCGATTTCAGCAGCGGTGAGCCAGCCACAACCTTCGGCTTTGATACCGTAGTCTCCATAGGCTAAAAAGTTACTTCTGGTGGCGACACCACCCATGGAACCTCGGAATTCTTTTCTATATTTTCGTCTTGATGGTTGTAGCATAGTCTTTTTGGTTTTTTAGATGATGATGTCTCCGGTATAAATCCAGACTTTAATACCAACGTAGCCTGAGCGGGTTAGGGCTGGCTTTTCAACATAGTCGATATTGGCACGAAGGGTTTGGGTAGGGATACGACCCTGTTTGAATTTTTCGGTACGGGCAATTTCAGCTCCATCGATACGGCCAGCAAAAACGATTTTGACACCTTTAGCGCCGGCAGCCATAACTTTTTCGATGGCTTGATTGGCGGCACGACGGAAAGGATAACGGTGTTCAAGCTGGTTACTGAGACGGTCGACGATGATACCAGCAGAAAGTTCAGGATTTTTGATTTCCATGGGATGGAGATTAATCTTGATGGCGTTTTTGACCTTGAGATCAATTTTGAGAAGTTTTTCAATGTCTTTTTTGAGCTGTTCGAGGGAAGAGCCTCCGCGACCAATGACGACACCGGGGCGAGAAACATACATGAAAATGTCAACGGTGTTAATACTACGTTTAATTTCGATGTTGGTGATGCCAGCAAGCTTCAACTTTTCTTCCAAAAAACGGCGAATACTGTTGTCTTCAAGAACAAACTTAGCGTAGTTTTTGAAGTTACTGTACCAGACGGACTTGGTTGGGAAGATGTATCCGGTTCTAAAAATGGTTGGATTAACTTTTTTACCCATGTTATTTAGTTTTTTTAGTGGTGGCTGCTTTTACTTTTTTGATTGTTTCTTTTTTGACCTCTTTAACTTCAACCTTGGGTTTAACCTCAGCTTTAGGAGCGGTGATCTTGGGTGTGACGACCCTAAGGCTTAGGGTTAGGTGGGAAGAAATTCTCTCGTAAGGTTTGGTGCGACCACGGCCACCGATGTGAGCACGTTTGATGGTGCGACCTTTGGTGGCGAAAGCCGAGTTGATTATAAGAGAGTCTGGAGAAGCTTGTTTGAGTGAGACAGCGTTGCCAATGGCCTGTTTGATGAGCTTAGCTACGGGATCTGAAGCTCTTTTTTGGATGACAGCTAACTGTTTGATTGCGAGAAGAGCGGGACGTCCAACTAGAGCCTTAAGAATAAGATTGGTTTTACGAGGCGAAGACAACACGTGACTGGCACGTGCAGTAATGATATTGGAGTTTTCTTTATTATTAAGAGTAGCCATAGTATTTTAGGTTTTGGTTAAGAGTCTCTTGACGATACGTCCATGACCTCGGAAAGTTCTGGTGAGAGAAAACTCTCCTAAACGGTGTCCAACCATGTCTTCGGTGATGAAAACATCCTTGAAGACTTTACCGTTGTGGACCGAAAAAGTGTAGCCAACAAATTCCGGGGGGATCTGTGAGGATCTTGCCCAGGTTTTGATAGGCTCTTTTCTGCCCGAGTTTTTGAGTCGCTCTATTTTAATGATGAGCTTCTCATCAACATATGGTCCTTTTACCGAACTTCTAGACATAATTAATGGTTGTAGCGATGTTTAATAATTGATTTATTACTGTATTTCTTTTTGTCTCTGGTTCTCTTGCCCATGGTTCTCTTGCCCCAAGGGGATTTAGGAGATTTCATACCGACTCCAGAACGACCTTCTCCACCACCGTGAGGGTGAGATCTAGGATCTTGAGCAACACCACGAACCGAAGGACGGCGACCCATGTGGCGGGCACGACCGGCGCTGCCAATGATTTCTTCTTTGTGATGTTCGTTGGTGAGACTGCCGATAGTGGCCTTGCAATCACCTTTGAAAATGCGGATTTCACCCGAAGGAAGTTTGACAGAGACTAGCTCGCTTTCTTTGGACTGAACCGTGGCGTAGTTTCCGGCACTTCTGACCATTTGAGCACCTTTTCCGGGGGTGATTTCCAGATTATGAATCTGAATACCAATCGGGATATTTTTTAAGGGTAAACAGTTACCGATTTTAATTTCAGCGGTTTCGGAAGAAATAATGACGTCTCCGACTTTAAGTCCTTGCGGGGCAAGAATGTAGTCTTTAACACCATTTCCATAGACTAAAAGAGCAATATCGGCGGTACGATTTGGGTCGTATTCGATAGAAGCCACTTTAGCGGTCAGCGCAACATTACGCTTCCAGTCAATATGACGGAGAAAACGTGTTTCGCGACCACCTTGATGGCGAACTGTTATTTTACCAGAAAAATTACGGCCTGACGATTTAGGATTTAATTTTCTTAGTTTTTTGGGTGCTTTGGTCTTCATAATCTTTATGATTTAACAGTATTAAAGAGTTCGATCTTTTGACCGGCTTTAATTTTAACTATGGCTTTTTTATTCACAGGAAGGGTAACATGGCGACCTGTTTTTCTGGATTTCATTGGTCTGGAGCCGTGTTTTACGGTGTTGATGCTAAGAACATTAACCTTGAAGAGATCTTCAACCGCTTTTTTGATCTGATATTTACTGGCACTGGGAGCTACGTTAAAAACGTACTTGTCGAGAGCCGAAAGAGCATAACTTTTCTCAGTGACGACCGGACTAATAATGGTATTTTGGTGAATTAAAGGTGTAGACATGGTTATTTAGATTTGGTCGATAAAACAGATTTCAATCTTTCGACTAAGTGGGTATAGGCACTAGGAGTAAGGACAATCTTGGGGCTTTGGACCACTTTGTAAACATTAAGACGATTGGCGGAGAGAAGAACCACGTTGTCCAGATTTCCGATAGATTTGAGTGTTTTGGTGTCTTCATTAAAGTGAACAAGTCCAAGTTTGTCTGTACCTAGAGAACTGAGGGCGGATTTGGTCGAAGAGTCTTTGATGGCGGCCGTGTCCAGTAGGGAGAGTCGTTTTTCTTTGTTGTAGAGTGAGAGAGCACCAAGAAGGGCCTTAATTTTCATTTTTTTGTTGAGGGATTTGGGGGTAAGTTTCAAGCCACGAGGACCAAAAACTACGCCACCACCGACAAAGATAGGGGCGGATTTAGCACCATGACGAGCATTACCGGTACCTTTTTGTTTGTAGACTTTCTTTTTAGTGAAGTCAACTTCTCCACGTGTTTTGACTTTGGAAACTCCAACGTGAGAATTTTCCTGGTAAACATAGATTGCCTGAGCAAGAAGTGATGGTGAGACTTCCTTGTTGAAAATCGAAAGATCCTTGGGCTCGGTTGTGAGAACTTTTTTAGTAGCCATAGTTTATAAAATAGTGATCTTAGTAACGGCGCCGCGGGAACCGGGAATTGAACCGGTAATCTGAAGGATACCTGTCTGCGCATCAAATGAGTGAATTTTCAAGTTTTCGATAGTGACGTTGACGTTACCCATGCGGCCGGCCATGTGTTTGCCTTTGACAACTCTACCAGGAGTGGTGCCTCGACCGATGGAGCCGGGAGCACGACCTCTGTCGGACTGACCGTGAGTGCGGGGACCACCGTGCATACCCCAACGCTTCATAACACCGGAGGTGCCTTTGCCTTTGGAGGTAGCAGTGACGTTGACTAGGGAACCAGGAACTAAGATTTCGGCCAAATTAACATCGGTAACTTCTTCGGAGACTTCTCTAATTGATTTAGGAGTTGTGCCAAAGCCGACTTTTTTAAGAAAACCTGCAAGAGGTTTGTTAGCCTTCTTTTTGTTTCCAATACCTAAGACTGTGGCTTGGTATCCGTCTTTATCAATAGTTTTTTGAGAAATAACCACGTGAGGATCTACCGTGAGGACGGTCAAGGGGATCCGCTTACCTTCGACGAAGGTCTGTGACATTTCTGTCTTGGTTGCGTATACTTGTTTGTTCATTTTTTATTAATATAAAACGCCCCCGATTTTCGGGGAAACCGAAAAACGGAAAGGGGGTTTTAGTTATTTAAAGATAGCGACATTCAGGTTACATCTTGATTTCAATTCCAACACCGGCAGGAAGATCAAGGTGCTGAAGTGAATCAATAGTCTTGTTGGTAGGATTTACAATGTCGATAAGCCTCTTGTGAGTAAGGATGGCGAACTGTTCGCGGGCATCTTTATCGGTGTGAGGCGAAGAGGTAACGACGATAACCTTCTTCTTGGTGGGCAGGGGAACGGGACCAACCACCTGAGCGCCGGAAACTAAGGCTGCCTGAATGATTTTCTTAGCAGCCTCATCGATAACACGATGATCGAAAGATTTTAGTTTGACGCGGATACGTGGTTGGTCTGTCATTTTCAAGAAGAATAAATGTGCAATTTAATGGATATCGTAGTTTAGGCGATAACCTTAGTGATAACTCCAGCGCCGACGGTGAGACCACCTTCACGGATAGCGAAGTTTTGGCCATCGGCCATAGCAATTGGTTGGATAAGTTCGACATTCATTTTGGCGTTGTCTCCAGGCATAATCATCTCGACACCTTCTGGAAGTTTGACCTCTCCGGTAACATCGGTGGTGCGGATAAAGAACTGGGGTTTGTAGCCAGTGAACATAGGAGTGTGACGACCACCTTCATCTTTACCTAGGATATAAGCCTCGGCTTCGAATTTGGTGTGAGGAGTGATGGAACCAGGTTTGGCCAGAACTTGACCTCTTTGGACATCATCTTTTTCAATTCCACGGAGAAGTAGACCGACATTGTCGCCTGCTTGACCTTGTTCGAGCTGTTGATGGAACATTTCGACTCCGGTAACAACAGATTTGGTGGTGTCTTTAATACCGACAATTTCGATTTCATCACCAATCTTGACGATTCCAGTACTGATACGTCCGGTAACGACTGTGCCACGACCTTTGATTGAGAAAACGTCTTCAACGGGCATAAGGAAGGGTTTGTCTAGGTCACGAACAGGTTCAGGAATCCAGGTATCGACGGTGTCCATGAGTTTCATGATACCGGCCTGGGCTTCTTTGTCGCCTTCAAGAGCTTTTAGAGCGGAGACGCGAACAATTGGAGTGTCTTCTTCGAATTTGTATTTTTTCAAAAGCTCTTTTATTTCCATCTCAACAAGTTCGAGAAGCTCTTCATCTTGAACAGCGTCACATTTGTTTAAAGCAACGACTAAACGAGGGACGTTAACTTGGTGGGCCAAAAGTAAGTGCTCTTTGGTTTGAGGCATAGGACCGTCAGTAGCAGCGACGACCAAGATAGCACCGTCCATCTGAGCAGCACCGGTAATCATGTTTTTGATGTAGTCGCGGTGACCTGGACAGTCGATGTGAGCGTAGTGACGAATTTTTGTCTCGTAGGGAACGTGGGAAATGTTGATAGTAACTCCACGCTCTCTCTCTTCGGGAGATTTGTCGATTTGATCAAAAGGAAGTGCTTCTGCAAGTCCTTGAGCAGCTAAAGTTGTAGTAATAGCAGCAGTTAATGTGGTCTTACCGTGGTCAACGTGACCGATAGTACCGATATTAACGTGAGGTTTGGTTCTTTGGTATGTAGCCATTTTTGTTAATTTTTTTTAATTATTTATAATATTAGCGTTTTAAGCCTATTTATTTTAGCAGATTTTACTCTATTATGCGGGATTTTTCAATAACTTGGAGGCAATGTTGTTAGGAAGTTCTTGGTAATGACTTGGCTCCATGTAATAAGAGGCACGTCCGGCGGTAAGTGAACGAATGGCCGTGGCATAGGCAGAGAGTTCGGAAAGAGGAACCGTGGCCGTAATAACACGAGCATTACCACGTTGAGCTGTGCCACCAATTTGGGCACGTCTGGCCGAAAGATCACCGATAATATCACCCATGTTGGCTTCCGGGGTAGTAACTTCAACTTTCATAATTGGTTCAAGAATAACGGCACCGGCTTGTTTAACGGCGTCTTGAAGAGCCATTGAACCTGCAATTTTGAAGGACATTTCGGAAGAGTCGACTTCGTGGAAACTTCCATCAACAACAGCGACGTCGAGGTCTACCATAGGGAAACCGGCGATAAGACCGTTGTCGAGAGCTTCACGAACACCTTTTTCAATAGGATTAATGAACTCGCGAGGAATGGTTCCACCGACAATTTTATTGGTAAAAGTAAACCCTTCACCACGAGGTTTAGGAGTGACGACTAGAATGGCGTGTCCATACTGACCACGACCACCCGATTGACGAATATATTTACCTTCACCCCTAGCTTCTTTGGTGATTGTTTCTCGATAAGCCACTTGAGGAGCACCAGTTGTAGCATCGACCTTGAATTCACGACGAAGACGGTCAACAAGAATTTCCAAGTGAAGTTCACCCATACCAGCAATGACGGTTTGACCCGTTTCATGGTTGGTTTTGATTTTAAAAGTAGGATCTTCTTCAGCTAGACGACCGAGGGCAATGTCGAGTTTTTCTTGATCGGCTTTTGTTTTTGGTTCTATTGCAAGAGAGATAACAGGATCCGGGAAGTCGATAGATTCGAGAACAATAGGTCGGGTTTCTTCACAGAGAGTGTCCCCTGTCTTGGTGGCCTTAAGACCAACAATGCCGACAATTTCTCCGGCTCTGGCTTCTTGAATTTCCTCACGAGTGTTGGCATGCATAAGCATCAAGCGACCGAGACGTTCACGTTCGGATTTACTGGCGTTAAAGACGTAAGAACCGGCAGTAATTTTTCCAGAGTAAAGACGCACATAGGTAACTTTTCCAACGTGGGGGTCGGCTTGAATTTTGAAAGCCAGGCCGACAAAGGATTCGTCTGGACTGGGTTTTCTGGTTTCTACCTCACCGGTTTTGGGGTTGGTTCCAGCAGTGTCGGCAATGTCGAGAGGAGAGGGAAGAAAATCAACAACAGCATCAAGGAGTGGCTGAACACCTTTGTTTCTTAAAGATGAACCAGGAAAAACAGGAACAATTTCGTTGGCAATCGTAGCTCTGCGGAGAGCGGTTTTAAGATCCTTCATGGAGGGTTCTTCGCCGTTTAGGTATTTTTCCATTAAAGCTTCGTCTGTTTCAACGATAGACTCAACAAGTTTGGCTCTTTCACTCTCACACTCTGCTTCCATGTCGGCAGGGAAACCTTCGGTGATGTCGTATTTGGCGCCGGTTTCGTCTCCCTGCCAAATGATAGTTTTTTTCTCAAGAAGCATAGCAATTCCCTTGAAGGTATTTTCGACTCCAATGGGAAGAGCTAGGATGGCGGTTTTGGCTCCAAGTTTTTCATGAACGTCTTTGATGGTAGCCATAAAATCGGCTCCCAAAACGTCCATTTTGTTAACCAGAGCAATACGAGGAACTTTGTATTTGTCGGCTTGGCGCCAGACGGTTTCGGTCTGAGACTGAACGCCTGAGCCCGCGTCAAGAACAATAATTCCTCCGTCGAGAACGCGGAGAGAGCGTTCGACTTCGGCAGTGAAGTCAACGTGTCCGGGAGTGTCGATGATGTTGAAACGACAGTCGTCCTTGATATTGGCATCCTCTAAAACGGGAGTCCAGAAGGTAGTGGTAGCGGCGGAAACAATGGTAATACCACGTTCGCGCTCTTGGTCCATCCAGTCCATCTGAGTGTCTCCTTCGTCAATATCACCAATCTTGTAGGTTTTACCGGTGTAAAAAAGGATACGCTCCGTGGTGGTGGTTTTACCAGCATCAATGTGAGCAATGACACCGATATTTCTAACATTCTCTAGAGGAACTTGTTTTGAGACGGCTGCGGCCATACTTTTTGTTGTTTTTGTTTAATTATTTATTTAGACGAAAGAAACCTGTCCTTTTCGGGACATAATTTCACGAGCTTAATTTTACCATAACTCCGATTGTTATGGGTAAAAGGGTAATGCTTAGCGATGCGATTTATGACGAGAGTAGTGTTTGGATCGGCCTGATTTGTTTTCGTGATTTAGATGATGTCTGCCCGAAGAGCGATGCAAAAGTTCCGGAGCATAGTCTTTGAGCCACTCCCTCTTGACTTCAACACAGTTACAAGCAAACGCTTTGCTTTGGGGATTTATGAAAATTTCGTTCGCGACGAGATATGCCCCTTTGGGTAGTAAGTTGTTGAAGTAAACAGAGCTGGGGTGAATAGAGATATTACTTTTGGTACCATCGATTTTTCTGAGCGTAAATTTGTCGACTTTTTGCATGAGATTACTGATAAGACCGGTGATAATAGCTTTGTTGATGACGTCTTTTTTGACTATCGGTTTGGTGTTGGGGTCGATATTAATACCATGACTTGCCAAGATATCCAGAATATCCAAACGAACATTTTTGACCTCATCAAGAACTTTTTCATTAAGGAAATTTTGTTTGGCCCACTCATCACTAAAGCCACTTGCCACATAGCCTTTCCAAACATTAAGAAGAACGATAAAATCCGAGTCATTATTTTTCCTAAACTGTGCATGAGCCTTGTCGGCAAGAAATTCCTGCTCTTTTCCCGACGGTCTAAGAAAGACATTTTTTCCATCAAGGAACGAGGCGATGATGACAATTTCATTAGCACAATTAAGTTCTGGCTCTAAAGATTCAATAATCATGCGACCTAGGTGTGGTTCTATAGCTAATTCAAAAAGCCATTCACCAATTTCGGTTAGTTCATTATTGTCGTCAAAACTTCCAAGTTTGGTCAAGGTTTCATCTGCCCAAGCAAGAAATTCATTACCGGGGTGATCCATGTAATCAAAAGAGTAAATGTTTTTAATGCCCACTTTTCTCATCGCGAGAACAACCTGACATAAATTGGAACGCTGCATTTCGGGAGTTTGATACTGAGGACGCCTTTTTAAACTCTCTTCTGTAAACAAACGATAACAGTAACCTGGGGCAGTCCGTCCGGCTCTCCCCTTGCGTTGATTGAGACCGCTAATGGCGTGTTCGGTAAGAACCAGCTGTTCGATGCCACTGCGAGGATCAAACTGAGTTTGCTTGATCAGACCGGAGTCGATAACATGAATAATGCCGTCTATCGTGACCGAGGTCTCAGCGATGTTGGTGGCCACGATGATCTTTCTTTTGGGGGTGTTAGTAAAAATTTTGTCTTGATCTTCTGGTGAAAGTTCGGCATGTAATGGAAAAATATCGACGGTAGAGTTACCAACTATAGCCTCGATCTTTTCAATGGTATCGATGATTTCCTTTTTTCCTGGCATAAAAATGAGAATGTCGCCGTCGAGGTGATTATCAATAATCATTTTCACTTTTTCGGCAGCACCTCGGGTAAAGTCGTAGTTAAAAGAATCTTCATCTTCATAAAAAACTTCAACTGGATACATTTTGCCGGGAATTTCAACGGAGTTTTCCGTGTCACCGTAACCGATGTACTTAGCAAACCTATTGCGTTCGATGGTGGCGGAAGTAACGACCACCCGGATGAGATCAAAACCGGCGTCGTAACGACGTTCGTTAACATCTTTTAAAAGTCCGAGGCAGAGATCAATATTCAGGCTGCGTTCATGGGCTTCATCGATCATGATAATGGAATAATCGGTAAGCAAGGGATCAAATTGAATTTTGCGTAGAAGAATACCGTCGGTCATAAAAGTAATGTCTGTTGCGTCTGTCGTAACATTTTCAAAACGAATGTGGTAGCCAACTTGGTCCCCTACTGGACACTGCATCATTTCGGAGACGCGACTGGTAACGCTTGTAGTGGCAAGTCTTCTGGGCTGGGTTACGGCAATACTACCTTTGAGACCGAGCTCGTTTCTCAGCTCGAGCAATAAAGGAGGAAGACAGGTGGTTTTGCCCGAACCTGTCTCGCCAATGAGAACAAAATTAGGATGACGTCTGATCTCTTCTCTTAGATACTCTCTTAATTTGGCTACAGGAAGCTGATCCAGATTTTCCAGAGCATACTCAGACGAACGGTTATATTGTATATTTTCGATTGTTTTTAGGGCCATCTTAAGAAATATTTTGCTGAGGTAGATTAACACAGAAAGAAGAAATAAAATAGCGCCCGTAAGGGCGCTAAGTAGTTTGGGAAGATTTTTCCCTAGTTTGAATTTGCCAGAAGAGAGATATCTTCGCCGATGTCACTGAGAGTTCTCGAGATATCATCGAGGTGGTCTTTAATCTCGAGAAGGGTTCTATCTTTGGTCAGATGTTTTAGGCCACAGTCATTTCTTTGAGAGTCCCACATTTGACACCGGAATTCTTGACAGTCAAGAAACGTTGTGCCTCTTACCTGATCAACAGAATTTTTCCCTCCATTACTGATTAGTGCTGCAGCGATTAGTGGGCACCACATTTTTCCTCCTCTGAAAGTGCAAGATTTGGGGATATTTTAGCACAGGGTAACAAAAAGCCTCCCGGAGGAGGCTTTTTTGTTTTAGATTATTAATCTCATTACCATTTACCATCTAAAGTGAGCGAAGGCTTTGTTGGCCTCAGCCATTTTGTGAGTGTCAAGCTTTTTCTTTATAGCGGCACCGGTATTTTCGTGAGCTTCCATAATTTCGGCGGCGAGTTTATCGGCTAAAGTTCTCGTGGGGTTATTTGATCTGGCTTTGGCGGCGTTTAAAACCCAACGAATAGCGAGAGAGTCACGGCGTTCGGGCCTTATGGGAGTAGGAACCTGATAAGAGGCACCACCAACACGACGGGAACGAACCTCAATTGTAGGCTTAACATTTTCCATGGCTTCAGTAAGGTACTCGAGACCGTTTTTACCGGACTGTTGTGCAATAAGGTCGATGGCTGTGTAGATTTGTTTAGCGGCGATGGATTTTTTACCTTCGAGCATACAGCCGTTGATAATCTTGGAAACCAACTCGCTACCATAGATTGGATCGAGCTGGATTTTTTTGGCGTGTGTTTTCTTAGATCTCATATATATTATTTAGCACTAGGACGTTTGGTACCGTATTTACTACGACTGGTTCTGCGTTTTTCGATACCGCCGGTGTCGAGCTTGCCGCGAATAATGTGGTACTTGACACCTGGAAGGTCACGAACACGACCACCACGGATCATAACGATACTGTGTTCGGCCAAGTTGTGTCCTTCACCCATGATATAGGCAGTGACTTCTTGTTTGTTTGATAGTCTGACGCGAGCGATCTTACGCAAAGCAGAGTTTGGTTTCTTGGGGGTCATAGTTTTGACCTGAAGACAGACTCCGGCTTTTTGAGGAGACTGAGTCTCGACCATACGTCGTTTGATAGAGTTAAAACTCTTACGGAGAGCGGTCGTTTTCACTTTGCGCGCAGTTGTGATGCGGCCGTGTTTGATTAATTGGTTGGTTGTAGGCATATTTCAGATGTGTATTTTATCAGATATTCTCGATTTTTGCTCTCAGCTTGCTCGTAGGGACCAAGCGACCAATGATGACATTTTCCTTCATACCAATAAGATGATCGATCTTGCCTTGAACCGCAGCGTCGGTTAACACGGAAGTGGTGTCTTGGAAAGAGGCGGCAGAGAGCCAAGAATCGGTATGAAGAGCGGCTCTAATAGCACCAAGAATTAGATTGGTGGCAGTAGCTGGTTCTCCACCCTGGGCAATGATTGCTTCATTGGCCATTTCGTAAGATCCTCGACTGATAACATCTCCGGCAACAAGTGCGGTGTCGCCAACGGCGTCAATACGAACGTAGTCACACATCTTGCGAAGGATAACCTCAAAGTGTTTGTCATGAATACTGATACCCTGTGACTCGTAGATTGACTGAATTTCGCCGATGAGATAGTTTTGAGTAGCTCTGAGACCTTTGATCTTTAAGAGCTGTTTAATGTCTACACCACCAGAAGCCAGTTGAGTACCAACAGAGATCAAGTCACCATCGGCTACTTTGAGAGACATGGCCAGAGGAACGAGATATTCTTTACGGTCGTCCTTTTTACCACCAGGAGTGACGGTAACAAGATTACCGTTTTCGGTTTCAACAACTTTGACTTTTCCAGATACTTCGGAAATAGGGGCAACAAGTTTAGGGGTACGAACTTCCAAAAGTTCGGTGACACGAGGAAGGCCCTGGGTAACGTCGACACCAGCGGCACCTCCGGAGTGTTTAGTACGCATAGTTAACTGAGTACCTGGCTCGCCGATGGATTGAGCGGCGATAACACCAACAGGATCACCAATAATAGCGAGAGTGTTGGTGGCTGTGTTGTGACCATAACACTTGGCACAGAGACCGAAACGAAGTTTACAAGTAATGGGTGATCTAACTTCGACTTCTTTGACCCCGGCGGCTTCGATAGCGGCAGCAATTTCTTCGGTAATCAACTCACCAGCATCAACTAAAACTTTTTTAGTGACAGGAGAGATTACTTTTTTGACGGCATAACGATAAACGATACGCTTGCCAAAAATCTTGCCTCTTTCCTCGGCGAGAATGGTGATGAACTCATCGGTACCACAGTCTTCGGCACGGATAACAGCGTCGTGACTGACATCAACCAAACGGCGAGTCAAGTAACCTGCGTCTGCGGTACGGAGAGCAGTATCGGTGAGACCCTTTCTGGAACCTCTGATGGAAGTAACATACTCGAAGATTGAAAGACCTTCACGGAAGTTACCCTTGATAGGAAGTTCAATAAGGTTACCTAGAGGATCAGCAATAAGTCCACGCATGGCGGAAAGCTGTTCGATGGAGTTTTTGGTAACACGTCCTGAAGCCGAGTCGATAACGAGGCGAATTGGATTGGTTTTGGAGAAAGTCTGCCAGGTTTTTTCGGCCAGGTCGGCGGCGGTTTCACGCCACATATTGATGGTGAGTTTACTTCTTTCACTGTTGGTGATCAAACCGAGTTTATAGTTTTCTTCGATCTCTTCGGCTTTTTTGTTTCCGGCGGCGATGAGCTCGGCTTTTTGAGGGAAGACTTCGTTATCGGAGATGGCAAATGAGAAACTACTGATGGTAGCGTACTCAAAACCAATACTCTTGACGGCGTCGATTAATTTGACAACGCGTTTAGTGTCGACGGTTTTGATAGCACGAGTAAAGAAGGCGGAGATCTCTTTTCCTGTAAGACTCTTGTTTTGGAATTCCCATTCCTTGGGAAGAATCTCGTTGAAGATGATACGGCCAACGGTAGTGTTGGTCATTTCCATTTTTTCCGGGTCAAGCCTAACATCGATTGGCTGACGAACTTCAATAACTTTGTTTTGGTAGGCAGTAATGGCTTCGGTTTTACTACCAAAGGGATATTTGTAAGGGGTAAGAGTTTCATCAATTGAGGTGAGGTAGTAAACACCAACGGCCATTTCTTTACGGGAAGGAATGTTGACACTTTGTCCAGATGAAGGCTTAAGAAGGTTGAACTGAGGCAGCATAAATTTCTTGGCTTCACGGATAGCTTTTTTGGTTAGAGGAACGTGAACAGCCATCTGGTCACCATCAAAGTCAGCGTTGAAACCTTCACAGACGACCGGGTGCAAGCGAATAGCAGAACCGTCGACCAGTACTGGTAAGAAAGCGAGAATGGAGAGTTTGTGAAGTGTAGGAGCACGGTTTAGAAGAATCGGGTGCTTTTTGGTAATTCTTTCCAAGATATCAAAGACTTCAGGCTGGCGTTTTTCAATCAAAGCCTTGGCGGCTTTAACGTTTGGAGCCAAGTCCTGTTTGATGATCTCGTGAAGCACGAAGGGCTTGAACATTTCAAGAGCCATGTCCTTGGGAAGACCACATTGGTTAAGTTTGAGCTCTGGTCCAACGATAATAACACTACGTCCGGAGTAGTCGACGCGTTTTCCGAGGAGATTTTGACGGAAGCGGCCTTGTTTTCCACGAAGCATGTCGGAAAGAGATTTAAGGGTTTTGCCGGTTCTGGATCTTCTGGTAGAGCGGGCTTGAGAAGAGTCGATGAGAGAGTCAACGGCTTCCTGAAGCATGCGTTTTTCGTTTCTGAGAATGATTTCAGGTGCACCCAGATCAATAAGGTGTTTCAAACGATTGTTGCGGTTTATTACACGGCGATAGAGATCGTTGAGATCCGAGGCGGCAAAACGGCCACCCGAGAGCTGAACCATAGGGCGAAGATCTGGAGGAATAACGGGGAGAACTTCGAGAACCATCCATTCAGGTTTGACCTTAGAGTCAAGCAGTCCCCTGACAACCTGAAGGCGTTTAGTAGCACGGAGACGTTTGGCTTCGGAGTTTGAGAGAGACTCTTCTTTGAGTTTAACGGCCATTTCCTCGAGATTAACTTTTTTGAGAGCTTCCAAAATTGCTTCCGAACCCATACCGGCAGTCATCCAGTCTACGAGGTTGTATTCGGCAAGTTTGGCGTATTCAGAGTCGGAGAGAAGCGAGTTGACCTGAATTCTTTCGATAATAACGGCCAGTTTGCTATAGATTTCTTCGGTGAAGGCTAGTTCCACAACCATTTGCTCTCTGAGACTGGCTATTTTTTGTTTGGCCTCAACTTTTAGATCTTCTGATTTTAGTTCTCGCTCGTCTTTGGCTTTGGATTTTTTCTTAACTTCGGCCAGTTCTTTTTGACCTTCTTTTTTGACATCTTCAATCTGTTTGTCAAAATTGGAACGGACTTCTTCGAGCTTGGTTTCCTTTTGAGCAGCGATGTCTTTTTGAGCAGCTTCTCTTTTTTCTTCATCAATAGACATGATGAGGAATTTACTAAAGTAAATTACAGAAGTAAGAGCCTTGGGGGAAATATCTAAGAGTAATGATAGTTTTGACGGAGCCCCTTTGAAGAACCATACGTGAGCAACGGGAGCGGCAAGGTTGATGTGACCCATGCGTTCACGACGAACACGACTGAGGGTAACTTCGACACCACATTTGTCACAGACAATACCCTTGAAACGGACGCGTTTGTATTTACCACAGTAACACTCCCAGTCTTTTACCGGACCAAAGATTCTTTCGCAGAAGAGACCATCTTTTTCTGGTTTTTGAGTACGATAATTAATGGTTTCCGGTTTGGTGACTAAACCATGGGACCATTTTTTGATGTCATCCGGACTGGCAAGCCTTATTTGTAAACCTGAGAAATCGACAATGTTGTTCATATTTTTTATTGATTTACTTCTTCGTTGGTAACACCCGCTTCAGCGGCTTCTTCCGATACTTCTTCGGTTTCTTCGGATTCTTCTTCATCTTCAAAAGTAGCAGCTTGAAGTTCTTCACTCATCGCGGTCGCTTCGGTAATTTCGGCGGCAACTTCTGGTTTTATCGAAACGGCTTCTTCTTCAACAACTTCGACGGATCCAGTTGGAACGATTGCCAGTCCAAGAGAGTTAAGTTCTTTCATAAGGACCTTGAAGGACTCAGGAACCGAGGACATGGAGATAGTTTCGCCCTTAACAATTGATTCGAAGGCTTTGGAACGACCAACAACGTCATCGGATTTGATGGTAAGCATTTCCTGGAGAGTATAGGCTGCTTTGTGCGCTTCGAGTGCCCAAACTTCCATTTCTCCCAAACGCTGTCCACCCATCTGAGCTTTACCACCCAATGGTTGCTGAGTGACTAAACTGTAAGGTCCAATTGAACGAGCATGGGTCTTGTCTTCGACCATGTGGTTGAGCTTGATGATGTAGGTAACACCGACAGCGGTCTCTTCTTCGAAAGCTTCTCCACTTCGACCGTCATAGAGCTGAATCTTGCCAGTGACGGGAAGATTGGCTTCTTTTAAAGCAGCAGCAATTTTGGCTTCGGAAACACTTTCAAAAACCGGGACCGAGTAGCGTTTGCCGAGTTTACTTCCAGCAAATCCAAGCTGGGCTTCCAAAAGTTGACCTAAGTTCATACGGGCGAGGACAGAAAGAGGAGAAATAATAATATCAACGGGAGTACCGTCGGCCATGTGGGGCATGTCGGCCTGAGAAACGATCTTACTGATGACTCCTTTATTACCATGACGTCCGGCGACTTTGTCACCGACAGTAATTTTTCTGAGCTGAGCAACTTTGACCTTGATCTGCTTGATGACACCAGCATCAAGTTCGTCACCGTCATCACGATTTAGGATGCGGATAGAAATAATGACACCCTGTTCACCGTGAGGCATACGAAGGGAGGTATCCCTAACTTCTCTTGCCTTTTCGCCAAAGATAGCGCGAAGCAATCTTTCTTCAGCAGTGAGTTCAGTTTCACCCTTAGGAGCAATTTTTCCTATTAAAATGTCGTTTGGACCAACTACGGAACCGACGGCGATAATACCTTCGTGGTCTAGGTTTCGTAGATCAGTTTCGGCAACATTGGGGATGTCTCTTGTTAACTCTTCAGGTCCAAGCTTTGTATCCATAACATCACAAGTGTGTTCGTGGATATGGACAGAAGAGAGAAGATCTTGGCTGACACAGCGATCGGAAACAACGATGGCATCTTCATAACCCAAACCTTCAAAGGCGGCATAGGCGATTAAAAGATTTTGACCAAGAGCCAACTCGCCATTTTCAGCGGCTGGACCGTTGATGATGCAGTCACCTTTTTTAATTTTGTCGCCAATGTCGACCAAGGGGTGCTGGTTGTAGGAAGTGTCTTGAGAAGAGTTGTGATATTTTCTGATGTTGTAGGTAACTATGTCACGATTGACTTCGACAAAACCGTAGTCAAAAGGTGAGATCTCGGAAGCAGCGATTTTAGCGTCGGACGGAGAAAGCTTAAGAGAAATATGGTCGGCGTCGACGGAGATAACTTCACCTGCAAACTGAGAGGTGACGGACCAGCCCATACTTTGAGCAACAACACTTTCCATACCAGTGCCTACAATAGGGGCGGATGGCTTGACTAAAGGTAGAGCTTGAGTAAGGTGATGAGTACCCATGAGAGCACGAGTGCCTTCGTCTTGCTGAATAAAGGGAATAAGAGAAGCTGAGGTACCAACAACCTGACGAGGAACAACATCAATGTACTGGATTAAGTCAACATCGACTTCGAGATATTTGCCTTGGTATCGAGCAGGGACCCATTTTTGAGTGATGACATCACCATCGCGTTCGATTCCGGCATGAGTAACATAAACGTCTTCTTCGTCGTCGGCGGCGAGGAAAATAATTTCTTTACCAATAACCATCTTGGTTTTGCCACCCCTTGTTACTTTTTCAACTTTGAGATAGGGTGATTCAAGGAAACCGTAGTCGTTGATACGAGTGTAAAGGGCCAGATAGGTAACCAAGCCAATGTTTGGACCCTCGGGAGATCTCACGGGACAGATACGAGAGTATTGAGAAGAGTGAATATCACGCATGGAGAAACTGGCACGTTCTCTCGTTATACCACCGGGCCCCATAACGGAGATACGGCGAAGGTTGTCGATTTCCGAAAGAGGGTTAACTTGATCCAGGATGGAAGAAAGTCTGTTTCGGCGGAAAAACTCGGTAATGGCGGAAATTATTGGCCTGGGGTTTACAAAGGCGGCGGGGGTGGGAAGTTCATCGGGTTTGGCAAGAGACATTTTCTCTTTGATGGAACGCTCGAGGCGAAGAAGTCCGGCTTTGAAAGATGTCTGGTTGACAAGTTCACCAACACAGCGGAGACGACGGTTGGCCAAGTGATCGATGTCGTCAACTTTACCTTTACCATTTTGAAGATCGATAAGATATTTGATGGAACCGACAAAATCGTCGATGGAGAGGGTAACATGTTGCTTATCTACAGGAATAGAAAGACCAAGTTTTCGGCTCATCTTGTAACGTCCAACGAGTCCTAGGTTATAACGTCGGGAATCAAAAAACATTTGGTGAAGAAGAGCCTTGGCGTTGTCAAGAACGGCCGGTTCACCGGGGCGGACCTTTTGATAGAACTCCAAAAGAGCTTCTTCTGTGTTGGTAGTTGGATCTTTAAGGAGGGTGGTGGCAATGTAGGGGTGATCTTTATCAATATCGACTTCACTGAAAAGGGCGAGAATTTCTTCGTTGGTACTAAAACCTAGAGCGCGAAGGAGGGTGGTAGCTGATACTTTGCGATGGCGGTCGATTCTGACGGAGAGATGATCATTGCGACTAACAATTACTTCCAGCCAAGAACCGCGCATAGGGCGAATTTCGGCTTGATGAATAGCACGTCCAGAGTGAGGATCGACCTCGCGAGTGAAGTAGGCGCCTGGAGAACGAACCAGCTGATCAACAACGACACGTTCGACACCGTTAATGATAAAGGTTCCCGTGGAAGTCATCATGGGAATGTCACCCAAGAAAATTTCCTGTTGCTGAGTGGCTTTGGAATGGAGATTGGTTAATTTAACGGTTGCCCAAAGAGGAGCTTCAAAGGTAACACCTTTTTCGATGGCTTGTTTGGGAGTGATTTTGGGAAGACCAATGCGATTTGAAAGAAATTCGAATTCAAAGACCTTACCCGTGAAGTCCTTGATGGGGTTAAGCTCAGTGAGAGACTCGCTTATGCCGTCTTGGAGAAATTGCTTGTATGAGTTGATTTGAATTTGAATCAAATTCAATTCTGGTAATACCGGGTTTATTGTTCCCCAGTTTTCACGATTGGTTTGTTTATTCATCCGTTTTGGATTTTAAGGAAAAGTAAATAACAATGAAACATACGAAAACCTGACCGACACAAAATCCAGCCAAGTTTATAGCAGTGCCATTAGGATATCATAATATTGAGGCCGTTGTCAACCTAAAGATTGATCAGTTAACGCAGTCTTTTTGAAGGTAAGTACAAATGTTTTGATTGTGTTCTTCGATGGTGTTTGCAAAATGAATGTTTCCCTTTAAATCGTGAAGATAAAACCAAGCAGAGGTTTCCTTGGGAGAGGCGGCGGCCATAAGGGCAGCTTTCCCGGGATTACTGATCGGTTTGGGGGGTAAGCCTTGATTGAGATAGGTGTTGTAGGGTGAGTTGATCTGAAGATCTGCCCTGGTAAGGTTTTTTGGCCACCAGTCGCAGTCAAGTTTTCGGCAACGGATGGTGGACAAGGCATATTGAACAGTGGCGTCAATTTGAAGTGGCCAGGCGGCGTTGATTCTATTTTCGATAACGCCAGCAACTTCGGGCATTTCGGCAGACGAAGCAGCTTCTCTTTCCAAAAGTGAGGCAATTATGGTTACTTTGTTTATGTCTGTCTCCGAAACTTTTGCCTCAACTAAGATATCTAAGTATCTTTTTTCCAGGCGACTAATGATGGCGGAGGTAGTGGCTTGGGGATCAAAATCGTAGGTATCCGGAAAGAGTCTACCTTCTTTATCAGCGGTTTTGGAAATAAACTCGGTAGTGGTAAAGGTTTTACCTTCGGCATTTTTAAAAGCACTTTCGAAGATAAGGGCTATTTCTTGACGACGAAGGCCTTCGGGAATGGTGACTCTTATTGTTTTGGTACTGGCATGAGTCAGACTGTTGGCTATTTCAGTAATGGTCATGTTGGGTGAAAGTCTGAAAAAGCCAGCTTGGACTCGATTGGAAATGCCATAAACAATAACGGTAATTTTGAAAGCGGCTCTGGACCTAATCAGCTTAGCAGTACTTAACTCCTGACCAATACGATCGATACTCCAACCGGACTTGATTTCAAACTCGGTGGCGGAAGTTTGTTTATAAGTGACTGGTCTGGTAGCTTGAAAAAACCAACCAAAAAAAGCGATAAAAAGGAAGGTAAAAACAGTGAAAAGGCGTTTAAACATGAATCTATACTTCACTTAAAAGGGCGCGGCGATAAGTTTTTGTCTTGGGATTATAAATAAAGATACGGCCACATTTGCAGGTGACTTGGTTACAGTCTTTGACCTTTTTTGAGGGAACACTTTCACCCTCAACAAGTGGAGTGCCACAACCAACACAAGAGCCCTTGGAAAGGAGCCAGGCTTGGACGGGAGCAATGATATTCTTGAACATAACTTTATTGTATCAAAGTAGTTAATTATCGGCGTTGTCTAGATAGTCCTCCAAAATGATAGCAGCAGCTGTTTGATGTTCACTCTTTTTTCTTCTCATAAGAGTTTTGCCCGATTTCTTCAGGAGACTTCTGGCCGAACGAGAAGAAAAATCTTCGGAAAATAAAACAATTTTACCGGAGAAGACCTTCTGTAGTTCTTTTTTTAAGCTTGAGGCTGTTTCAACCAAAGGACCATGATGAGGAACTCCGATAACGATAGTTTCAGGATTGTTTTTGGCTATAAAAGGGAGTAGTTTGCCGAGAAGTTTATCTTTTTGGGACTCAAAGATGGTAGCCAGAGGCTCAGCAAGCATTCCCTCGCGAGAGATAGCGATGCCTGTATGAGCAGTACCAAGATCGAGACAAAGTATTGTTTTCATGTTTAATTTTCGATGAGGGTTGCCTCCACCACCAAACGGCGAAGAGTGGTTCCAGGAGGAACACAGGTAATTAATTTAATAGTTTTAGCGTTGTAGTTTTGTTTTAGTACCCAAAGTTCTGACGGTTTTACCTCAATAATACTGGTAACCCGATAAGTGTATTCTGCCTCTTTGTATTTAACAAAGACGTCAGAACCGAGTTTCATTTTGGGTAAATTGGAAAAAATAGTGGTGTATTTTAAGGGATTATAAAATTGTGGAAGGGTAGAATGACCAAAGATTACAGGTGAACCGCGTTCACCCGGAAGCGCGGTTTGAGGATACTGAACCAGGTGTTTCGTAAGATCTTCGTCAAATAAACTTACTTGAACATCAGCAAGTTCGAGAGAGGGGATAGAGATTGAATAAAATTCGGGGATGTTGCCATCGTCTATCTTGGGGGTAGTAAAGGGATTGTTTTGGGTGTCTCCGGGGAACCAACTACTGGCTTTGGTATAGTCTAGATCACTCAGAACTTTTGGTTCACGATCCGAACTTGCTTTTGATTCGTAATAGACCGGGGAGAGAAGCCCAGAGTTAACCAAACTAAATGGTTTGAAGTCTTTTAATTGGTAACTGACCACTGGATAAGTTACGGCACCGAGAATACCAAGACCGACAGCAGAGATTAATGTCGGTACGGTTTTTAAATATATGGGGATTTTTCTCCCAGGATGTGGGTTTTTTGCCGTAGCTTTTTTGTATCCGTAGAGCATGTTAGTCCTCCACTAGTTCAAACTTGATGTTTTTTAGAGGAAGGAAGTTGGTAAAGACGGGAATTTTGGGGGCAATCTTAATCCTAAGCTGACTAAATCCTTGAATGGTAGAGAAGTAGGGGCGGATTCCCGTGACAGATTTTCCCCCGATAGCTGCCTTTAATTTTTCTTCGTCAATCTTGGGAAATAGACTAGTTTCAACGTTTACTTTTGCTTCGTAGTAGCCGTCTTTTTTAACTGGTTCTTCGAGTATGATGGCAGTGTTTCCGGGAAAAATTTCCGATCCGGCGGGTATTTGGGGAGCAAGTTGAACCGCAATTAATTGATAAAGATTGTCCTCGGAATAAACAAGAGTATCGACCGATCCTTCAAGATCCAAATTTAAAACTGTTGCCTCTTCACCAATATCCTTATCAAAAGTTTTTTTGGTGAAAGCAAATTCAGAGAGTGCCAGAGATTTAAGTCCGGGAGTTTGTGATTGGGTTGAAGCCTGAATCTGAGTCTTTATTTTCTCGGTAGCTAACAAAAGAAGTTTATCCTGATCGGCTTTGGAAACAGCACGAACTGCTCTGGATGTTCCGCCGGAGAAGTCTGCGTCGGCGACAGCGATGATGGTGTTTTTTGAGTAGTTATCAACGGAGAAATTTGAGTTTTTAGGAAGGTTGTAATCAGCGCCAATCTTGGCTGCGTTTACCTTTACTCCTGACACAATCCCGTATGCTCCTTGAACAATACCGACATCGGCACTCTTGGAGGCGACGGTTATTGCATCAGTTATGGTATATGCATATTTACTATTTTCAGAAAGGATGGTGGAGCCGGCTTTGATGACAATGGGGGCAGTTGATTTGTTGGCGATGGTGATTGTCCCGGAAGCTTTATCACCTACAGTTGCGTCTCCGGTGGTAGGAATTTGTTCTTTGGCGGAACCAGAAACTGTTTTTTTTGTAGCCAGTAAGGTGGGTGTGGCGGAAACAGAACTTTCGGCAATGGAGATGATGTACTGACCAGTGATTTTTTGAGGATTGAAGGCAATGGAGATAATTGCCTGTCCGGTAAACAGATAGAGGATATAACCCAAACCTAATAACAAAGGTAGAACAAGTAAATATAACCAAGAAAGTTTATTTACTTTTATATCGGGAAGTCTAAATTTTGGAAAAGTTGGTAAGGAAAAAGCGAGTTTGGTTTTCGGTTTTGGAGTAAAGGACGGTTCTTCTTGGGGAAGGGCATACTCCGGTTCCGAGATGTCGGTCGAAGGCTCGACGTATGTTTCGGGAAGAGCTTTTTCTACAGATGAAGGAGCGTCGGCCTCTTCGTACGAAAAGCCGAGCTCGTCAATGGATGTCGGAGATACTTCCGGAACATAAATATTGGTTTCTTCATGAGGGAGACTCTCTTCATGAGACTCTTCGCCTGTCTTTCCAGTAAGATACTGAACAGCTTCAGTACCTCCGGTGAGGGCAGTTGCTCGAATACTAAAGTCTACGGGTAAGGCCTCAACCTTGGGCATGTGTTGGAAAGGAAGTCGCTCCTGCCAAGGATGAGAGGTGATGCGTTGTTCTTCTTCCTCAAGTGCTCCGCCATTGGTGAGAATGAAACGAGCCGGTAGTTTTTCCTTGCCAATGACAGTTAGCCCTTCCTCAACATCTTGAGCTAGGTCGTCTGACCGGGCAGTTTCTTCTGATGAAGTTATTTCACCTTTTTCGATAATAGAGACAGCGACTTTGGTGGTGTAGATCTCAAGAAGAATAGCCGTAGGAGGAATACCTTCAAGGTTTTTCATGTAATGGGCAATGGCGGAGTTTATGGGAACCATACCAATGGGATCAAGCCCTAACTCTTTGACTAAACGACTTATTAGCTTGGTTTTTGAAGGATGAACTTTGCCGTCGTTAATCCAGGAATCAGGGAGTCCAAAGATAACTTTTCGGGGCTCGGAATCAATGTCTTTGACGGCTTGCTCAAGTGAAGCGTCGACCCCGTTTATAAGAGAGTCTTCGTCTTCCCATGACTCGAACGAACCTACCTTAATAACAGAAGGAATTCCCTCGACTACTTCCCATAGAGCGGTTTTGATGAGAGATTCATGAATCTCGATGGCCAAAAAAAGATCCGGTTCTTTGGTTTTTGTATTGTTTCCAAATAGATTTACTAAGTTCATGGCAAAAGTCGTCAAACAAACTGCAAGTATAGGCGCCGTGTTCCGGCACCTAGTGATTCTTGTTTGACTATCTTTATCTTAGCAAGTTCTTGAGTGTTAGTCACATGGGGGCCACCACAGATCTCCTTGGAAAAGGTATTTTCTTTGGTACCAATCGTGTAAACACTGACGATGTCGGGATATTTTTGACCGAAGAACGCCATAGCTCCCTGCGCAATGGCATCATCCTTTTTCATTTCTTCTTGGGTGACCGGTAGTTTATCGGAAATTGCTTTGTTTATTAGTTCCTCGGTTAATTGGAGCTCATTATCTGTGAGTTTTTCCGGGTGAGAGAAATCAAATCTGAGTCTCTCCGAGGTAATATTGGATCCCTTTTGACTAACGTGAGTACCTAAGATTTGACGGAGAGCGGCGTGAAGCAGATGAGTGGCCGTGTGATATGCCGTGACGGTTTTGGAGTGGTCGGCAAGGCCTCCGGTGAACATGCCGGCAGAAGCAGAACGAGAAAGTTGTTTATGTTTTTCAAATTCAGCTTCAAATTGTTTTGTGTCGATCTTGATATTCATTCTAGATAGTATTTCGGCGGTGATTTCCAGTGGAAAACCATAGTTTTGATAAAGATCAAAGGCGGCTTTACCGTCAATTTTGGGGTTTTTTTGGAGTTCTTTAATACCTTTGTCTAGTGAAGCACTAAATCTCTTAATTTCGGTCTTTATGGTCTCGTGAAGAACTGGAGTATCTTTTTTAATATCGAAATAGAGGGGTGAGTAAAACTCCGCAACCTTGAAACTAAGTTCGGAAAGTCTTTCAAGGATCTCAAAATTGGCAGTTAGAAAATATAACTTAACGGCTGCCCGGCGGAGTATTCTTCGCAAGACATACCCCTGAGCTTTGTTAGTTGGAAAAACACCATCTTTAATGAGAAAAGTGGCCGCGGTGAGATGATCGGCAATCACGCGCATGAGTGGTTGATTCTCGGCATCGGAGTAAGATTTTCCCGAGATTGTTTCAATTTCTTGAATTAGTGGATAGAGACTGGAAATCTTGAACATATCCGGGTCGGAGTTAACGGCGGCTTCCAAGCGAGTAAGGCCGCCACCAAAATCAATGTTTTTGCGAGGTAGTTCTTCAAGAGTGCCGTCTTCTTTTTTAAGATACTGCATAAAAACAGAGTTACCGATTTCCATGAAACGACCACAGTCGCAGTTGGGGTGACACTTTTCTTTTTTGAAGATCGATTTTTCATGGAGTTTGAGATCTTCACCAAAGTCAAAAAAGACTTCGGAGTCCGGGCCACCAGGTTCTCCGGCGGGCATATTTTCGGGAGGACCGGATCTGGACCACCAGTTTTTATTAGCGGGATAAGCAAAAATACGTTCACCTTCCTTGGCACTAACACCCACTCTTTTAAAGAGATCTTGCCAGATGGAGATGGCTTCTACGTCCTTGCTCACACCGGATCCCCCTTCAAAAACGGTGACGAAGAGTTTTTTAGGGTCCAGACCAAGACCTTCGTTTTTACTTATCAGGAAGGTAAAAAACCATTCTAGTTGTTTGTCTTTGGAGTAGTCTCCCAACGACCAGTTGCCGAGCATTTCAAAAAAAGTGGTGTGGCGATTATCCCCTATTTCATCGATGTCTCCGGAGCGGAAACATTTTTGAGAATCAACAAGACGCGTGCCCAAAGGATGTTTTTGACCAAGTAAATAGGGCATCATCGGTTGCATACCAGCAGAGGTAAAGAGGGTAGTGGCGTCGCCTTCGGGAACAAGTGATGCTGAAGGGATTAGGGCATGTCCTCTTTTTTCCATAAAAGAGAGAAATTTACTTCTGATGTCATTAATGGTCATTTGAATACAAATTATAGCTCAAACAGGTCGCTGTAAACAAAAGAATTAAGAATAGTGATTATTGAGGACGAAGTGGATAAACGGTGGGGGGAGCAGGTGGAGGGGCTTCAAAATCATAAGTGGCATGATGAGGGGTCTCTTGAGGGGTAATTATTGGAGTCCGAGGAGTTTCTTCAGGTTTCTCATGAGGAATGATATTGCCCGGAATATTTTTGTATTTTTCGGGAATAGCATTTAAAACTTCTTTGACGACTTTTCGGCCCTCTTCGGTGCCAAAAAGTAAGGCGGCAATGACGCCGATGGTTGCTCCCATGGCAAAGGAGGAAAAGTGGTGGTCTTGGTTATTATTGGGACTCATCTTCTTCAAGATTTACCGGGGCTGACGGTTTGTCTTTACCAAGTAAGTGCTGGACCATTTCGACGATTTTTCCGGACTGACGGAAACCTTCGATAATGGCAAATAGGCCAACTGCCGGCTGGGATAGTTTTTGGAGAGTCTCGTCGGCGGTGTCAAGAGTGCGATTGACTCTTGTTAGAGAACTTTTTAATTCTTTGAGAACTAAAATCAACTCGATACCGACAATAACAGCAACGACGGTGAGAACCGAGATAGAAATCAGCGAAATAATCTGGGACAAGGTCATATATTCATAATAGCAAATTTTTGCTTTCTCGGTTAGTTGGAGATGATGGTGAGAGGTAACTCGATAGTAGTGACTCTCCCAAAACGATTGGTGGCTTTTATTTTTATAGAGGTTTCACCGACAGGAAGATTGACGCTCATCCGAAAGGCACCGTTTTGATCTGGTTTGACGACACTGTCTTCATTTATGGTAACCAAGGAGTCTGTTGAGGTTGAGCCCTGAATTTCAATCGGAGAGGAAAGAACGGCGTCCATCAGAGGGCGATTTACCGTGAGAGGAGGAGGAGTAAGAATAACTCTAAACTGAAAAATAAGATAGATAAGAAAAACAATCACACCTAAAACTATAGGTAACAGCTGTGAAGATATATGGGGAAGATTAAAGCCCGTTTTTTTGTGCTGTTTGACAATATTTTTTTTGAGTTCCGGATTACGATAGTCCCTTCTGAAAACAGCGATAAAATCTTCCGGATCGCTACCAAGACTTAACGATAGGTTTCTGATAAAACCCTTGGCGAAAGTTTCGGAGGGAAGGAGATCGTAACGGTCTGCTTCTAAAGCTTCGATGTATTTGCCATCAATTTTGGTGGCCAAAGAAAGTTCTGAGATAGAAATATTTTTTCTATTTCTTTCAGAGTGGAGAAGTTGTCCAACTGTTTTCATGACAGTTACTGTTCCTGCTCTTCGTTTTGGGGCAGATATTCTTCAAAACTATTAACAATAACCTCGCGAGGCTTATTACCTTCGGCGTGGGCAAGAATTCCGGCATTTTCCAGTTGATCTAAAATTCTTGCGGCTCTGGCATAACCAACTTCAAGACGACGCTGAAGGAGGGAGGCGGAGCCTTTACCTTCGGCGATACAAAGTCTGGCGGCTTCTTCAAATTTTTCATCTACGTTACCCATGTCCTGACCACCGGTTCCAATTCTTCCCTTAGAAACATTTTTTGTAATGGTGTCATCCCTTTTGGCTTCAACACCAATACTTTGAATAAATCTGAGAAGATCGGCGATCTCTTTTTCGGAAACAAATGCTCCCTGGATACGTTTGGGTTTGGCCACATCTGGAGGAATAAAAAGCATATCTCCTTTACCTAGTAGTTTTTCGGCACCTGGGGTGTCGATAATAACACGGGAATCAATCATCGAAGTAACTTGGAAAGCAATGCGGGCGGGAATGTTGGCTTTGATGATACCGGTGATAACATTGACGGAAGGTCGTTGGGTAGCAAGAACCAAGTGAATACCAACGGCACGAGCCATCTGAGCCAAACGAACGATATGATTTTCAACTTCGCCGGCATTTTTATTCATCATAATGTCGGCGATCTCATCGATAACAATGATGATGTAGGGCATAGACTGAAAAGCTTTACTTTCGTTGTAACCGGCGATGTTTTTGACGCCAACCTCTTGAAAAATTTTGTAACGTCTTTCCATTTCGGCCACAGCCCAACCTAGAGCGTTGACTACTTTATCGACATCGACAATAACATCGGTAAGTAAATGAGGAATACCACTATAGGGAGTAAGCTCGACACGTTTTGGGTCAACCATAATAAATTTGACTTCTTCAGGGGAAGCTCGAAAAAGTATCGAGGCAATAAAGGCGTTGATGAGAACCGATTTTCCGGAACCGGTAGTACCGGCGATGAGAATGTGAGGCATCTTTGCGATATCTACAACACAAGCAGTACCAGAAACATCTAAACCAAGAGAGACCATGGTTTTTGACTTATTGTTTTGCATGGCAGGGGAACTGAGCATGTCTCTCAGAGAAACAAATTCAAGTGAGCGGTTGGGAATTTCGATACCCACTAGGTCTCGACCAGGGATGGGAGATTCAATACGAATTTGCCCTTGAGGTGCAGAAAGAGCAAGGGCCAAATCAGACTGGAGGGCATTAATTTTAGACAACTTGGTACCCATAGCAATAGTCAGAGCATACTGGGTAACAGCAGGGCCTTTGTGAACTTCAGAAACGTGTGCTTGAATACCAAATGATTCAAGAGTGTTTTGGATGACCTCAATATTTTTATTAATATCTCCACGGTCGGCCTTACCGAGTTTTTGATCCGAAAGAAGACTAATGGGGGGATACTGCCAGATCGTGGCCGTGGCTCCTTCAAGCATGGGTTTAGGGGGTAGTTGACCAACTACGGGAGGTTTTTTGGTATCTTCCTGATGAATGATAGGGGGGGCGTAGTTGTCTTCCCCGCCGGTAATCTTAACTGAGCCGGGTTTACTAACAAAAACAGTGCCGTTCTTTTTACCGAGTGTTTGGAGTTTGCTACCGGCGTCACCAACTCTTTTGAGATTTTCTTGGATGAAGACAACGAGATCTTCAATGGAGGTTTCAAAAAGAATGAAGAGCCCAATGGCTGTACCGACCAAGAAAAAAAGGATTGCTCCGGGGGTGGAAATAAGAGAGATAATCGATTCTCTGATACCCGAACCGATACTACCTGAACCGGTAAGTCCACTTAAAGAAATCATGGTGACAACACTGCCGAGAAGAACATGGGCTGAAGCGATGGCAAGTTTAACATGGGTAAGAAGCAGGCCACCAACAACAAAGATAAAGGGGACAAAAAGAAGTGGCCAGCCTAAAAGATTGCGGCCAATTTCGTTGACTTGGGTGAGAAAAGCTCCTTGCTGAGAAAAAGAAATGGCAATTAGGCCACCTGTACCCATAATCAATAGCGCCATAACAGAGTTGGCGGTGTCTTTTTTTAGATTCAGTTTGTAGGGCTTTGAACGACGACCTTTTTTACGAGCCATATTTAATCTAAGTATAGCTTAAGCTAAATAATTTTAAACCTCCAAAAGTATAGCTATAACAAGAGGACGTCTCTGGGTATGTTCGAAGGCAAATTTTTCCAACTCCCCTTCTATTTTTTTTCTAATAAAACCCCAGTCTGTAGCTTGGCCTTTAAGATCTTTGAGACTGTTATAAACATGTTTTCTGGCGTCATTAATGAGTTCTTGGGACTCTTTTTGGTAGACAAAACCACGGGAAATGATTTCAATATCACCAGTGACTTGGGAGTTGTCTCGTCGCATGGGAACAATTGCAAGGAGAACTCCGTCGGCAGACATGACCTGGCGGTCACGTAGAACAACAGTACCGACATCACCAATACCTAAACCATCGACATAAACGTTTCTCGTTTCGATTTTGGGACCTTCTTTGACAACACTGTTTTCGAGGAGGATCGATTGACCGTCTGAAAGGACAAAGACTTTTTCAGGATCAAAGTTCATTTCTTTAGCGAGATCCTTATAAATCATCATGTGGCGAAGATTGCCGCCGATGGGGATGATGTTTTTGGGTCTTACCAGACGCGCAAGAAGAATCATATCGCCGCGATAGCCATGTCCAGAGACGTGAAGGTTCTCGGAAGTCCCGGAATATTTAACGTCAATGCCTCTCTTGTAGAGAGTATCGAGTAGGTCAAAAATATCACCTTCATTGCCGGGAATAGCATCGGAGCTAATGACGACTTTGTCACCTTTTTTGAGTTTAATTTGGGTATGTTCGTCGTTGGCTAGCCTGTGCATGGCAGAGCCGACTTGACCTTGGGAACCAGAGACAATCACGGTTACCTGATTGGCAGGAAGACTACTGACTTGCTGGCTTTTGATAAAAATACCTTTAGGAATCTTGATAAAGCCATTTTTGGCGGCGGCTTCAACATTTTGTTCTACACTACGCCCAACAATGGCGACACGACGATGGTACTTAGCTGAGGCATCGATGGCCATCTGAATACGAGAGATTGAGGAGGACATGGTGGTAAAGATGAGCTTACCTTCGGCGGATCTGACTTCATTATCGATCGCTGTAAGGAGAGAACGTTCCGAAGGGCAGAAGCCATTTTTTTCTACACGGAGACAGTCGGTAAGCATCAAATCGACACCATTATTCCCGGCGACAGCCATAGCGCCCATGTCTGGAGGAAGATTGTCTATGGGGGTAAGATCAAATTTAAAATCAGCACCGTGATAGACGGTACCGGCCGGAGTTTTGATTAAAACGTGGAAACAGTTGGGGACAGAATGGGTGATGTGGATAAATTCCAGGTGAAAAGGTCCAAGATCAAGCTTACCTTCTACGGGAGTCATTTTATTGGTAATGCCAAACTCACGAACTTTGATCTCGGCGATGGCGATGGCCAGTTTACTACCGAAGACTTCGATGCCTTTGAGGCGAGGAAGAATATAAGGTAGACCACCTACATGGTCTTGGTGAGCATGGGTTAGGACAATGCCGTGAAGCTTTTTGTCGGAGTGCTCGAGATAACTGATATCGGGAATAACAGCATCGACACCGAGGGCATCATCTTTGGGGAAGCCCATGCCACAGTCGACCACAATTTGTTCGTTGCCGTATTCGTAAACGTACATATTCTTAGTAACATCACCGACGCCACCCAAAGGAATAATTTTTAGAGGAGTTTTTTTAAAATCCATATTTATATTTATTTAATTACTAAACCGATCAAAACAGAAACACTGCTTGAACGCGCCGGCAAAAGGCCAGCTTAACTTAATTTATTTTACACTTACTAAGGAAATTGTTTGGGAACCGAAGCTGCAATAAAACTTGGGAATCAAAGGTAACTTGTCTTAGTCAAAGTCTAAACTTAATATAAGGTTATTATACCACGTTTGGCCGGTTAGCCTTGTGTTACATTGATTAGAAATAGAGTAAACTGTTTTTTGCATGAAAAAACTGGTGAAAGAAAGGGTCGTTCGGATCTTCAATTTGTCGGAGGACGTTTGGCCATTTATTCAAACGATTGGAGATGAGAAAGAAAGGACGGCGGAAGTTGAGGAAAATGCTAATCTGGCTGATCGTGATTTGTTCTCGATGGCCGAAGAATTTGAGTTTACATTTATCACTCCAAAAAAACTGAATCCTCATTTTACAAAGTACTTTATTGACGTTTGTATGATGCGGAAAATGGAGGTTTTGGTTCCTAAAAAAAATACTGGGATAATTTGCGAGGATATTTTAAAAGATAAGGCAATCATGGATAGATTGGTTAAGTTGGGTAAAATGTGTAAAAGACTGATACTAACTTCCTACTCTACCTCTCCTTACTTTTTGTCCTTAGTTAGTGAGCTTCGAAATAAAGGGGTTGAAGTGAGAACTCCGGAAGCCCCTGAAGAAGCAAATGCTTGGACGGTTAATTTTTATGGTAGTAAATCGGGAATTCGTCAATTGACACAGATAAATGGGGCAATTAGAGCCGACCTTAAAATGCCTGATGGGGTGGTGAGTTCTGGGGTGCTAGATTCGGCCAAAATCGCAGCCAATAAATATATTAAGGAGGGAGGCGTGGTAATCAAAACAAATAAAGGCCATTCGGGTTTGGGAGTTTTGATTTTCCGTAAAGGGGATTTGCCCAAAAAATTTCGTGAGTGTCAGAAAAAGATTGTGGAGGTGTTTAATGGAGATAAATATTGGGACAAATTCCCTATTGTGGTTGAGTCGTTGGTAAAACCAAATCCAAGGATTGGTGGAGGTTTCCCAAACGCAGAGTATCTCATTAAAAAAGACGGGGAAGTAAAACTTCTTTATTACTGTGGAATGAGAGTGGATGACAAAGGAGTATTTGGAGGAGTAGAAATTGGTGAAGAAGTGCTGCCAAAAAGAGTGACTTCCAGGATAACCGACATTGGATATTTAATTGGTGAACAGTATTCAGAAGATGGATATCGAGGTTTTTTTGACATTGATTTTATTGCCGGTAAGGGTGGAGAAATATTTGTTAACGAGTCGAACGTTAGAGTAACCGGAGGAACACACGTATATCAAGCGGCGGTGGAGCTTGTCGGTCGCGAGTTTATGAAAAAAGTATATGTCTTGTCGGACAATAATTATCAGATGCCAACTAAAAAGATCTTTACTTTTGATCAGTTGCATAAATTAATGAGGCCCATACTTTTTAGTCGAAAAACAAAAGAGGGGTTGGTGATTGCATCTTCAAACCTCTTAGCAATGGGAAAACTGGCATACATTATTTTTGGTAAAAATAAACGAAGGGCTCTAGCGATAGAGGAAGAGATGAAGAAAGTTTTAAAATCTTAGGGTTACCACTTAGGAAGGAAGGATTTGATGTTTTCTGGGTTTAGGGCAATAGATTTGGCCTGGCCGGTGACTAGTAGCAAAGCTACTTTACGAACAATACCTTCGATGGTGCGATTGAGGGTACGGATACCCGCATCATAACCTAAGGGGCGAATGATTGTGGGCCAAAGGGCGGGATCTATCGTAATGAGAGCAGGGTCCATACCAGCGGCCTCCAAAGCTTTGGGAAAGAGATAACTTTGGGCAATATGGGTTTTTTCGTCATCGGAGTAAGAAGGCATTTGGATGGGTTCCAGACGATCCATAACAGCCGTGGCTAGATTGCCGGTATTGTTGGCGGTAGCAATAAACATAACCTCGGAGAGATCAACGGGGTAGTCAATAAAGTGGTCGAGATAACGGTTGTTTTGAGAAGGATCAAGAATTTCGACCAAGACTCCCATAATGTCGGCTCTGGATTCCTCGGTGACTCTATCGATTTCATCAAGAAGAATAATCGGGTTTTTAACTCCGGTATCACAAAGGGCTCTGACGATATAACCGGGCTCGGCTTCAAGATGGAGACGAGATTCTCCACGAAGGTCTTTGGCAGAACCCAAACCGCCGAAAGGAATACGGGCAATAGGGCGGCCAAGAGCTTCGGAAAGTGAGTAAGCAAAAGTGGTTTTTCCGGTACCCACAAGACCAACGAGACAGACGATTGGTGCTCTGGCTACACCAAGATTTTTGGAGGAACGAAGCTTAAGAACGGACATATATTCAAGAATACGTTCCTTGACCTCGGCCATACCGTAATGATTTTTGTCGAGAGTCGCTTTGATAGCTGTGAGGTCGATGGGTCGCTCGACCCTGTTGGTCCAGGGAACTTTAGAAACCCAGGTAATGTAATGGCTGAGTTTTTCATACTCTTCCGAAAAAAAACCCTGGTTGGAAAGGCGCTCAAGACGAGCAATCATTTCCAGAGTGTTTTGTTTGAGCTCGGGAGGCATAACAACGCCCTCAATCTTGTGACGGAGATCGTCGAGTGTAGAGACAGACTGTATTTGGGCTGGGGCAGGAGAGTCCATAGATTCATTATATACGTGATTTTTTACCATAAAAATACCAGGTCAAGTACCTGGTATATAAAACTTAGTGGGTGAAAAATATTCCGTATCCTATCCTTTGATAGTATGTCCGATAATAGTATGTCCGAGATAATCATAGTGGAGTAGCCAACAAAACGCTCCAACGTGAGTCGGAGCGTTTTAAGCTAAGGCCTAATGTGATTCTACATCAACGACTGTCTCTAAAGTTACGGAAATTGGGACGGCCGCCACCTCTTTGACTACTGCGGTCTCCGCCAAATCTTGGTCGGTCTCCGCCGCCACCCATCGGACGCTCGGCCCTTATAGGTGCTTCACCTTCCTTGAGCATGGTGAGGTTTACACGACCCATGGAGTCGACTTCGTAACATCTAACTTCAACTTTGTCGCCGATCTTCATAGCTTTGAAGACTTCCGGCTGGACTTGGGAGATGTGGACCAAACCATCTTTACCAGGAAGGATGTTGACGAAGGCTCCAAAGGCTTCAATTCTGGCTACAGTACCCTGGTAGGTTCTACCCACTTCGGCTTCGGCAACGATAGAGTCGATGTAGGCAATGGCACCGTCAACTTTTGACTGATCGTTACCTGTGACCGTCACAGTTCCATCGTCTTCGATGTTGACCTCAACGAGGAAGTCATCTTGAATCTGGTGGATAATTTTACCGCCTGACCCAATAACGTCACCAATCTTGGCAACAGGAACTTTGGTAGAAACAATCTTGGGAGCGTACTGAGAGATCTTGGAACGAGGAGAGGTAATGGCTTCCGTCATGAGTTCCAAAATTTTTAGTCTGGCTCTTTTTGCTTGGTCAACTGCCTGGGTCAAGACTTCGGCTTTGATACCGGTGACTTTGACGTCCATCTGAAGAGCAGTAATACCATCAATGGTACCGGCGACTTTGAAGTCCATGTCACCAAGGTGATCTTCAAGTCCGCAGATATCGGTAAGGGTCACAAATTGATCGCCTTCGGTAATTAGTCCCATGGCAGTACCGGCGACAGCTTTCTTGATTGGTACACCAGCGTCCATGAGAGAAAGAGTGGAACCACAAATGGAGGCTTGGGAGGTGGAACCATTACTAGACATAACTTCGGAAACAACTCGAATAGCATAAGGGAACTCGGCTTGATCAGGAAGAACGGGTACAAGAGCTCTTTCGGCCAAAGCACCATGTCCAATTTCACGACGACCGGTACCGGGACGACCAACTTCTCCGGCGGCATAGCCGGGCATGTTGTAATGATGCATGTAGCGTTTGGTGGACTCACCCTTCATACCATCAATTAGCTGTTCTCTGGCGGGGGAAGCGAGGGTAACGACAGAGAGGACATGAGTCAGACCACGTTGAAAGAAAGCGGAGCCGTGAGTACGAGGAAGAAGTCCGACTTCAATATTGATAGGACGAATATCTTCGATACCACGACCATCGGAACGGACTTTTGTCTCGAGAATGTTTTTTCTGGCCAAGTCACGAAGCATGTTGTCGGCGGTTTCGGCGATGTGACTACCGTTGTATTCTGGGTGAGCAACAATGATAGCGTCAACTACTTCTCTAGCTTGAGTGCCAGTTTTAGTAGCTTCGTTTTTGAGAAGTTCGGCAAGGTCACCAATTTCGTCTTTAACAAATTTTTTGATTTCGGGATCGACTTCGATAGGAGCAATGATGCGTTTAGTTTTACCATTTGCTTTGGCAAATTTATCAATGCCCTCAGCAACCGTATCAACAAATTCTTGAGCAAAAGACAAAGCACCGGTTATTTTTTCTTCACTAACTTCGTTAGCTCCGGCTTCGACCATACAGATTCCACCCTTGGGACCGGAAACGACCAGGTCTAGAGGTGAAACAAGTTTTTGTTCAGTTGTTGGGTTGACGATATACTCGCCTTCCGGGGTCATACCGATACGAACCGCACCGACAGGACCTGCCCAGGGGTAGTCTGAGAGAGAGACGGCGGCGGAGGCGGCGATGATGGCTAGAATTTCGGGTTCTTCGACTCCATCTATGGAAAGAGGAGACGCCAAAAGTTGAACTTCATTTCGGGAGGCTTGATCAAAAAGAGGTCTTATGGAACGGTCGATAACTCTACCGGTGAGAATTTCACCTTCAGAAGGTCTGCCTTCACGCTTGATGAAACGACTGGAGCTAATGACTCCACCAGCGTAGAACTTTTCTTGGTAATCAATGGAGAGAGGAAAATAATCAATTCCTTCTTTGACTTTATTGGTAGCTACACATGAGGCGATAACGACAGTGTCGCCGCACCTGACGGTAACGGAGCCTGAGGCCTGGGCGCCAAAGCGGCCGGTCTCGATAGTAATGGTTTTACCATTGAGGACAATGGTGGTTTGAGGATGAGTCATCCCGAATCCTTTCTTTTTCGCGCCACTCGGTCTTGAGAAGAAAACAGAAAATACCCAAGGGTTGTCCTTGGATGGATATACTCTATTTACTCCTCAAGCTTATTTAGCTGAGTCGCGCAACTGACTGTTAATTTTAAGAGACTTGGTAACTTCAAGATAATCTTTGGAATTGGATTTGGCGAGGTAGTTTAATAGACGACGTCTCTTGGAGATAATCTTTAAAAGACCACGGCGAGAGTGATTGTCCTTCTTGTGAACCTTTAGGTGGTTCGTTAGTTCTTCGATTTGGGAGGTGAGGAGGGCAATTTGCACACGAGGAGAGCCAGTGTCTTTATCACTGGCGGCGAAGGTTTTAATAATGTCTATTTTGGTTTCGGATTTAAGAGCCATATCGGTGTGTATTGTAGCAGATTGGCGTGATTTTGCCAATAATTAGATTGAGTTAGATAAATAACCGGTAATACTCGAGGCGTTCGCTCTCATAAATAATTTTTAGGGGCAAGCCTCTTTTAAGCCTTAGAAAATTCCAGAACATTCTTCCGGTTCGACCATTGCCATCAGCAAAAGGGTGAATACGTTCATATTGAACGTGTAGATCTTGTAGGATGACATCTTGTTCTTCCGAAGTAAGTTCAGGATCATTTGAAACTTCTATTTGATCAAGCCAGGATTGGATTAGACTTGGAATTTTTCTAAAGTCCGAACCTTCACGACCACCAACCCAAACAGGACAGTTTCTCCAGTTGCCTTTAAGTTCTGGATTTAGGTCCTGATGAGCCATGAGAATTTGATGAGTAATAAGAATAGTGTTTAGAGAAAGTTCTTTTTGAGAAATTAGATATTTCCAGGCAAGATATGCTTGCTTTAGGGAGTCACCGTCGAAAACTCCTTCGATAGCATTGCTTTCGACTAGAAACTTTCTTAGTTCCTCTTCGAAGAAATTTTCTGAGATTTCTTCCTTTGACATAGAATCTTAGGTGGCGTCCTGATTACCACCTACACGAAAGATTTTTGGCTTGTTCCAGTCGGAAGGGACAGGAGCACTTTCTTCCTCAGGAAGAGGAATGTTTTCTTCAATAGGTTGAGTATCCGGAATTTCAAAAAAGGGGGCTTGAGAGAAGCTGGGGGCTTGAATTGGCTTACTAGGAAGATGGGCGCCGGCACGCATAAGGAAGGCGATGGCGGAAAAAGTTTCGGCCGTTAGATGACTTCCTGTCAGATTGTTTGTACTAGCGTAGATATTGGTGAGGAGATTTTGAGCAATGGAAGGATTAATTTGGAGTTTAAGCTCTTCGAGAAGTTTGGTAACAAGCTCAGAAAAAGAGCTGGTGTTTTGGTGATAGATATTTGAGGTAAAGGCGACTGGACGAAGGGAGTTGTTGAGACTTATTATGTCAACATTGTCTAAGAAGTTCTTCTCGTCGGCATAAATTTTGCCAAGTTCTTCAAGTGAGCCAATTCCGAGAGTGACTACCAGATTGGCCGAAGCACCGGAGTAGGAGTATTTCACTCCTCCAATATCGGGTACGGGGGCACCAGCTTTGGGTTTGACTAATAAATAAAATTTACCGTCGTCACGGACATCATAATCAACTTTGTCCAGGTCGTCTTCTTGGTAGTCAAAGGAAATAATTAAGTTTCGGCTACCGATGGTGTCGGCTATTTCGGAAACGCCTTCAATTTCGGAGTCAACGTGAACTTCACCACCACAACCAATTTGAGAAACTTTTCCAGCTCCTTTAAGGGCAAGGTGGAGACTGATACCAGCAGCGACAAGGTCTTTCCCTGAGTCTGGAGGAAGAATTACAATGACTGACTTAGCGGACTCAATTAGATTATTGATGGTAGTTTCCGGTTTTTTGTCTTCCATATTTTATTATTCTAGGGTTGTGGCCGTCATTATATCACCAGTTTTATACTCAGTATTGGGGGATAAAACAAGACCGCATTCTTGGTCTTTTTTAGCTTCCTCAACGTCGGCTTTTCCAATCTTTAGAGAAATAATTTTGGAGTCTCCTATTGTGTCGCCGAGTTTCATTTTTCCAGAAGTGATTAAACAACCGTAGACGATGGTGCCACCAAAATTAAATACTTTCAGTACCTTTGCCTCACCAACAGTTACTACTTTAGGGGCGGCCTGCGAAGTCTTTTTTTCTTGTAATTCCTTGAGGTAGTCAAAGAGTTGATAAATAATTTTAAAGTTTGAAAACTTTATATGTTCGATCTCAGCCATACGAGCAACAGGAGCGGACATTTTGACATTAAAACCTAAGATTTCGGCTTTGGTGGCAATAGCAGTTTCAATATCGGAGTCGGTGACTAAACCGACAGAACTTGACACAATATTGGCTTTGTCCTTGATGTTTTCCGAGATTGCTTCTAGTGAACCTTGAACGTCGGCTTTGAGAATAATGGTTGGAATGTCTTCACTAATCGTATCTGCAGCACCAAAAGTGCTTTTTTTAGTTTGATCTTCACAGGGCTCACTGGTGATGATGTCGCCAATGTTGGGAACTTTGTCGAAACCAATGACCTGAAAAGGGGTAGAGGGGGTAGCTTTGTCTATTGATTTGCCGGAGAAGTCCAACATAGAACGGATCTTGCCAAAATCAACATTACCGTCGTAAAGAGGGTCATTTTTATCAAAAATGCCGCCTTTAACCAAGAGAGTGGCTAGAGGTCCTTTTTGAGAATGCATAGAAGACTCAATCACTAGAGCGGTCGCCGGACAGTCACTGGAGTTATCTTTGAGTTCTTCGAGTTCGGCCAGAAGGAGAATTATTTCTAGTAAATCATCAACTCCCTCTCCTGTTTTGGCAGAAATATTGATGATGGGTACATTACCACCGTAACCTTCAACAAAAACTCCTTCATTGGCCAGATCAGTTTTGACGCGCTCTGGATTGACACCAGCCAGATCAGTTTTGTTAACGGCGACAACAAAAGGAATGTCGGCGGCTTTGATGTGTTCGATGGATTCTTTTGTTTGAGGCATGACCGAGTCATCGGCGGCAACAATCAGGATAGCTACATCAGCAGCTTGACCTCCGCGACGACGCATGGCAGAGAAAGCGGCGTGACCAGGAGTGTCGATAAAGGTGATTTTCTTACCTTGATGTTCGATCTGATAGGCACCAATAGCTTGAGTAATACCACCAACTTCGCCGGCAGCAACCGTTGCGTGCCTAATTCGGTCCAAGAGAGATGTTTTACCGTGATCTACGTGCCCTAGAATAGTAACCACCGGAGGCCTGGTGGCAGTTGTTGTGTCCGGCATAGGATTAAGTTAGTTTTTGTAAACGGCAAGCTGAGCTTTGATTTTCTCAAGAGTTTTGGGGCCGAGGCCTTTGACTGAGTCGAGTTTATCAGATGTGAGATCCTCGATATGAGTTAGCTCCGCTTCGACAAGAAGATTTCTGGTTTTAGTGTCAAGACCGAGCTGATCGATCTCAAACTCTTCCGTACCTGTAGCGACGATACCGGTTTGAATGTCTTTGGTCTCGTCCGAGATAATACGAAGTTTGGTTTGAGTTAGTTTGGCGGCAAGTTTGACGTTTTGACCTCCGCGACCTATGGCAAGGGAAAGCTGATCCGAGGGAACAGTAACGATAGTTTCGCCGGTGTTTTTGTCGTAGCTAATGTCGAGACCTTCGGCTGGAGCTAAAGCAGCTTTGATGTATTTGTCTTTATCTTCGGAGTACTGGATGATGTCGATTTTTTCATTGTTTAGTTCGTTGATGACGGCTTGAACACGAACACCTTTTTGCCCGACGCAAGAACCAACTGGGTCAACTCCGGGCTGAGTAGACTCGACGGAAACTTTGGAACGGCTTCCCGGTTCACGAGCAACCCCTTTGATAATGACACTTCCGGCACTGACTTCAGGAACTTCTCTTTGGAAAAGCCCAGACAAAAGTCTGTCGTCAGCTCTGGAAACTATAATTTGACGACCTTTGACAGTATCGGCGATTTCTTTCAAGTAAACACTGAGACGAGAGTTGAGACGGTAGAACTCGGTCGGTGATTGCTCTTCAGGGGGCATAACAGCCTGCCCACGACCAAGGTCGATGACAACATTTCTGCCATCCATACGCTGAACCATACCGGTCATAACTTCACCAATATGGTCCTGATAGTCGGCAAGAACAGAGTCACGCTCGGCTTCACGAATGGTTTGTAAGATTACCTGTTTGGCGGCCTGAGCAGCGATACGACCAAAGCCCGGGGGGGTAATTTCTTTGAGATCTTTTTTCTTACCACCTTCCTCTCCGACAAATAAGCGGAACTGTCCGTTATCGGAGTCGACGTCGGCGGTGATGATTTTACCTTCTTCTTCAAGCTTTTCTGATTGTTCGGGATAGTCTTTTTTGAAGGAGGCTATAAGAGCAGTATTGATGGCTGCAAGAACCGTTTCCGGGGCGATGCCACGTTCGGAACAAATTTGGTTAATCGCAGCGGCAAACTCGGTTCTGGCCGAAAGGGTTTGTGTATCCATTTTGTTTGTTTTTTCTTAATTTATTATTTTTATAAAAAGGGACGACCTACGCCGCCCTAACTCACTTAATCGAGCTTATTATAACATGTTACAATCCGGAATATGAGGAATAAAGAAGCGGAAACAAATAAGGAAATGGGTAGTGAGAAATTAGTTTATCTACTCCCTCCCGTCAGAAATGTTACCGAAGAACAGGCGTTGACAATCGCAGAGTACGCAAAAAGTCTTGATGTGCCAGAAATTAGGTTGTTTAATCCGGTGAGAGATGCTCCCCAACAGGACGCCACGGGTTATAACATTGTGATGGCAGAGTTGGGTTTTTTACACGAGGCGGCAAAAAGTGGTGGAAGAGTTGATATTTTGTGGAATGCTGGAGATATTCCATCTGAAGGATCAAGAGTTGACATAGGAATTGCTCTGGCGTTGGGTCTAAATTTAAATTTGATTCATATTTTTAACAAAGAAAACCCAACCGGTCCACAAATTTGTTTCAAAATGATAAATGGTATGTATGCAGAAAATCTAGAGCAGGTGAAGCGGGCTATTCAAAATAGCGATCAGGTATTAATTGACTGGGATGTGGAGATGAAGACTGAGGAGCAGGAGTGGCAAAGAATATTTTTAGGAATTGCTTTGGGTGAGATGACAAAGAATCCTAGTCTTAAAATTAAGCTGGGAAATGTGGTGGGTATAGATCCTCCGGAAAAGAAATCTTACATAAAAGTGGTTAAGGAAATTGAATCAAGATAGATAATTAATTAAGCTCTTCGAATTTTTTGAGGAGTTCTTTTTGTTTGCCGGAGAGACGAGTCGGGATTTTGATGTTGTATCGGATATAGAGATCTCCGTGCTGATTTCCTCGAAGATGTTTGACGCCTTTACCAGTTAATCGAACAACTGTTCCGGGTTGGGTACCGGAACGAACTTTAATTTTGAGGTCGCCACTTAGCGTAGGAACTATTGTGTTCCCGCCAAGAATGGCTAGAGTCAAAGGGACTTCGTGGTCGACGATGATGTCGTAGCCATCACGTTTAAAAATTTTGCTTGATTGAACAGCGAAACTAATGTCGAAATCAGAGTAACGAACTTGGGTTCCTTCATCGGCACCAGCCGGAATTTTGACGGTGTATTCTTTTCCTTGATGAACGATGGTTTTTTCGGCACCATGAATGGCTTCATCGAAAGAAATTTTTAATTTGTAATGAATTTTTTGCTGACGGTGTTGTTGACCTCCGAATCCCCCTCCAAAAAAACTACCAAAAATATCAAAGGGGTCGGAAAAACCTCCGGCGCCACCAAATAAATCTTCGAAATTAATGTTGCCTCCAGCTTGGTAATAACCACCTCCAAAAGGATTACCGCCGGCGCCAAAAGGATTACCGCCTCCCCCATTATTAAAAGCGGCATGACCAAACTGATCAAACTTGGCTTTTTTCTCCGGGTTACTTAGGACTTCGTAGGCTTCGTTAATTTCTTTGAATTTTTCATGGGCATCGGCTTCTTTGTTTCTGTCGGGATGCCACTTGAGAGCCAGTTTTCGGTAAGCCGATTTTATTTCGGCAGTTGTTGCCGATTTAGAAACGCCCAGGATATCATAGTAGTCTCTAGTAGTGGCCATGTGTGATTAACAAACCATTTTATCAGGGGCTCAAAAATGAGCCCCTGAATTAATTTGATTTACTCAACAACCTCGCCTTCCTCGGCCTTTTCCGTATCAGCTTTGGGTTCTTCAGCTTTGGGCTCTTCAGTGGGCTTGTCTTTTTCACCGGCAGCTTTGTATAAAGCTTCAGCGTGTTTTTGGACAAGTTCGGTGGCAGCTTTTAATTTGGTATCAACTGCTTCCGTGGTGGTGTCGGTTTTTTTGATTTCTTCTTCCAATTCATTAAGGGATTTTTCAATCTCTTCTTTGGCACCGGCGTCGAACTTATCACCGGAGTCTTTGAGAACTTTACGAGTTTGAATGATTAAAGTGTCGGCTTCGTTTTTCTTGTCAACCAACTCTTTTTTCTTCTTGTCGTCCTCGGCATATTTCTCCGCCTCTTGCTTCATTCTTTCGACTTCTTCGTCGGAAAGATTGGTAGCGTTTTTAATAGTGATCTTTTGTTCTTTGCCGGTTGCTTTGTCCTTGGCAGAAACATTTAAGATGCCATTGGCGTCGATGTCAAAAGTTACTTCAATCTGGGGAATACCTCGAGGAGCGGCGGGAATACCATCGAGAATGAAACTGCCTAAGGTCTTGTTGTCTGCAGCCATGGGGCGCTCGCCTTGGAGAATGTGAATCTCAACCTGAGGTTGGTTATCAGAGGCTGTCGAGAAGACCTGTGACTTGCTGGAAGGAACGGTGGTGTTTCTCTCGATAAGGGGGGTCATAACTTGACCCATGGTTTCGATACCCAAGGTTAGAGGGGTAACGTCAAGAAGTAAAACATCTTTGACATCTCCGGAGATAACACCACCCTGAATAGCGGCACCAAGAGCAACAGCTTCGTCAGGGTTGACTGATTTGTTGGGCTCTTTACCAAAGAAGTCTTTAACAACTTGCTGAACCTTGGGCATACGAGTCATACCACCAACCAGGATAACCTCAGCAATTTGGGATTTTTCAATCTTGGCGTCGGCGAGAGCCTTTTTCATCGGTTCAATGGTTTTTTGAATCAAATCGTCAACAAGTTCTTCTAGTTTGGCTCTTCCGATCTTCATGGTTAGGTGAAGGGGTTGGCCATCACGTTGGGTAATGAACGGTTGGTTAATTTCTGTTTCGGTGGTACTGGAAAGTTCGATTTTGGCTTTTTCGGCCGCGTCTTTGATACGCTGAAGTGCTTGTTTATCAAGAGATAGGTCAACTCCATTTTCTTTTTTGAACTCGGAAACGATGTATTCAATGATTTTGTGATCAAAATCATCTCCGCCAAGGAAAGTATCTCCGTTGGTGGATTTAACTTCGAAAACACCATCACCCAATTCGAGAATAGAAACGTCAAAGGTTCCTCCACCTAAGTCGTAAACAACGACGGTTTCATTTTTACCTTTGTCTAAACCATAAGCAAGGGCGGCCGCGGTTGGTTCGTTGACGATACGTTGGACGTTGAGTCCGGCGATTTCACCGGCTTGCTTGGTGGCTTGACGTTGAGAGTCATCAAAGTAGGCGGGAACGGTGATAACGGCGTCGGTGACTGCTTGACCAAGATAGGCTTCCGCATCGGCTTTGGCCTTTTGAAGAATTTTGGCGGAGATTTCTTGAGGGGTATAGGTTTTATCACCAATTTTAATGATGGCCAAACCATCTTTGCCGGCTTCAATATCGTAAGGAGAAATTTCTTTGGTTTTTTGAGCTTGCTTGCCGGAAAATTTTTGACCCATTAACCTCTTGACACTAAAGATGGTGTTTTCAGAGTTGAGAACCATTTGACGTTTGGCAACGTCACCAACTAAATTTTTAATTGGTTCTACGATTGAAGGGAAAGTATTTCTGCCTTCAGAGGTAGGAATAATTTTGGCTTTGCCTCCCTCCATAACAGCGATGGCACTGTTGGTGGTTCCGAGATCGATGCCGATTATTTTGGACATATGTTTTGTTTAATTAATTTATAAAACCTGGTAATTATTTCCCCGAACCGACTTTAACCTTGGCGGGGCGGAGAATTTTGTCAAAAAGATAGTAACCTTTGATAAGAGTAGAAACAACGTGATTTTTTTTGCCTGGGACAACCTCAATACAGTCCATGGTTAAAGGGTCAAACTGTTTGCCGTCCGATTCAATTAATTGAAGTCCTTCATTTTTCAATGTTTCCAAAAATTGTTTGATGACAATTTCCAAACCGGCGTCTTTGAGGTGGTTTTGGGCCATCTCGAGTGAGTCAAGATTGAGGATAATTTTTTCGAGAAGAGTGGCGTTGGCAAATTTGACTATTTGACTCTGGGTCTCTTTGAAGCGCCGTTCCTGGTTTCGGTAATCGGCCAAAGCGCGACGATAGTTGCCTTCCAGTTCGTTAACTTGGAAATTGAGATTTTCAATTTCTTTTTTGGATGATTGAATTTTTTTTACCATTCCTGAGCTATTTGATTAACTAAATTGGCAATGTAGCGAACAAAGGGAATGTTGCGGTCATATTCCTGGCGACTGGAACCGATGATGCCGAGACTGCCGTGATGACCACCAATATTTAAATCAGCAAAGACACAACTGGCGGGACGGAGCAGAGAAACTCCCATCTCATCACCGACGAGAATGTGGATTGGAGAGTTGTTGCCAGCACGATTAAAAATATCTAGAAGACGTTGGTGCTGATCGAGAAGGAAGAAAACCTCTTTGGCAGTTTCAAAATCCTGAAATTCGATTTCGTTAAAAATGTTGGCGTAACCGGCATGATACATCTGGCCTTCTTCGGTGGTCGCAATACAGAGAGATTTAGTTCTTTCGGAGAGAACTTTGGTGGCTTCGCGAAGTAGGTCGTCGCGGTTATAGCGGTGATCCCAAACACGAGACTTGACATTGACCTCTTCGGCAACGGACAAATCTTTTTCTTTCATCAGTTCGTTGACATAAAACTTGATGGCCATGGGGGTAGGAATACGACCAGCTGAAGTATGAGGTTGAGTAAGAAAACCTTTTTCCTCAAGAACTGCCATCTCATTTCGGAGAGTGGCGGGAGAAACGCCGAGACGATATTTGTTTTCTAGAGTAACCGAACCAACGGCTTCGGCCGTTTCAGTAAACTCTTCGACTATCGTTTTAATTATTTGTGTCTGTCTTTCAGTTAGATCCATATTTTTTTATCACTCTCATTAAGACAGTGATTAGCAGTAATATAGCATGAGTGATAATGGAGAGTCAAGCGGGCAAATTTAGGCCTTAACAACGGCGAGGAAGGCGCTTTGAGGAAGCTGAACTTTGCCAAACTGTTTCATGCGTGCTTTTCCCTTTTTCTGTTTTTGGAGAAGTTTGAGATTTCTGGTAAAGTCGCCGCCATGGAGCTTGGCATCGACGTCCTTACGATAGGCTGTGATAGTTTCGCGGGCAATAATTTGACCACCGATGGCTACTTGAATGGGAATCTCGAACTGCTGTCTGGGAATTGCCTCTTTGAGTTTTTCGGCGATGGCCTTGGCTTTGGAACCTGACTTCTCTTTGACGGTGATGATACTCATGGGAGTAAAAAGTTCGTGATTTAAGAGAACGTCTAGTCTGACAAGTTCGGCTTTTTGCCAGCCCGAAAGTTCGTAGTCTAGAGAGGCAAAGCCTTGGGAAACACTTTTTAAGCTGTCGTGAAGTGCGGTGATTACTTCGATAAGAGGCAATAAATAATCGATTTCGACAAGCTGATCAAGGTAGGAAACATTGCCAAGACTGCCTCGAAGATCTTGGCAGAGTTGCATAACGGCACCAACATATTTGTCGGTAACGACAATCTTGACATTAGCCATGGGTTCGAAACCTTGGGCAATTACAGCAGGATCGGGAAAGTCGGCGGCGGAGCTAAAGATTTTTTCGGTGCCATTTCTTAAAATTACTTTGTACTCAACCGATGGAGAAACGGCGATCACCGGCAGACCGAACTCACGCTCCAAACGTTCACCGACAACTTCGGAGTGAAGAAGGCCCAAGAAACCAACCTTAACACCCTGACCAAGAATGGGAGAGTTGATTCCTTGGGTGGTTAGGGCTGAGTCGTTTAGCTTTAATTTTTCGAGAGCATCGACCAAGTCTCTGTACTGAGAACCGTCGGCCGGGTACATATCCAGGAAAACATTGGGGTGAATTTTGCGAAAACCCGGCAAAGGAGTAACTTCTTTGCTTTGAGTGGCAAGACAGAGAGTATCTCCGACCAAAATGCGATGAATATCTTTGAGACCGGTGATGATGTAACCAACGTTGCCTGCCGTGATGACTTTTTTTTCCTCACGTTTGGGATTAAAAACACCAATTTCCGAGGCAGTTAAGACCTGACCGGAGTTGAGAAACTCCAGTTTATCACCGGTGTGCAAGTCTCCGGTAATAACACGGACAAAGGCTATAACACCAAGGTGGGTGTCAAAAACCGAGTTAAAGACTAAAGCCTGAAGAGGTTTGTTTTCGATTTTGGGGGAAGGTAAATCGGAGATTATTTTGTCGAGAAGATTGGCGACTCCTTCGCCGGTTTTGGCAGAGATAAAAAAAGGTTCGGAAGAAATATTGAGAAGTTGTTTAATCTGTCTGGTAGCGGCAGAAACGTCAGCAAGAGGGGCATCAATTTTGTTTATGACGGGAATGATGGTAAGTCCGAGATTTCGAGCAAGCCTAAGGTTTGCAACCGTCTGAGCCTGAACACCTTTAGTGGCGTCGACAAGAAGAACGGCACCGTCGCAAGCTTCCAGGGCGCGTTCAACCTCGTAATTGAAGTCCACGTGACCAGGAGTGTCGATAAGATTTAAAGTGTGTCCATGGTAGTTCATGGTGACAGGGGCAAGTTTGATGGTAATTCCTCTTTCACGTTCGATGGGATTACTATCCAAAAGTTGGGGAGTCATTTTGTCTTTTCGGACGGTACCGGTGATTTCCAACATACGATCGGCCAAAGTGGATTTGCCGGCATCAATATGAGCAATAATCGAAAAGTTTCTGATTTTATTTTCCATGTGAGTTTAGCCGACAATCGGTGTCTCGATAACCTCGTCGGTTTCTCCGAGCACCTGACGCCAGTTGCCGAGCTTAACAAAGAGTCTTCTAACATCGGCGTATTGTTTAACCTTGAGAAGATTGGCGAGACCAAAATAAACGACAAGGCCAATAAGGCTGACGGTTATCGTAAGTATGAGAAGAGGCACGGTACGAGTAGTGTCAAAAACAAACTGATCGAGAAGCCTCATAGGTATCCAGAGGGCAAAGGAGGTGAGGACGCTGACAAAAAGCATTTTAATAATTTCAAGAGTAATTCCAAGACTGGGTAGAGTGGCACGAATCGTAAGATAGAGTATCAAAAAGTTGATAGCATTACTAAGACTCATGGCGGTGCTCATGCCCAAAATTCCCCAAGAAAAAGTGTAGGTAAAGAGATAGGAGGTAAGGATAAAAAGTATCAAGGTGGCGATGTTGATGATGAAGGGAGTACGAGTATTTTTTTGAGCATAGAAAGCGCGAGTGAGTAGTTGAACGGCGGCTTGAGGAGCAATAGAAAGAGAAAAAATAGCAAGAGCTTTACCGGTTAATAGAGTTGCTTCCCAGGGGAAATTTCTGGCACCAAAAATAATACGAACAATGGGAATTCTTAGGATGAGAATAAGAATGGCGGCTGGAAGGCAGAAAAAAAAGATTTGCAAAATTGTTTTTCCGAGAGTGTCGGCGAACTTAGATTGGTCCTTGTTAAGTGCTTCTTCGGCTAAGGTGGGGAAGGAAGCTTGTCCTAGTGAAACACCAAAAAGAGAGATCGGAAGAACATAAACCTGACGAGCGAAGTTGAAAATAGTAAATGATCCAGCAGACAAGGCGGAGGCGATATTTAAAGAAACAATGCGTTCAACTTGAACAAGAGCAAGCGAAAAAGAGCGGGGTGGCATGAGACGAAGCATCCGACGAACACCTTTGTGATTAAATCGAAGGCGGAATCTGAGCACATAACCGGTATGAATTGCGGCGGGCAGTTGAACAATAACGTGAAGAAAGGAACCAAAAATGACGCCAGCGGCAGCGGCATAAATACCAATGTAAGGGGTCAAAATTAGAATTCCGAGAATCGTGCCGAGATTATAAAAGAGCGGAGCGATAGCGGGTATTAAAAAACGACGATGGGCTTGAAGAACACCTGTCAGAAAAGCGGAAATTGAAAAAAATATCTGAGCAACCGACATAAGTCTGATTAGATTTACCATCAAGTCGAGTTGTGAACCGGTGTAATGCGAAAGCAGCAGAGAGAGTGGCCGGGCAAAAACGGCAATGATGACAGAAAAAATAAGAAGGGTAATGGTAACTAGAGAAAGAGCAGTGTTGGCCATAAAATTGGCTTTCCTAACCGATTTATTGAGATATCCTTGATAAATGGGAATGAAAGCGGCTGATACGGCACCGACAACCAACAGCTGAAAAATAGTGTCTGGGATAATGAAAGCGGCGAAGTAAACGTCGAGGTCCCCTTCAAGACCACCAAAAAATCTGGCGGCAAGTAAACGATTCCTGACCAGCCCCAAAAAGGCTGAAAGGAGAAAGGAAGCAGCAATAATAGTAGCGGCCGAAAGAATACTTGAACTCTTGCGATTTAGTATTGCTTGCGACTTAGTTAACAGTTTTTGAACCACTGTCGTTATTTTAATTCATGAGCTTCACTTGCGCTAGGTGGAGCTCGTGGTAAAATTAGCGCATGCCAATAACAAAATCAGCAATAAAAAAACTTAGATCCGATGTAAAAAAAGCCGGATTTAACAAAGCTACCAAGACTAAGGCGAAGTCGGCCATCGATACATTTAAGAAAGTTCTCTCCATCGAAACACTGTCTGTCGCTTTCTCGATGGTAGATAAAGCCGCAAAAAAAGGTGTTTTGAAAAAAGGTAAGGCCGACAGAATAAAGGCTCGTTTGTCCAAGAAAATCTCCCCCAAAAAGTAAGGATTTTTGATACACTGAAGGTGTGGCTACTGCTCATAGTGTTTCTAGTATTAACTTATTGCCAAAGGATAGTTTTGAGTTCTCTACTACAGGGAAAGTTTTAAAGTGGATTACAACAGCTGGTAGGGTTTTGGTGGTCTTAACCGAGTTTGTGGTGTTGTTGGCATTTGCATCCCGGTTTTATTTTGATAAAAAACTTGATGATTTAGGAGAAATTTTGATACAAAAAGAGGCTCAGATTGCGGCTTATGCCGATGTAGAAACTGAGATGCGAAAAGTTTTAGCCAAACAACTTCCCGTGCAGACCTCACAAAGTAGTGGTCTTGTTTTCGCATCAAAAATTGATGGGCTGACACAAATTTTACCCGTGGGAACTTCTCTTGACAGTCTATCTCTTGATAAAAACGGGTTGATAGTTGTCGGAAAAGCACAGTCGGAGTATGGATTTGCCCAGTTCATCAGCGGAGTTAAAAGAATGCCCGGGGTGGCAACAATTATTATGAAGGAAACCAGCTTTGATCAAATAACTGGAGGGGTGAAGTTTGGTATTCAAATTACTTTTAAATAATGGCAGGTATACTAAGCAACGAAAAATATTCTCTTTACTTTCAAAGAGTGAGTCTGATGTACAAACGTCCGGAAATCAGAGCATCTTTAGAGGTAATTTTGTCGGTATTTACCATAACGATATTGATATTTGCCGCCATAAGACCAACACTTACGAATATTGTCTCTCTACAGAAAAGAATTGAGGATCAGGAGGTTATCAATAAAAAGGCCGACAATAAAATTGTCCAGCTTTTGAATGCACAGAATCAACTAAATACGTTCAGGAGTAAATTGAGACTTTTTGACGAAGCTGTTCCAGACAACTTCTCTTATATCGATAGTTCCTTAAGATTGGAATATGTGGCAAAAAAGAATAATTTGATTCTCGATTCGTTGGTCTTTCCAGGGATTTCTCTTCTTGGTGAAGTGAAAACCGGAGGTGAATGGACTACAAAATTAATTAAACCGAGTGCTAACGTTTTGTCTAACCAGTTAACATTTTCCGTAAGGGGAAAACCGGAGGATGTGATTATTTTTCTTAAGGACATCGAAAATATGGACAGATTGGTTCTACTTAATAGTGTTTCTCTTACCAAACAAATTGGTCTGACTAGGGCGGAAGACTCACTTAATGCTACTGGGCAAATGACTTTTTACTTCTACACCGACAAACAATGAAAGCAACCAGAACACTATCTTCATATATATTATTAGTAGGAGTAATGGGGTTGTCCATTGTAGGTGGGGTAGTAGCTTACCAGATCTATTCCGCCTCGACAAAAAGTCAGACGACAACACAACAAGCAAAGGCAATTAAATCTTTAGATGGGGCAATCAACCAAACAATAATTGATAATCTTGAAAAGAGAACTGTATATACCGACGCCGAGATGGGATTATTATTGATTGCCACTCCAACACCCGAGATAACCGAGACAGCAGAATCAGTGGTACCGGAGTCTACCGGTTCGGCAACAACACAAATACAAATAAGTGAATAGAACAGGCCTGATGGCCAAGAAAATACCAACTGCCCTCGGAGTCCTAATATTATTAGGAGGGCTGATTGCAGGTGTGGTTCTGGTAAATAATCGCCAAGGTCTTTTGACTAAAGCTGGGCCGACAGAAGCTCCAAAAAATGTAAAGATATCCGATAGAGGAGCAAATACTTTTACCGTCAGCTGGACAACCGACACGCCAGTAACGGGATATCTAAGTTACTCTGAAAATCCGGCCAAAATAACAACACCTGCGGGTGATATCCGTGATCAAATATCGGGAAGTTCTCAGGGTTATACCAATCACTATGTAAAAGTAACTGGATTAAATCCCGACAAGACTGTTTATTTTGTAATTGGATCGGGTTCTCAGACATACGACGACTCCGGAAAACCTTTTGAGGTACGAACAGGACAACAAGTAATTGCGCCTCCTGAAGACGTCATAACCGGAAGAATAATAGGCGCTGATTCCAGTCCCGTAAACAACGCGATTGTTTATGTTGAGGTCCAGGGTGGAGAAACCTTGTCGGCGATGACAAACAATGGGTCTTGGAGATTGAACTTGGCTTTATCACGAGATAAAAATGGGGCGGTGCTGACATATGATCCTAAAGTTTCACTCGTCTCGATTTTTGTTCAGGCGGGCATCTCGGGAACCGCAACGGCGATTACCAACACCGAAAAAACCAAACCGGTACCCGATATCGTATTAGGAAAAAATCAAAGTTTTGTAGAGACGACCGTGGCAACGGAGTCGGGAACATTGGTCGAGCCTGATATAAAAAGTGGTGGTTTTAAAAATATCACCGAAGAAGCGGCTCCGATTCTGGCTCCAGAGGCGACTGAGGCGGCTGGTTCGATGATAATTACAAATCCGGCAATAAATGGAGAAATGATAGCTACCAGTTCACCGGAGTTTGCCGGAAAAACGACTCCCGGGACAACTATCAGAGTTACGGTAAACTCACCAATTGAACTGACGCAGATTATTAAGGCTGATAAAGATGGTATTTGGAAGTGGACTCCTCCTCAAGATTTAGAGCCAGGGGTGCACACCCTGACGCTAGAGTACACCGATGAAAACAATATATTCCAGAAAGTAATTAGAACCTTTACTGTTTTAGCATCGGATGGTACGGCGGGGTTGCCGGCGTTTACAGCAACACCTTCGGCGACGGTTACCATTTCACCAGTTTCACCGACAGGAACGGCGTCGGCAACACCCACACCGACTAAGGAACCAAGTATGCCGGCAACTAGCTCGGGGACCTTGGAAGAAACTGGAGCTTTGGACTTTACTATTTTAATGGGTATGCTGGGAATTATATTATTCGTTTTCGGACGAACATCAAAAAAATGGTGGAGAGATTGATAAATTATCAAAACTTCTTTATAGTGTAGACAGGCCCTGTTTAATGGACCGTACTTAAATGCATGGACGATCAAAATAAAATTAATCAACCGTTGGTTTCGGGTACGACTCCGGTAGTTCCTAAAGTGACTGAAGATATAACCCCCGTTGAGTCCCCGGCTCCAACCCCGGCTCCGGTAACGACCACAACAACAACGACCTACACCGAACCGGTGACTACACCTGTTGAAGAAACCGTAGTGACTCCAGCCGAAACGATGACCCCACCAGTCGAAACGGTTCCGATAACGCCGTGGCCAAGTCCAGAACCTTCGCTTGCTCCTACTCCTCAACCGGAGCCAGTGATGACCACAACAACGACAACGACTATTCCCTCACCAGACCCTTTCTCAGCACCAGCACCTACTCCCGAAGAAGTACCAATGCCGACAGAAAAACCCAAGAAAAAGATGTTACCGATAGTTGGAGGTATTGTGGCTTTGTTACTGGTTGTTGGTGTGGCTGGAGCGGCCTACTATGTTTCCAATCAGTTGTCGACAAGACAGGCCGTAGCCCCTACGGCACCAGAGAGTGAACCCTTGGCTGGAAGTAGATGTGCCGCCGACAAAGAAGGAACATGTGGAGTTGCAGCGGGTTGTCAGACAGGTGAGAGGTGTAAGGTTCAGGCTGCGGGGACCTCTTTTGCGGGTTACTACTGTACTCCAGATGCAACTTGTACGACCCAACCAACACCAACAGCTACTCCCTCTACAAAAACTTGTACTGTTCGTAATTGTTCCGGAAGTGTTTGTGTTTCATCAACAACAACCGTTGGTTATACTCAAGCTTGTCCTTCTTCAAATTGTGTAGATAATACCAGTTGTGCTGCCATAACAACACCGACACCAACACAAAGTTGTGAGTGTATAACTGCTCAGACGTCTGGCTGTACTTCTGGTATCGCAGGAGTGGCTGGAACAAGAACTTGTGTTTCGCTAGGGATCGCAGCAAATCCGGCTTGTGGAGAATGGGGTGAGTGTACACCAGTTGTTCCAACTGCAACAGCTGCTCCAACCGCAACGGTAGCACCTACAGCCGCGCCAACAGCTGCTCCAACCGCAACGGTAGCACCTACAGCACCCGTTGGTGGAACTGATGTGTGTGTGACATATACATATATAGCGGGGGCAACAAGTAGCCAGGAGAACCAGTTGATTTGTAATCCAGATAGAAGCAAAATTAACACCGTAAACTTTACGACGGTAGGAGTAGTACGTGTTCATCTTACGGGAGCAAGTGCTGGGACAACGATTGCTTTGGCTGGAAATGGAACCAGTGCGGCCGTGACAAAAGTTGACGATAATAACTTTGACGTGGCTATCCAACCTGGAACTTATACCATGACCATAAAGTTGGGAAACGAAGCAACAAACTCCTTGGGTTATATTAACCCTACAGGAGGAAGCTGTCGAAGATATGGTGAGCTGAGAGATATTAGTTCAAGAATAACGCCATCGGCATTAAGTAGTTTTGGAATTTCTACAACATCAGGAGTTAGTTCGCCCTTCCAATGCTGGGCAGATACCCTTCAAGGAGTCGATAATGACACTAGAGGGCAGTTGGATGCGAACTATGACTTTAATGATTTTGACGTAGTAATTGGTTATAAAGCGGCAACGCCAACAACACCGGTCGTAGGGGCGTGTGTAAATGTCAAAATATACAAGGCCGTAAACGGGACATATTCCACTACACCTTTAACAACGACTCAATTACAAAATTTAAAGGTGGGTGATTTGCTCAAGTTCGCGGTGACTGGGAGTCTTGATAATCTAAAAGCGCAGTTTAGAGTACATGTAAATAACATTCCAGGAGACTGGATGCCCGCAAGTTCGACTGTAGCAAAAGTATCGAGTTACTCGGATTACCTAGTGGGGTCACCTGGAAGTTATCAGTTTGAAGCACAAGTTAGTACCACACCATAAGATAAATGAATAAGAAAAAAATCCTAGCTATTGCCCTCGTACTAATTGTAATTCTTCTTGGAGGTGCTTCAATATATGTGGCAACTCAACTTTCTACTCGTGAAGCGGTTGCCCCGACTGCCCCTGAGAGTGAGCCTGCAGCAGCGGAACCAATTGGAGCAACACCAGTCGCAACTCAGTGGGTTGGAGACCCCGCCTGTACACTAACCGGGGTAGCAACAGCGGCAGAAACAAAAGTGACCGTAGTGAAGAAGGCCTCAATATATGCAGATGACACAACAAAAGAGGAAGGTTACACAATCAAGACTGATACGGATATGGCGACGATGGGTGCTACTTTCGTATATCGAATTCAAGTAAAGAATACCGGCGTTGATGGTGTAAGTGGAGTGGTTGTAAGTGACACTTTGACGGGAGGAAATTTGGACAAACTAACTTTCGTTGATTCACCAGCTAGTCAGGATTGTAGTTTTGAAGCGGCGACAAGAAAATATACCTGTGCTGCTTTTAGTCTTACGGCTGGACAAAGCATGGAAAAATATTTCAGGGTAAAGGTAACGGGTGATTTTACGGCAGCTTCTACTATTGATAATACGGCTGTTGCTACTTTGGGAAGTCAGACTTTTACGGGACTAAATAGCTTAAGAATTGAACCTCCAATCGTCATAACTCTTTCGGGAAGTAAAACCGCCTTTAAAAACGAAACTGCAAACGTGGCGGGAACTTACACACTAACGTCTGAAATGAGTTCCGTGTCTAAGAGTCAAATATACGTTTATTCAATTTCGCTGACAAATACAAGTACAGTTAATGCCACCGGTGTAGTGATCAAAGACTCACTAAAGGACATACCGGTTACGTTCATGGATGCCAGTGCCGGATGTACTTGGAGTGCAACAGATACGGAGCTAACGTGTAATACCACGATTAGCCCTGCCGAAACAAAGAAGTTTAATTTTAGAGTAAAAGCTAGCGAGGGGATAGCAAATGGCACAGTAATTACTAATACCGGAAAGGTTACCTTCCCCAATGGGTCGATGGACTTAGTTAAAGACTTAACCGTGAGTACGGTAGTTGGATGTAACAATACTTGTACTACAAACGCCGAGTGTGCAACCGGACTAACCTGTGACACCACAACGAGTAAATGCCGAACCGCTGCCTGTTTAACCGAAGATACCTGTACCTGTGCAGTTGCAGCTCAAACTGTCGTAGTCACTTCTGCACCGACGATATCCGCACCAACGCCGACACAGACAGTGATTGCGGTAGTAACAACAGCAACACCAACGCCGACAGTCCTTCCGGAAGCGGGTATTTTTGACCTTCCAGGAATTGCGGCCTTTGGCGGAGGACTACTGCTAGCGGTTGTAGGAATTCTGTTAGCCTTGTAAATATGAAGATTGCCGTAATTGGGGGCGGTTTTACCGGACTTGCCTGTGCCCTGGCTCTTGTTGAAAAAGGAGTTGATGTGGTTTTGTATGAAGAAGCGAGCACCTTGGGTGGATTAGCCGGAGGAGTACGTAAAAATAACTGGAAATGGAGCTTGGAGTATTTTTACCATCATATTTTTACAAACGATAGAGAGATTCTAGGGTTGGCCAAGGATGTGGAAGCGGAGACATTGATTAAAAACCCGGTAACAACGAGTTTCCTTAACAAAAAGGAGGTTCAACTTGATTCTCCCCTTTCTGTTTTAAAGTTTTCAGGTTTGAGTGTTTTTGGTAGATTAAGAATGGGTGTGGGTTTGGCAATTTTGAAGTTAATTCCAAACGGTTTGTTTCTTGAAAAATACAGAGTGGTGGATCTACTACCCCGATTAATTGGCAAGGAAGGGTATCGAGTTATTTGGGAGAAACTTCTGAAGGCAAAGTTTGGACCGTTTGCCTCTACCGTAAACATGTCTTGGTTTTGGACTAGAGTCGCTAAAAGAACCAAAAATTTGGGATACTTTGAAGGAGGGTTCCAAAAATTGGTAGAAAAAACCGGTGAAAAAATCATCAAGCTAGGCGGAGAAATCATACTAGAAAGGAAGATTAAAAGAGTTGAAAAAAAAGAGAGTGGTAAGTGGCTTGTTGACGATACCGATTTCGATGGAGTGGTCATGACAGTGCCCGCACCAGTGATGGAAAAAATATTGGATGTGGAAATGGATCCTTTTCCAAAGATTTCGTACCTATGGGGACAGACTGTGATGTTGGAAATAAACCAGAGGTTAATAAACGGCTATTGGATGAATGTTTTGGAAAAGAACTGGCCATTTTTGGTAGTGGTGGAACACACCAATATGATTGATAAAAAATATTATGGAAACAACAGAGTTTTGTACCTAGGAAATTACTTGCCGGAAGACAGTAAACAACTAAAAATGTCTAAGGAGGATTTGATTACTATGTACCTTCCTTATTTGCGAAAAGTGAACCGACTTTTTAGAAAAAAATGGATTAAGAGTGTGGCCGTTTTCCGCAAACCTTTTGCTCAACCGGTTTTTCCGGTGAATTATTCAAAAGAGTTACCAAAGATAAAGACTAAATACAAGGGGCTATATTTGGCTAACATGAGTATGGTTTATCCGTTTGATCGAGGAACAAACTATGCCGTGAAGATGGGAAATGACGTCGCCAAACAAATACTAAGCGACTTAAAACAGTAGTATGTGGAGCGTCGATCTGACAACAATCCTCAAAACCTACATCATCAGCCTTGGCTTACAGTTTTTGATCTGGCCTTTAATCAAAAAGTATTTTTCTAAACTACCGGATCAGGGTTGGGCTTTGGGTAGAGTACTTATCACCCTGATGGCAGCTCTTTTGATTTGGCAGTTGAGTTACCTGGGAATTGCGGAAAATAATAACGGGAAACTATTCGCAATTTTAGCTTTATTTGGTCTTTTAAGCCTGTGGCAGATTATTACTCATGGGGTAAAGGCATTCACTGTGGCAAAAACGACGGCTAAAATAATCGCCATTGAAGAGTATCTTTTTTTGGTCGGGTTTGGGGTGATGGCTTTGATTCGAGCACATGCACCGAGTTTGGATAGCCTGGAAAAATTTATGGATTTTGGTTTTCTGAAGCAGTATTTATTGTCACCTACCTTACCGGCTCCGGATATGTGGCAGGCTGGACAGACAATTAATTACTACTCTTTTGGACATTTTTGGGCAAGTATTTGGTTAAGAATTTGGGGAGTAGCACCGGCGGTGGGTTACAACTTGATGTTAGCCTTTATCTTTGGTACTTCGATGAGTTTGGTATTTTTAGTATGTGTAACACTCGCGGGAAACAAAAGTTCTAAAGCGGCGACATTCGGGGGAATAATTGGTGCCTTGGGAGTGATGGTGGCCGGAAACAGTCATGTAATCTGGTATCTAATTAAGAACAGGAGCCTTGATAATTATTGGTATGCTGAAGCCACTAGATTCATCCACAATACCATTCATGAGTTTCCCAGTTATAGTTTTGTGGTTTCCGATTTGCATGGTCATGTACTAGATTTACCGATTATTCTGACTTTTTTAGTAGTACTGTTTTCCTGGGTTGAAAATAAAAAAAGGGTTTATGAGATAGCGATAGGAGTATTGTTTGGAGTGATGATGATGACCAACACCTGGGATGTGGCGGTTTATGGTTTGGTACTTTTGGTTTTGGGGGTACAGATGGTCGTAGCGGACATCGGGGAATTAAAAAAACTTTTGAAAACGGTGGGGGTAATGTTTGTGTCGTTTTTGTTGGTGGCTTTACCCTGGTGGTTGTCGTTTAGTTCGATTTCAAGTGGGGTGGAGGTAGTAACAGAAAGATCTCCTTTTTGGCAGTTATTGGTACTGTGGAGCGGAGGACTGGTTATTAATATTCTAGCGGTGATTATTGAAGGAAGAGGTGAGAAAAAAATAGTTATTCGAACACTGGCTCTAAGCGCCGTATTTCTGATTGCAATTCCGGAGTTTGTTTTTGCTCGAGACATTTACCCAAATCATCCAAGGGCAAATACCATGTTTAAACTAACTTATCAGGCTTTTATTCTGATGGGGATTTTGTTGGGGGTCACTTTTGGAAGTTTATTAGATAGGGGTAGAAAAATTGTTCTGGGCTTGAGGGTCGTGGCAATATTTATTATTTTCTTTATCTTTGTGGGGACGATGAACTTCTCGTTTATAGCTTTCACCACTTACTATGGTGGTTTTTCAAATTATTATGGTTTGGATGGTGAAAAATGGATGCAAACCAAAGTCCCGGAAAATTATGGAGCAGTGAAATACTTGAGGAAAAATATGAACGGAAAAAATATGGTTGAAGCAGTTGGTGATAGCTATACCCTATTTAATGTAGTGTCGGTATTTTCCGGAGTGCCGACGATTCAGGGTTGGCGGGTACACGAATGGTTATGGAGAGGTGGTTATAGCATGGTGGCTTCCCGAGAAGCCGAGGTGAGAGAAATATATCAAGGAGTGAGTATTGAAAAAACAAAAGAAATACTTGATAAATACAACATTGGCTGGATATTGGTAGGTCTCGACGAAAAAATAACCTACAAGATTAATGAAGAAAAAATATGGCAACTGGGGGAGATGGTTTGGGAAGAAGGTGATACTTACTTAATTAAAGTCGAATAGCTATTGCTTGCCCTTGAGAAGATTGTCCAGATATTTTTTTAGAGCAGACCAGTTGTTATCTTTGGGAATGAGGACCCACTCACCCTTGAACTGATTAACGGGCGGATTATATAGAATGGTGATGCCGTTTTCATCCGGCTGGTCGGAAAAAGTAACCGATTTCACCGGATTATTTCTAGTATCGAGAGCAATTTTAGCCAAAGTTGGATAAAGCTCACTACCCAGATTGGTGATGAGATTACGATTGAGAATCTCGAAGAAGACATCAAGCTTGTTTTTGTCCAGGAGAAAGGCAGGGGTGAGTATTTTTTGACGAAGGGCGGAGATGACTGACTGTTGACGACGAGAACGGGCAAAATCGGTGCCTTCGTCCCCTGTCGAGTGACGGGAGCGGACAAATTTGAGGGCCATTTCGCCATTTAGATGAGCCGAGCCGGTGGCAAAAGTTATGGTTTCATATCTATCAGAGATAGGTATCGCATTTTCCTTGCCGAGAATAGGAAATTCAGTGTCGGAGAACCCTGGATTAATATCAACGTCAATGCCACCAAGGAGATCAATCGTTTCCTTAAAAATGGTGAAGTTTATTATGGCGGTGTAATGAATCGGGATACCTAGATCTTCGAGAATAGCAGCTTCGGACATTTGAATTCCGGCAGGGGGGTCCTTTTGTTCACCGTAGTAATAGGCGGTGTTTATTTTTGCTTGAAGTGAGGGTACCCAAAGATCGCGAGGGACACTAATCATGGTTGGAGTTTTGGTTTCATGATTGTAGGAAATGACGATGATAGTGTCGGCAAGATTTGGTGAGTCAGTGCCTTCACCCCTAATGCCGAGAATTAAAAAATTAGTAATTCCATTGGTATTGTCGAGATTTTCTACCGGTGTTCCAAAAAAACTTAAAAGGTCTTGGGGGTTAAGGTGAAATCTTGAGAGAAGGCTTAGCCCTTGTGCGCCTAAAAATCCCAGTCCGACAATAAAGAGAGAGGTAAAAATAATTACGAGATGACGTCTGACAAAGGAAACGAAGCGAATGAGAACTCTGGCAGGTCTGATGTGGGCTAATTTCATTTAGATAAGACTGTTGATGATTCCGGCAAAAAGAGTTGGCTCAAGGCTATCGGTACCAACCAGGACTCCGTCGATGCGACTTTGATCTACAAAAGATTTGACGTTGTCGGCGGTGACCGAACCACCATAGAGAACTGGGGCGACATTGTCCAGTAGAAAACCAATCTGGTTGGTGGTGTGGTTGGCTTCGACTGGATCCAGGGGGTGGCCAGTACCAATAGCGGCGATTGGTTCATAGACAAAGAAACAACGGGAAACGTCGATGTTGTTCTGAAAAAGTTCTTTTATTTGTTCATCCAGGTATGGTAGATCAAGACAAACTATGGGAGTGATGGAGTTTTCCAGAAGAAGCTTGGCTTTTTCGGCTACCATCTGGCTTGTCTCGTTAAAATCACGGCGACGCTCCGAGTGTCCAACGATACAGTAGCTGACAAGTTCTCCAAGCATGTTGGCGGTAATTTCGCCGGTATGTTTTCCGGGAGCAAGATGGGAAACGTCTTGGGCACCGGTGATAATAGGGATATTAAGATCGGCAATTTTATGATTAAAAGCGGCGATGTCGGTGAAGGGAAGGCAAAGAATAATGGCGATATCGGCAGGAAATTTTGGCTTAAGGGCATGAATCCCATCAATCCAAATTAAGGACTCGGTGAGATTCTGATTACTTTTCCAGTTGCCAATAACGTACTTCATGGTTTGAGTCAATTATATGCTAACTTTCTACTACAATATATTGGCATGGATGATTTTTTAAAAGGACTAAACGAAGAACAAAGGGAGGCGGTGACTTATGGAAAAGGGCCGCTTTTGATTTTGGCGGGTGCTGGTTCTGGAAAAACGAGGGTGTTGACGTACAGAACAACGTATCTAATCAAAAAAATGGGAATTGGTCCGGAAAAAGTTGCCTTACTGACTTTTACAAATAAAGCGGCTGAAGAGATGAGACAAAGGGTAAAAAATTTGGGTGGAGAAGCTGGGTCATTGGGTTTTGCGGGGACATTTCACACTTTTTGTGCCAAATTATTGCGAGAATATGGTCAAAATGTGGCGGTAATGCCAAATTACGTCATCTTTGATAGCGACGACTCCGAAGCGGTGATGAAAAAAGTGCTTAAGGAGATGGGTATTGATCCAAAGGAATCAAAACCCGGAATGTTTTTGGCTGTGATTAGTAGAATGAAGAATGATTTGGTGAGTGTGACCGAAGCAGAAACTAAAGCGAGTGATTATTTTCGCCGATTAGTGGTGAAGATATGGAAAGCCTATCAGGACAAACTGAAGAAAAATAATGCGGTAGATTTTGATGATCTAGTGGTTAAGGCTGTAGAACTTTTGAAAATCAACCGGATCAGAGAAGAGATAAATGAAAAACTGGAATGGATTTTGGTAGATGAGTATCAAGACACCAACAGAGCACAGTTTGAGATAACCAGACTACTGGCGGGAAAAAAACAAAATATTACGGCTGTGGGGGACGCTGCCCAGGCGATTTATTCTTTCCGCGGAGCTGATTACCGAAACCTGGTTTTGTTTAAGACAGAGTATCCAAAGGCAGCAATGGTAAATCTACCGATGAACTATCGAAGTACTCAAAATATTCTGGATACCGCCTATGGGGTGATCAGTCATAACACTACGCACCCCACTTTACATTTGGAAACAGTAGAGGGATCGGGTGAGATGGTGAATTTTTTTGAGGCGGGAGACGAACGGGATGAGGCAAAATATATCGTAGAACAAGGGCGAAAAACAGCGGAAGAAGATGGCGCCGTAGCAATACTTTACCGAACAAATGCTCAGTCACGTGCCTTTGAGGACGAGTTGATGCGACGAGATATTCCCTACAAACTAGTGGGGGGTTTACGATTTTATAACCGAGCCGAAATTAAAGATCTAGTTGCCTATTTACGGGTACTGAATAATCCGAAAGAAGAAATTAGTCGGATAAGAATTGAAAAACTAGGGAAAAGAAGAGCCGAGGTTTTTGATAAATGGCTTGAGCAAAAAACAGATGATGAGAAACAAGAAAATCCGGGAAGGCTCTTGGAGGAGATTATTAATGTCGTTGGTTTCTTGGAAAGATTTGACGAACGGGATGAGGACGATGCGGCACGAATTGAAAACATCAATGAACTCTTGGCCGTGGCGTCGGACTACAAAAGTGTGGAGAAATTTTTGGAGAGTGCGGCCTTGTCTGAGTCGGAGATTAAACAACATAAATCAAACGCGAAAATTACGCTGATGACAGTGCATGCCGCTAAGGGACTGGAGTTTGAAAACGTGTTTGTGGTGGGACTAGAAGAAGGATTATTCCCCCATTCACGATCGATGCTTTCCGGAGAGAAAGAGGAAATTGAAGAGGAGCGACGTCTTATTTATGTAGCGATGACACGAGCAAAAAGAAGGCTAACTTTATCTTGGGCACGAAATAGACTAGTTTTTGGTGGGCGTCATTCTTCGATACCGTCAAGATTTTTGTCCGAAGTTCCGGAGCGACTGTTAAAAAAGGTGGGTGGGGTGCAGGAAGTCGAGAGAAAAATGTCTAAACCTTTAGCAGAGATTGATGAGTTTGGAGAGAAGAAAAGAATTATTGTCCAAGACTGGGAGATAGCAGAGGCAACCAAAGATGATTTTGCCGAGATTGATAATTGGTAGATTGGCAAATTGAGACAAAAAAGGCGGTGAGATGATCACCGCCAAGGAAAATTACTCCCGATCTACGAAAAGATATTTCCAGAATTTCTTAAGAAAATTCCAGAATGAAAGGCAAAAGTTTCTGTTAATTATCAAGCCATTTTCCTCAAGTAGATCTTCCAGCTCAGAGTCTCTCAAGATGCCTCCTCAGGGTTTGGATTGAATTGGGCTGATTATAAAGGTTGAGGTATATTATTGTCAAAAAAACAGGATAAAATAGAGAAGTGATTAAAGGAATTTCCGAAATTAATAGACGAAATTTTGACAAAGCGGCAAAACATCCGTTGCAGTCGTGGGCGTGGGGTGAGTTCCGTAAAAAAACCGGTGTGGGTTTGTCTCGGTTTGGTTTTGGGAAAAAAAGTATTGAGGATGTTTTTCAAATTACTTGGCACCGTATCCCGTATACCAAGTTTTGTATTGGATATTGTCCAAAATCGACAATCCCAAATAAGGAAGAAGTAACGATGATAAAAGCCGAGGCAGAAAAAAGAGGCGCCATTTTTGTCAAGTTTGAACCAAATGAAAAAATAAATACGGAGACGGAAAAGAAAATAATTGCATTGGAAAAAGAATTTAACTTCGTAAAAGGTAAACCTCTTTTTACCAAGTATACTTTTCAACTGGATATTTCCAAAAGCGAGGAGGAACTTTTGAAAAATATGCACCAGAAGACGAGATATAATTTGCGTTTGGCAGAAAAAAGGGGGGTGGAAATAATTGAGGATAGCAGCGAAGTGGGTTTTGAAGATTATTGGAAACTAATGGAGGAGACTACTAAACGACAGGGTTTTTTTGCCCACGGAAAGGAGTATCACTGCAAGATGTGGCAGACGATGACCGAGTCGGGAATGGGCCACCTTTTTAAGGCAGTTTATGAAGGAAAAACACTAACAGCGTGGATGGTTTTTATATTGAATGACACAATTTATTATCCTTACGGTGCTTCGAGTAATGAGAATCGAGAAGTAATGGCGAGTAATTTGATGATGTGGGAAGTAATCCGCTATGGCAAGAAACAGGGTTGCCGTTTATTTGATATGTGGGGTAGTCTGGGACCGACACCAGATATAAAGGATCCATGGTACGGATTTCATAAGTTTAAACAGGGATATGGTGCGGAGTTGGTCGAGTTTTTGGGAAGTTTTGATTTGGTAGTTAAACCAACCTTGTATAAGCTTTATGGACTGACGGATAGGTTGCGATGGGTGGGACTAAAGTTACTGGCAGGGCTGAGAAAATAATGGAGGATATTCGCCAAAATAAAGGGTGGGAGGGACATCTAAAACATCGTGGTTGGAAAACGGTGCAAGTAAAAGCTTCGGACGGGAGACATACGATGCAGGCTTTTGTTTTACGTCTAGGTTGGTGGCCTTTTTCGATGATGAAAATCCAAAGGTCTAACTATGATCCAGATTTTGAGGAGTTGAAGAGGCTTAAAAGAAAGTATTGGGTGGCAAACTCAATTATTGAACCACAAAGAGTGCAAAATCCGGAGGCTTTTAGACGAGCAGGTTATTATTTGACTCGTTTTCCATACTTGGCGATGAGCTCGTATATCAATGATTTAACCAAAAGTGAAAAGGAATTGTGGGGTGGTCTGTCGAATAATGCCAAAAGATTAATCGACAAAAACGCGAGAATAATTATTGAAGAGGCCGAACCAAAAAAATTTTGTGAGTTGTGGAAAAAATCGTCAAAGATTTGGATTATGAAACCTGATGAGGTTGAAAATTTGATAAAAAGTTTTAAGGGAAAGGTAAGGTTGGTGATGAGCCGAATGGGTGACGAATATCATTCCGGATTGATGATTGTTTATTCCAGAGATACCGCTAACTATTACATGACTTGGACAAGTGAGGCCGGAAGAAAGTCCGGGGCACACTACAAACTAGTCTGGAACGAAATGCTTCGAGCAAAAAAGATGGGGCTGAAGTACTGGGATTTTGAAGGAGTATTTGACCCGCGCTGGCCACAAAAAAGGTGGAAGGGTTTCACCGAATTTAAGAGGAGGTTTGGAGGAAGATTGGTTCAATTTCCAGGAGGATTCTTTCGTTGGCTTTGAGATTTTGGGTTAAAAGAGAGATTTTTGTTTGGGAAGTAATTCAAAATTAACTAGGTGGTCTGGTACCTCGACAACTTTTATTTTAGCTGTATGGCCGGAAATGAGGGCAATTTGAGAGGGAGAAATGGAAAAGTATTTGGATAAAGACTTGATAATGGCGTCGTTGGCTCTGCCATCGATGGGAGGTTCTTTGATTGAAACGGCGTAGGTGGTCGGGTCGATTTGAACCACTTTTTCTTGTTTCTTTTTTGGTTTAGCAACGATGGTGAGGTGCATGTTACCAGTTGATGGGTGATTGACCATGGGCTATTAAATACTCGTTGGTTTTACTGAAGGGTTGGCTACCAAAGAAACCGTTGTGGGCAGAAAGAGGTGAGGGATGGGCAGATTTAATAACCAGATGTTTTTGCGTGTCAATGAAAGAACCCTTTCTTTGGGCGTAGTTGCCCCAGAGAATAAAGACAAGATTTTCTTTTGATTCGGCGAGTTGATGGATGATGGCATCGGTAAACTGTTCCCAACCTTTGTTTTGGTGACTACCGGCCTGGTGAGCTCTTACCGTGAGGGTGGCATTAAGAAGTAAAACTCCCTCCTTAACCCAACGTTCCAGATTGCCAGAAGGAGAAGGACTTTTGTCTACGTCGGCTTTTAGTTCTTTGTAAATATTTTGTAAAGAGGGAGGAAGAGCAGTGCCGTCAGGGACAGAAAAAGAAAGTCCGTGCGCTTGGCCTTCGCCGTGATACGGATCTTGGCCGAGAATAATAACCTTAACCTTGTCGACAGGGAGACTGTCGAGAGCATTGAAAATAAATTTGGCGGGAGGATAGACGGTGTGGTTTTTGTATTCGTCGTGAACAAACTCACTTAATGATTTGAAGTACGGTTTATCAAACTCGTCTTTGAGTAGTTCTTTCCAACTTTTTTCTAAACGTACAGCCATTAGTATTCGGTCGGGATGTTGGCTGGCATGGTGGGGATGTTTTTCATTACCTCCGAGAGGTCAGTAAAATTAACATCGGTTGGAACGGTGAATTTACTGTTATCAACTATCCAGGGAGAACATTTGACGTTTACTTTTTCGTCAAAGTTGACAGCTCCTTTTGCCGTGTTATCTTTGGTTTCGGTTGTTCCTTCCGATTCGGTGATTTTCAGTTTCATACCTTGGTCCTTTTTCTGTGGGTTCCATGTATACATATATGTGCCATCCGAAACCATACTCATATTGACGCTGGGCATTTCTTTGTCGGTGCTAGTAACAATTACTTCTTGAGCCATTTTTTTGCCGGAGATGTAGATAGTACCTTGGGTATCGGTTTTTGTACCGTCTGTTTCGTCGACAGCTGAAGTGGAGACAGTACACTTTTGGTTTTGACCCATGGCAAGAAGATCGCGTAAGGAAGATGATTGTGACTGTTCGGTTGGGGTGGTTTTGTCTTCACCGGCTTGGTTTTCGGTTCCAGTTGGAGTCTTGACAGTACAAGCGGAGAGAAAAACGGCGGAGATGATAACAAGAGAAAAACGAATTTTGTTAATCATATATTCGTAGTATACCAATTACTGTCAAGAGTTTTCCAAACTTTTCCAGAGATACAAACAGGCAAGCGAACGGTAGGGACTCCAGATTTGAGAAATGGCTTCAATTTTAATTTTATCTTCCCTATCCACTCCATAGAGTTTGGCAACGGCGGCACGAAGCCCAAGGTCTCCAAGGGAAAATGTGTCTTGTCGACCAAGCGAAAAAATAAGGAACATTTCGGCTGTCCAACGACCAATACCTTTGACTGTAGTGAGAGAAGAAATTACTGTTTCGTCCGAAAGAAGATGCAGATTTTCCAAAACCAGTTTGTTGGAAACGATTTCTTCGGCAAGGGACTTGAGATATGAGGTCTTTTGGCGAGATAGCCCGCAAGAGCGAAGGGTCTCATCACTAAGTTTTAATATTTCTTCGGGGCGGGGAGTTTTTTCTTTGGGAAACAATGTAAGGAAGCGATCAAAGATGGTTGCGGCGGCTTTATTGGAGAGCTGTTGACTAACGATGGCTTCAAGAAGGTCACGAAAGAGATTGGTCGAAGGCTTTGGCGAAGAAATGGTGTAGTTATCAATAATGCAGGAAAGAACCGGGTCTTGGCGAAGGTGTTTTATTGCAAGTGAGTTTTCCATAGCTTGATTATAGAGAGAAAGTCGTATAATTTTGAAACTATGACAAGGGTGGAAGACGGTAATAGAAAATTTTTGTTTGACGGGATAACGGAGCTGTTTTATTCTCCGGAGATTATGTCGGGAGCAAAAGAAAAAATTGAAATGGTGAGAGAATTCTTAGAAGAAAATCCGGAGTATAGCTTTGTTTTATATTTCAACCACATTTCATTTAATGATCCGGCGGTACTAGTGCACGTGGCCAATCTTTTAAATCCAAAGGGTGAGTGGCATTTACTGGTGCCAATGTCGTATTCGCACGTCGATACAAAAAGTGTCAAGGGTTTTTTGTCGTCTTTGGGAATGAATGTTGTTAAAGCGTGCGGAATTGAGGCAATACCCGTAGTACAGACATACCAGCTAAACAATCCTAGGTATGGGTACACCGCCGAGGAAGCCAGACAAACATACGTAAACTACGTTCATCGGTTAAAGGAGTTGAAAAGATCAAATACACCAACTGGAGTTCTGATCAGTCCGGAAGGCCATCGAAGTGACACCGGGAAAATGATGGTGGCCGAGTCCGGGATGGTGGCGGCAGGGAGATTGTTGGCACCGGTAGTGTATGTACCATTGGCGGTTTCGTATGAGGGTAAGTTTAAAAGAGACGGAATAAACATCGGAAAGAAAATGTGGATAAATATTGGAGAGGTGACAGTTCAAGAAAACCCGAGAGAGTACCCGAGCGTGGAGGAGCTGATGAAAAAGTTGGCCGTAGCTTTGCCCGAGGAGATGAGAGGGGTTTGGGGATAGAAAAGTACTTGGTATCAATCTAAATACAAAGGGGTGGTATAATATAGGATATGACATATTTTAACCGAGGTGGAAGTGGAGACAATCGAGCCCAGTATTACAGCCCAAGAGAGGGAAGTTTTTCCTCAAGAGGTGGGTTTGACAGGGGTTCAGAGAGAAAAGAAATGTTTGACGCCGTGTGCGCTAAATGTGGAGGTGTGGCCAAGGTTCCTTTTAAACCAAACGGTAGAAAAGAAGTTTTCTGTAGCAAATGTTTTGGTGAAATAAATGGTGAAGAGCCTAGAGGTGGAAACAGATTTGAAAGTAGAGGTAACGACAGAGGATTTGGGGGAAGAGATTCTAGAAGTTTTGATAAACCCATGTTTAGTGCTATTTGTGATGAGTGTGGAGATAACTGCCAGGTTCCTTTTGAACCAAGAAATGGTAAACCGGTACTTTGTAGTGATTGTTTTGCCAAAAAAGATGGTGGAAGAGGTGAGTCTAGATCTTTTGTCCCTTCAGCCCGACCGGCTGCCGGAAACGTGGATTTGAGTGAACTTAACGCTAAACTGGACAGAATCATCAAGCTTCTAACTCCTACCGAACCGAAGAATATAACGGAGAAGATTCTTGAAACTATTGAGATCAATTCCGGAAAAGAAGTTGCTAAGCCCAAGAAAAAGGCCAAAGTAGCTAAGAAAAAGGTTATAAAGGAATAAGTTTTAACTAAAACAAAAGGCAAAAAGAGGCTCTATGAGGGTCTCTTTTTGTAACATATCCTAATTATTTTCTCTTGATATTTAGATTAAGAATAAAGAGTACTCCTATTAAGCTTAAATTGATCAGGACACTAATGCCGATAGCTTGCCATAGAGAGTTTAAAATGGTCCAAATGTAGGAGTTCGAGTTGAGAAAGATCTGGAAGCCAAAATACCAAGCGAGAAGAGTGACAACGAGGGAAATGATGACGAACGGAAGAGCTTGTTTGATGTCCGACCAGCTGGGGAAAAAGGAGTTGGCCACCGTGAAGAAGAGATAACCCTCGAGAAGCAGGAGCCAGATGTCTTTGGCAGTGAAACTAGTTTGGAAGAGTGAGGCAAACCAGATAAGAAGAGCCATGCCGGAGATGAAAGGGGCGATGCCGACGAGGAAACCTTGAATGGGATTGAGCTTTTGGGTTTGGACGGAACCAAGGGCAACGTGAGTAGATTTTTCATCCAATTTGTCTTCAAGATATTCGGGAAAGATTTCAATCTTGCCGGTACGAGCGCCTGTCAGAGCGGCGACGAGGAAATGGGAAATTTCGTGGATGAGGGTGCCGGGAAGAAAGATGGTGCTCCAGACGATGATGACGGAGTGCTGACTTCCGCCTAGGCGATGAACGAGATGGGATAAGTCGGAGGTCATTCTCTTTTTGGTGAGGAGGAGACAGAAGAGACTAAGGATAACAAAAAGTAGGGGCATGTACTTATTTTATTCCTCTTCTTCGGATTGAGTGACCGGGAGGCCGTTTGGCCAGCAGTGATTACGGAAGTCACAGCGAACACAGTGGTTGTAGTCCGTGGTGCGATCGAAGTTTAGTGAGCGGATGCTCGCCATTACTTCTCTAATTACTTTCTTTAAATCGTTGACTTCGGCGGGGGTGATATTGAATCTTTCGCTGTGGAACCTGTTTCCTTTGTCGGCTTCGATAAATTGAAGTTCGGTTTCAGTAACTTTGTAATCGAAAGAGTGGTCGAGGTCGGCCAAGAGCTGATAGAAAACCAGCTGACGTTTGTAATCGCCGTTGGAACTTTTAGTATTGCCTTCGATATCATTTCTCGTTCGGGGTTGACCTGTTTTATAGTCGACAAAACGAACGTGTTTTTCTTTTTTGTTTGTTAAATCAATTCTGTCGGCTTTGCCGGTGAGCGGAATATCGTCGAGGACAATTTGGGAAGTGAGTGATTTACCGAAATTCTTTTCGGTGAAGAGAGCGGGGATGAAACTATCTTTGTAGTAATCATAGTAAAAGGACAAAACTTTCTGACCTTTTTCCAAGTAGTTTTTGAAGTCCGCTTCGGAGAGAACCTCGCGGCGAAGTGCGGTTTCGAAATCTTTTAGAAAATCTTTTGGCGATTCAACTTTGCCGGTATTTTTCAGGTTGATATATAGATACTGTAAGGCAAAGTGGACCGCGGTACCAAAGCTCATAGATGGAGGAGTGGTGCGAGGAATACGATAGAGATTGTCCAGCTTAAATTTGTAGTGGCACTCCAAATATTTATTTAGTGCCGTAGGTGAGAGCTTGAAGTCTTTGATGATTTCTTTGAGGTATTCTTTTTCGCCGGAGGCAAGAACCGGGGAGACTGGAATGGCTAGGAGTTTGCCTAAAATTTTGGCGGCGTTTTTTTGGAACTTGCCGACTTTGATCAGCTTGCGCGTTTTTTTGGGAATCTCATCGAGGAACATTGAAGGAAAAATCATTTTGAGAGAGGTAGGGTACTCGGTGGAGCCGGTGAGGTAGAGATTCTTTTTGGCACGGGTCATGGCCACATAAAAGACACGACGTTCTTCGGCATTTTTATCTTCTTTGTCGGTGTCTTCCAGAGCCAGGATACCCGGAGGAAGCTTGATCATCTGTCTTTTGGTGTGATTGCCCCAGTGAGTGTCGGCGAAGCGGTAGATAAAGACTGTTTTCCATTCCAGACCTTTAGCTTTGTAGACTGTGGTGAGAGTTACCGCATTGTTGTCGCCTATTAGCGCCTGCTCTTCCAACTTCAAGCCATTCTCGTCCATGGTTTTTAGATTGAAGACGTAACCAAATAAGTCAAGACCGGGGAAAGCGGCGGATTGTTTTTTGACATCTTCAAAAAGAGTACCGAAACGATTTAACTCTTGAATCGGTTGAGGTAGGGCGAGGATGTAATCAAGGAGCCCTGATTCTTGAAATATCATTTGGAACATCTCAGGAACGGTGTGAGTAGCCGCTTTGGAGTTCCAGCCGAGGAAACGATGAAAGACGTCGATAACGACCGGGTCGATGTCGGGATGAGCATCAAGGAGAGTGTCCATGAGAGACTCACGTTTTTCGTGGGCGTAACGAGAGATTTTTAAAATGGAGAGAGGGTTTAGTTTGAAGTACGGAAAATTGAGAGCCAAAAACAAGTCGAGATCGTCAACCTTGCTTTGAAAAGTAGTGACGAGAGAAATAATTTTGAGGAACTGGGAAATGAGTGGCGTGGAGAGAATGTTGACACCACCTTCGAGACGATATGGGAGGCCTTTGGATTTGAAAAGATTGACCAAGTTTTCGATGTCGGCGTTGTCTTTGGTTATGACGGCAAAATCGGATGGCTTGGCACCGGCTTTAATTTTTCTTTTCAAGGTACTCGCAATGAACTCGTCTTCGAAAAGGGGTGAGGTAAATTTGGCAACTTTAAGGGACAAATCTTGAAATTTAACGTTGTGGTGGAGAGGGGGTTCGTTGATTATTCCGGCGGAGGCTTCAAGTAAAGTTTGGGTAGAACGATAGTTTTGGTCTAGAACAATTTTCTTTAAGTTGGGAAATCTTTTTTGGAACTCACGGACATTTTCTTTGGAGGCACCTTGAAATCTAAAAATACTTTGGTTAGGGTCGCCGACGACAAAGACATTGGCTTCTTGACCCCAGAAACTGGAGAGGGCAAAGATGAGACGGTTTTGGGAGTTGTTGGTATCTTGGTATTCGTCGCCCAGAATGTACTGGAACTTTTCTTGGTAGGCTAGAAGAAAATCGGCATCTTTTTCGAAGGCTTCAACTACCCAGTTGATCATGTCTTCAAAATCGTAGCGGCCGATGGCAGAAAGTTTGGCTTGATATTTTTCGTAGATATTGAGAAGGTCGGTATTTTTGCCGACTAATGTTTCCCTTTCGTTGAGAGCGCCTTTTTTCAGGTCCCCTTTTTCGAGTTCAAATTCTTCTTGTAAAAGAGTGACCAACTGCTTGTATTTATCAATGGGGTAACCTTCGCGTTTGAGGTCGGCGATGGCGCCAAGAATATATTTAAGATAGTAAGTGGGGTCGCCGGCCGGTTTTAAAAGAGGAAAAGAATCGCCTTCCAAAATCTCTTTAATTAATTGGATCTTTTCCAGGTCTGTGGCAATACTTAAACCCTTGGGTCGGCTAAACCTTTCCGGATTTTCGGAGATGATGTCGGAGCAGAAGGAGTGATAGGAGGTGACTTTGACGTAGTAACCGTCTTTGCCGACGAGCTTTATTAAACGCTCTCTCATTTCGCGAGTGGCGGCGTCGGTATATGTCAAAGCAAGAATGGACTCTGGGTTAGTATCAGTTTCTTTGAGAATATTGGCAATTCTGGCTGTAAGAACTTGAGTTTTGCCTGTGCCGGGACCAGCGAGAACCAAAACAGGACCTTCGATGGTATCGACGGCTTTTTTCTGCGAATCGTTTAACTTTTTGTACGCTAGGTCAAATTCCGGTGTGGTCTGGGGCATGGACTTATTCTATGTCTTTTTTATCGGAATCTAAACCGGACTTCAGACTGTGCGAGGACTCAAGTTTGTTGCCAATCTGATTTAATGTCTGGGAGGTAGTATTCATAGAGTTGTAAGCATTTGTTAAGTGCTTGCCCAGAAGGGTGAAGTCGCCATTTAATTTTTCGTAGTCTTTTTGGACGGCTCGTAAAAGAGTAAAGACCTCGGCGGTTTTGCCGGCAATTTTTTGACCTTCTAAGGAAAGAAGGATTGTTTGTAAATTGGCATAGAGAGTGGTCGGGGAAACAGGAAAGACACGAGAGTCTCGGCTGAGGCTCATGATTTCTTCCTCATTGACTATTTCGTAGTAGACGGACTCGGAAGGAATATACATGAGAGCAAAATCGAGAGTCCCTTCTTCGGGAAGAATATACTTGCCGGAGATATCTTTGAGATGTTTTTTAACGTCACGGATAAAGGCGGAACGGGCTAGTGATTTTTCAGAGGGTGAGGTGGCTTGATATATCTTTTGGAAATTTTCCATGGGAAACTTGGAGTCTATGGGAAGAATACCGGCTTGGGTTTTGATGGCGGCGTCGACAATCTGGCCACCTTTGAAGTGGTGTTGAAGAGCGTAGCCGGTTTTGGGAAACATCTGGGCGATTAAATCAGTTAGGACTTGTTCACCAATGTTACCTCTGAGTTTAGGGGACTTTAGATAGTCTTGGAGATCTTTCATGGAGCGACTGACTTCGCCAAAAGCACCGGCTTCTTTTTTGAGGTCGCCAATGACGGTGGTTGCTTGATCAAGACGGGAGAAAAGTTCGCGGTAATTTTGTTGGAGTGAAGCCGTTGTTGTTCTATTAGTGGTATCGAACGATTGCTGGAGAGACTTGAGCCAAGCGTTGAGGGTAGGGTCGGTGTTTGGTTTTTGCAGCTGGGACTTGAGAAGAAAATAGAGAATCAATAAGCCAAAGAAGAGAAAAGCTATTACAATTGAAGTATCAGTTGACATAGATTTATTTTACAGTAATGGAACGAAACAAACACGAAAGAAATAAAAAATATGGATGGTTGGTTTTTTTTGCCCTTGTTAATTGGCTGGTAATTGCTCTAGCCGTGTGGAAAATAGATCCTGACAATATGGCTAACTTTCTTTTTCCGGGAAGCTACCTGCCAATGGGTTTGTTGCTGATGGGGGGGATATTTTGGCTGTTATCGATATTAACAATGTCATCAATTAGAGCTTTACGTTGGACTCTGGGGATTATTATTTATATCTACTTACGAATTTGGGGGTTGGGGTCTGTCTTAAATGGTATTTTGATTCTTGGATTGCTTTCAGTATGGGAGGTATATATCTATAAGAAAAAACCAAAGGATGTGCTACACTTTGATTAATTAAAGTTATTATTTAGGACAGAATATGCAACTTTCAAATAATCCTCTTAACAAAACAATTGAGAAACAATTATCAGAGATGATGTACGGAATTTTGGCGGAACTTAAGACTCCTGAGGATGTCAAAATGGTAATGAATGATGTGCTAACTGATGGTGAAAGGGTGGCAATTTTGAAAAGACTGGGAATTGCCGTGTATCTTGATAAAGGAAGAAATTATGAAGATATAAAAAATAATATTAAGGTGAGTTCGGCGACAATTGCTTCCGTCGCAGAAAATTTGGGTAACTCTGGATGGCAGGAAATGATTAAAAGAATTAAGGCAGAAGAGTGGGCATCTGAGTGGACAAATAAAATTTCCGGAGGAATAAAGAGAATTTTTGGATGAGCTACAATTGAGGCATGGGAAAGTATTACATCACCACCACATTACCTTACGTTAACGCGGAGCCGCATATTGGTTTCGCCATGGAGATAGTGCGCGCGGATGTAATGGCGAGATTGCATCGGGCTTTGGGGGATGATGTTTTTTTTAATACCGGTACAGATGAACATGGACAGAAAATTTATCAAAAAGCCGTTGAGCTAGGAATTGATCCACAGAAATACTGCGATGAAAGTGCAGCAAAGTTTTCTGTTTTAAAAGAAGCACTAAATTTGTCTTACAACAGTTTTGTTCGTACTACCGATGAGCATCATATAAAAGCAGCACAGGAGTTTTGGAAACTTTGTGATGCAAAAGGAGATATTTATAAGAAGAACTATAAAATTAAGTACTGTGTGGGGTGTGAGTTGGAAAAGACAGACTCCGACCTGGTGAATGGAAAATGTCCAATTCATCCCCAGATGGAACTGGAGATTCGTGAAGAAGAAAATTATTTCTTTAGGTTTTCAAATTATCAAGAAAGACTCTTGGAGCTATATAAAAATAATCCCGATTTTGTGCAACCGGATTTCCGTCAGAATGAGATGAAGATTTTTGTAGGAGGTGGTTTACAAGACTTTAGTATTTCTCGTCTTAAAGCAAAAATGCCCTGGGGAGTGGAAGTCCCTGGAGATTCCGAGCAGGTGATGTTTGTCTGGTTTGATGCTCTGGTCAACTATATTTCTTCTCTTGGCTGGCCGGAAAACAAGGCTAAATTTAAAGAATATTGGCCTGGAGTGCAAATTTGCGGAAAAGATAACCTAAGGCAGCAAACTGCTATGTGGCAAGCAATGCTGATGTCGGCCGGTTTACCAACATCCAAACAGATAGTTGTCGAGGGTTTTATCACTTCTGGTGGAGCAAAAATGAGTAAGAGTTTGGGAAATGTGATTGACCCTTTGGAGTACGTGGAAAAATACGGCACGGATGCTGTGCGCTATTTTTTGACAGCCGAGCTGTCTGTTTTTGAGGACTCGGATATAACAAAAGAGCGATTTGAAGAAGCTTTCCAGGCGAGTCTTGCCAATGGTATCGGTAATTTGTGTGCACGCGTGGCGGCAATGTCAGAGAAAGAAGGGTTAAGAGTGACTTCCGAAACATTGTCTATACGAAAAGAAGTGCTTGAGAAACTTGAAAAATATAGGTTTGACGAAGCAATGGCATTAATTTGGGAAGAAATTAAAAAAGCCGATGGTTTAATTAATCAGAGACAGGTTTGGAAATTGGAGGGAGAAAAAAAGATTGCTTCTTTAAATGAACTCGTTAAGATTATCCGCCAGATTGGAGTAGATCTTGTGCCTTTTATGCCGGCTACTTCCGAGAAAATCATGGCGCAGTATGGCGTAGAGGAAATTAAAAAAGCGGAGAATTTGTTTGCACGATTATCATAATGTTAATTGATACCCATTGCCACCTGACCGACTCAAAGTTCACTGATGTAAAGGGGGTGATTGCGGAAGCGGTGGATGCCGGGGTGGAAAAAATATTTATGCCTTCCGGGAGTGTGGAGAATGCCAGAAGAACGGTTTTGATTGCTGAACAGGAGGGTCTTTATGCGATGGTGGGCGTTCACCCTGAGGAGATTGAGAGTGTGACGGACGTGAATCAAATGATCTATGAGCTAGAAGAAATTAGTAGTAAATCAGAAAGAGTAATTGGAATTGGGGAAATTGGCCTAGACTTTTATTACGATAAGGAGAAAAAAACAAAAGAAAAACAGTTGGAAATATTTACGGCTCAAATTGAGCTTGCAGTCAGATTGAGACTGCCGGTAGTAATTCATATGAGGGAAGCAGAAATGGAGATGAAAGCTATTTTGGAAAGAATGGAGAAGCTCCCAAGAGGCCAGTTTCATTGTTTTGCGGGGAGTGAGAATTTTCTGAAATATGTCCTAAGTAAGGGTTTCTACGTGAGTTTTGCTGGAAATATCACTTATAAATCGGCTCAAGAGCTACGTAGGCTCTTGGCTTTGGTACCCCTTTCGAGACTCCTTTTGGAGACAGATAGCCCCTATCTCACCCCCGAACCTGTCCGCGGAACGGTAAATACCCCTGCAAATGTTAAAATAATAGCTACAGCAATTGCCCAAGAGCTACATTTAGATGCCGAAACAATAATTGATCAAACTGGAAATAATGCCTTATGTTTGTATTCCTTAGATATCTAATCAACAAATATCCCCACCAAAGTCAAAGGGTACTTGAGATTTTGCCCGGATTTGTGAGCTGGTCATTTATTCTTTTCCCGGTGTGGGGGTCAATTTTTTGGCCTGTAGGAGTTGCTTATTTCATCATCAGTTTTAATGTTTATTGGCTTTATAGATCACTAACTCTGTCGGTTGCTTCGGTAATGTCATATTTTAGAATTAAAGCGGCAGAAAAGTATGACTGGATGGGAGATGTAAAAGGATTTGCAGACTGGATGGAGGTTAAGCATGTGATTGTGTTGCCTACGTATAAGGAACCGGGGGATATCTTGGTGCGCACTTTGGAAGCTTTGGAGAAACAGACTCTTGGGGCAAAACAAATAATTCCTTTGATTGCAATGGAGGCAAGAGCGGGAGAGGAAATTAACAGAAGCAGAGAGAAACAACTACGAGATAAATTTAAGGGAAAGTTTGCGGAACTACTTTTTACTTATCATCCCGCTAATCTAACCGGGGAAGTAGTGGGAAAGTCTTCGAACGCTGCCTGGGCAGGAAAAGAATTTCGAAAAGAGTTAAAAAAACACGATGATTGGGATATGGACAAGATGACTATTTCGTCGGTCGATTGTGATGTGGCATTACACCCAAATCACTTGGCGGCCTTGACCTACATGTTTCTTGACGATCCAAATAGATATCACAAGATTTGGCAGGGGGCGATTGTTTTTTACAACAATATTGAGCGTATCCCCTGGCCAATGAGAGTATTTAACCGTATGAGTAGTGTAATTAATATGGCACAGCTGTCACGACCGGACCGTTTAATAAACTTTTCGACTTATTCAATGAGTTTGAGGTTGATGGACGATATTGATTACTGGGATACCGATGTTATTCCCGAGGACTATCGTATTTTCTTTAAGACATATTTTGCCACGGAAGGAAAAGTAGAGGTGGAACCTTTGTATATTTCGGTGTTTGCCGATGCTGCTGAAGCCGATGGTTTCTGGAGTACTTACACAAATACATATGAACAGGTAAAGCGTTGGGCGTGGGGAGCTTCGGATGATTCTTATATTATCAAACGATATATTTTGGATACTAAAGCTCCATTTTGGGACAAAACAATTAGAGTGTTTAAGGTAGTTGAAGATCACTTTATGTGGCCTGTGAACTGGTTTATTATTACGGTCGCGGCCAACCTGCCACCACTTTTGAACCCGACATTTTCCAGAACAGTAATGGGGAAAACACTGCCTCAGGTGTCTTCGGCCATTTTGACTTTGTCTCTCGTCAGTATGATTGCGATGATTCTCATCGATTTAAAGGCTCGGCCTAAAGTAAAGGATCTGCCTTGGTGGAGAGGAATTGTGTCCCCTTTTGAATTTGTTTTGTTACCTGTGGTAGGTTTCTTTTTCTCGGCCCTGCCGGGACTGGATGCCCATACTCGCTTAATGATGGGAAGATATATGGAGTATCGAGTAACAGAAAAAAAAGCATAATAGTGTTTGCCTGATATATACTCAAATTGTGGCAGAAAGACAAAAAATTACTACTTCGGTGACGTTATTTTGGATCGGAGTGATTGTAGTATTAATTATGGCTGGGGTAATGGCTTTGTTTTGGAGTAAATTACCACCTCAACTACCTTGGCTTTATTCTTTTCCTTTTGGTGAAAAACAGTTGATTGGAAAAATATGGTTTGTTTGGATTTTTGCCGGCACGGAAGGAGTTTTGGTTTTGACAAGACTTTTGGCTAATTGGGCAGGTAAAAATGACGTCACCGTACAAAATACAATCATGGTTGGGGTAGTGACGGCAATATTTTTGATGGCGGCGAGTTTTTTCCGAGTTATGATGATCTTTCTAAACGTATGAACCCGGTAATGGTAATTACGGTAATTCCCTTTTTTCTGGCTTTGATAATCAGTCTTGTGGTAACGCCCTTGACGATTATATTTTTTAAAAAAAGGGGTTGGGTAATTGACCCCGCTAAAACTCCTCACCCAGCACATATCCACAAAACCCCGGTGCCCAAAGGTGGAGGAGTTCCGATTTTTTTTGCGGTGGCGGTGACAGTAATGCTTTTGTTAAAACCGGATAGCCATTTGCTGGCAATTGGTGTGGCTGGGTTATTAACTTTGATTGTGGGACTGATAGATGATATTAGGAGCTCGAGTCCATACCTTAGACTGGGGATGAATTTTTTAGTAACGGCCATTATCGTCGGTTCTGGAATTGGAATTGCTTTTATAAGTAATCCCTTGGGGGGAGTAATTGATTTGTCGACTCCCAAACTAGGTTTTGATTTGCTGGGGGAACATCATGAAATTTGGCTCCTCGCTGATTTATTTGCCCTACTTTGGATTCCATCTCTTATGAATGCCATTAATTGGTCGTCTGGGGTGGATGGACAAATTAGCGGAGTAATTACTATCGCGGCCGTGGTCTTAGGTCTCATTTCTTTGAACTTTAGTGCGGATATTACGCAATGGCCGGTAGCCATTCTTGCGTTTGCGACGGCAGGAGCTTTCGCTGGACTGACGGTTTTTCATTTTTATCCGCAAAAAATTATGCCGGGGTACTCGGCAACTTCTTTGGCTGGCTTATTGCTGGGTGTGATATCTATTTTGGCGACAGCCAAAGTGGGTGCTTTGATAATCGTCTTAGGAATTCCATTAATTGACTTCTTATATATTATGATTAAAAGGTTAGTGTCGGGAAAATCGCCGGTATGGGGAGACAAGAGCCATTTACATCACAAACTAATGGCCATGGGTTGGGGAAAAAGAAGAGTAGCACTGTTTTATTGGTTTGCGGCAGTGATGCTAGGAGTCGCAGCTTTGAGCTTTGAAGCTCGGACAAAACTTATAATTATGATAGGATTGGTAATATTAATGACAGCATTTATCGTATGGCAATACTCATTGCGCTATTCAAAACAGTAAGACCAAGGCAGTGGTTGAAAAATTTTGCTTTATTTGGGGCCTTGATATTTACAGGACTGCTTTACCAAAAGGGGGCATTCGGATTAGTGACACAGGCGTTTTTTATTTTTACGATTTTATCCAGCGCGACATATATTTTTAATGATCTTTTGGATGTTAGTACCGACCGATTGCATCCATTTAAAAAAAATAGACCAATTGCTTCTGGCGCCTTACCAATACCGGTAGCTTTTTTTGCATTAATTTCCGGAACAATTATTGGCCTGACTTGGGCATATACTTTAAATCTATTTTTCTTTATCAGTTGTTTGGTGTACCTTTTCATTCAGGTTTTGTATACCGGGTTTTTGAAAAAAATAGCGATTATCGATGTAATCGTAATTGCCTTGGGATATCTAATTCGAGTTTATGCGGGAGCTTTCGTAATTTCGGCACACATGGATGTGTGGTTTTTACTGACGGTAATCTCAGCTTCGCTATTTTTGGCGGTGGGGAAACGAAGGGGAGAGATGACACTGATGATGTCCTCGGGAAAGGGGTCATCTACTAGAGAAACTCTAAAGCACTATACAGAGAAACTCTTGGATATTTACACAGCCATGTTTGCGACCGCAACTTGGATTACCTACTCTTTATTTACCTTTAATCATCCCAAGATTGTGCCGGACGGTAGGGCACTATCCTTAATTTCGATACTACCAAAGACATTAATCTCCGAAAAGTGGATGATGATCACAATCCCCTTTGTGGTTTATGGCATCATGAGATATTTGCAGCTTATCTACGAAAAAAATGAGGGAGAAAGCCCGGAGAGAGTGTTGTTTTCGGACAAACCTTTAATCATCACTGTAGGCTTGTGGGTAGTGGTGATAATTGGTGTTTTGTACTATATTGCCTAAAATTTTACTTAACCAACTTGGCGTAAGTAGAGGAGACAAAGCCCCAAGAGCCTTTGGTATATTCAATTTGATACCAACCGGAGTTTGTGGATTCTTTGTAGGGGAAAATGTCACCAGGATTGACTTTGGCGAGCTCGTTGCTTCCGGTTGAGGCTGTTTCACGAACCTTTAACCAGCCTGTTGGAGTTGAAAGAATCTCGACATAGGGCTTGGCAAGGGTTGCTGAGGAAGTTGCTTGTTTGGGAAGAGGAGTAACTGTTTTGGCGGGTGTGGGGGTGACAAGACCTGCCGAGGGAGTAGCACTGCCAATAGTAGGTGTAGGTGTGGGAGTAATATCGAGAGCAGACATGGTGAAGTTTAAAACCAAACGATATCCAGCCTGAACCGAAGCATTAACTATTTTGTCTTGATAACCTGGGTTGGTAAAAGTGAAGACGTGGGGCCCCGGTTCAATATCAATACTCCTGGGGGAAAAACCCTCGGGCTTGCCGTCGATACTTATTGTGGCACTGGCGGGAAGACTAACAATACTAACTGCGGCAGCTTTATTGTTACTGAGTTTTTCAAAGGAAAGAGTATAGCTGTGAGATTTGTCCAGAGTTTCACCAAACTCACGATGAACGGTAGTTAGGGCGCCGCCAAGAAGGTCAGCTTTGGTTTCCCAGGTTTGACCACTATCAACAGCCGTCATTTGGATGGTGTAGGAGCCTGGTTTTTTGTTATCGATGTATACAGGAGTTTTGCCGACAGATTCTCCGTTTATCAGGACATTAGCTTCGGGACTAGAGGTAACTTGGATACCGGCTTTTTTGGCGAAGGGGTTAAGATTGCACCCGGCAAGAAAAACGGAAAAAATAAGGATAGCAGAGAGCTTGAGTAAGTTTGTCTTCATTTGTGTCTATGATAGCAGATTATGTCAAGATGTCGAACACAAGATATTGAGGCCGGAGAGGGAATCGAACCCTCGCATGGCGGTTTTGCAGACCGCATCGTTACCACTTCGACATCCGGCCACTTCAGGCACTATTTTACCATTTATGAGAAGGATTAATTTAATGGTTGTTTTCTGATGATATTTATTATTGACTTTTGGGTTTTATTTGGTAATAATTAATTGTGGAAAGAGACAAAAGAGGTGGATATAACAGGAAAAAGATTAATGAAATTTTTTTAAAGTATGGTCTCCTTCCATGGCTTACGTCTTAGGCTTTATTTATGCCGATGGAGCCGTGGAGGATTGTAGAAAGTCATCAAGAACTTGTTATCTTTGTCTTTCAAATAATGACCTTGATATTCTGAGGGATATTTTATGGGTAATGTCAACTAAGCAAACTATTGTAATTCGAGGTCCTCGAGTCATGAAAATTGACGATAGAGAGTATTGGTGTAAAACAAATTATTATGTGAGAATTGGGAACAAAGTAATTTATGATGATTTGACTAAACTCGGATTATGCCCCAGAAAGTCATTGGTAATCGAGTTGCCCGAAATACCCAACGAATTCTTCAGTTATTTTCTGAGAGGATATTTTGATAGTGATGGTTGTATCCATATTGAAAATATAAGACGACGCTTAAAGATAATATTCACAAGTGGAAGTAGGAGTTTTCTGGAGAAACTCGGAACATATATTGGCCGTTTAGTAAGCGAGCGACATGTTCCTATATATACTAATCGTAGATCGTTTCAACTTAGTTACGGAGGAAATTGTGCAAAAAATGTTGCAGCATTGATTTATCAAGATATCGTTTCTGCCCCATATTTGAAGTACAAATATGAGAAATATACTAATTATTTATCCACTAAAAAAGTGACTGTTTAAGTAACTTAGTAGAGATCGCCGGCTTTGATGACTTCCTCAACAAGACGATTGGCATAGCCCCATTCATTGTCGTACCAAGCGAGAACTTTCACCAGAGTACCGTCGACGACACGGGTCATTTCGAGATCAACAATGCTAGATTCCGGACGGCCAACGATATCAGAAGAGACTAATGGTTCGTCAGTCACGGCTAAAATACCACGGTATCTAGGGTCATTGGCGGCATCCATAAAAATTTGGTTTATTTCTTCGACGGAAGTGGAGCGCCGAGTAATAAAGGTAAAGTCGGTAATGGAACCAGTGATGACGGGAACACGAAGGGAGATGCCATCAAAAAGCCCTTGGAGTTCGGGAATAGCTTGAGTGGCAGCAATGGCAGCTCCGGTAGAAGTAGGCACAATATTTTGAGCGGCGGCACGAGCGCGGCGAAGATCACGATGAGAGTTATCTTGAAGATTTTGATCGTCGGTGTAGCCATGCACTGTAGTGAGCATGGCCTTGAGAATGCCAATCTTGGAGTGAAGGATATCAGCTACGGGGGCAACACTGTTGGTAGTACACGAAGCATTGCTAATCACAGAAAGTGTGCCGGTGCGATCTTTGGTGATGACGTCTTGGTCGTTGACGCCTAAAACAGCCGTAGGTACACCTCCGCCCTTGGCAGGAGCGGAAAGAACAACAAATCTGGCACCCCCCTGAAGATGAAGAATGGCTTTGTCCAGGCTCGTAAAAGCTCCCGTAGACTCGATGACGACCTCGACACCGAACTGAACCCAGGGAATCTTAGCTGGGTCTCGTTGGGCAAGGACGGGGATTTTAAGAGTTTTTTTAGGATGTTCAATAGTGATGTAGCCAATGATTGGTTTGGCGTCCGTGGCTTCTTTGGGATCTTGAACTTCCTCAGAAGAGATGGAGTAGGGAAGGGTGCCGTAGGCAGTGTCGTGACGGAGAAGATAAGCCCAGCCGGCAACGTTTTGCGAACCGGAAGTATTAATAGCGACGAGATTGGCGTCGTCAAGGTGATTATGTAACCAAACACGCATAGCGGAGCGTCCGATCCTTCCGAAACCATTAATCGAAAAGTTAACCATAGGGCAGGTTATAAATATAACTAACTCAGTTTAGCATTTTTAAGGGTTTCCAGCATAGGATGGGTGCCACTAGCCAGAAACTCGAGCATTGCACCACCTCCGGTGCTGACGAAGCTAAAAGAGGCATAGGAGAAGCCCAGAACAGGTATCGCGGCTAGGGTATCACCGCCACCTAAAATAGAGTAGGCTTGAGAGTCAATGATGGTTTTGAAAATAGCTTTAGTAGCTTGGCCATGAATGCCATCTTCATACATGCCAACAGGGCCATTAAGAACGATGGTTTTGGCTTCGAGAATCGAGCTTATGAACCGAGAGGTAGTCGTTTCGTTAAGATCAAAACCGTCTGGAGTCCTATCTTCCTGCTTGGCAAATAACCCACCAAGAAGAACCTGGTCAAACTTTTGACTTACTTTATTGATTATTTCCAGCTTATTTTGCTTTGTTCCTGAAGCTAACAGAAGAGTTGGGTGAAGGGGATTATTAAGTACTTTTTGGAGCGTTTGGACTTCTTCATCAAACCTAAAACCGGTCAAAGTTGGTAAAATTTCGGGTATTAAGGTTAAACTGGTCGAGTCACGATACGTGGCAAAGGCTTCATAAATGTAAATATCGGCACCGATGGCTAGTTCATTGGCAAATCCCCTATCTAATTTTTCTTCTCGAGGGTCGAACCTTAAATTTTCCATAAGAACCAAGGGGGGTTCCCCCTTCCACCTCTCCCCTGGAGAAATACCCGAAGGAAGAAGTAAAATAGATTGATTTAACAGTCTATTTAAGCTATCTCTTACGGGAGCCAGGCTTAAAGAGGAGCCCTCCCCTGTTGGGCGGCCAAGATGACCAATAATAACTGTTTTTTTGGCGTGCTCAAGACAAAGCTTTATCGTGGGTAGAAGAGCTAGGAGACGGTAGTCGTTTTTGACCCTGCCCTCTTGGCTAATGGGGACATCCAGATCAGCTCGAAGCAAGACGTTTTTGTTTTGGATTTGTTCTTTGGTTAACATATCTAGATTAAGGATATACCAAGTCAGGGGCTATGGGTTTGACATTGGCAATTTGATATGGTATGATACCGTTCGCTTGAGAAATTCAAGCATTTTTTGTACCTGATGCGGGGCAATACCCGCGTTTATGATACTAAACATACTACCAAAAACCAGAACATCAAACCCTGTTTCAAAACTCATCAGACCGATGTTCGAAGGAAAAACTATTAAAGCTGTCTTGGGTGGAATCATTTCAATGACCTCCTTGGCTTCCGGACTAGTTTTCCTCCCAATCGACCAGTCTGTGGTCGCTGCAAATATACAAACTCTTAATACGGAGATCCCTCTTGAGACCCGTAAGAGTTATGCCAATGTTCTTCCTGCTTATACAGGTGTTTCTCAGGGTTTCCGTTTTGGACACCCCGGAATCGACCTAACAGCTCCTTTGGGATCTAAGATCTACCCTATTAAGGAAGGTGTCGTTATTAAGGTTCAGTACCTTAAGTATGACTATGGCAGAGCTGTATGGATTGATAACGGAAACGATACCGTTTCTTTATATGGACACATGGGCAAGATTTTCGTCAACGAGGGAGATACTATAACAACCGATAAGCCGATTGGTGAGGTTGGTTTAACCGGAAAAACTACCGGACCTCACCTTCACCTTGAGGTGATCAAAAACGAGAAAAATATTAACCCCCAGCCTTATTTGGCTTTGGGTAGAGTAAACAAGAGATAAACAGTTTTCAACAGATTAATATAACAATTTGATTGATTTATCAATTATTTGTGTTGTGTGGAAAACCCGTTTATTTTGTGAATAAGATATTAATTATTAAAAAAATCCCCGCCACGCTTCTTGCGTACAGGGTTCTTCGGATGAAGAAAAGACCTCTTGCGAGGTCTTTCTTTGTAGCTTTGATAAATTGCTGTTACATTCCCATGTCCCCCATGTTGGGAGCAGCTGATTCCTTTTTCTCTTCTGGAATATCGGTGATGAGACATTCTGTCGTAAGAATCATGGCGGCAACTGAGGCGGCATTTTGAAGAGCGGAGCGGGTAACTTTGACTGGATCGAGGATACCGGCTTTGATCATGTCTTCAAAATCTAGAGTGAGAGCGTTGAAACCAAAGTTTACACTTTTATTGTCTTCAACAGTTTTAACTGCTAAGTCTTCATCGAAGCCGGAGTTTTTGGCAAGCCAGCGAAGAGGTTGGGATAGTGAGTCTTTGACAATTTTAATTCCAGCTTCTTCGTCAGCATTGTCTCCTTTTAATTCCTCAAGTACTCTGCGAGCCTTAAGTAGAGCAACACCACCCCCAGGAACTATTCCTTCATCAATGGCGGCCTTGGTTGCGCCAACGGCATCTTTGACTCTTTCTTTGAGTTCATTTAGTTCGACTTCCGTCGCGGCACCAACTTTGATGACGGCAACACCGCCTGAGAGTTTGGCGATTCTTTCGGCCAGTTTTTCTTTGTCAAACTCGGAAGTGGATTTGTCGTATTCTTTTTTGATTTGAACTAAGCGAGCCTTGAGAGCTAAAGGATCTCCCTTTCCCCCAATGATCTGGGTGTTATCTTTGTCGGACCAGATACTGTCGGCTTGGCCAAGATCTTCAATGGTGACGGAGTCAAGTTTACGACCAGTGTCTTCGGAGATGAGTGTTCCCCCGGTGAGTATGGCGATGTCTTGGAGGATGGCTTTTCTTCTATCACCGAAGGCGGGCGCTTTGACGGCGAGAACGTTGAAGTTCCCCCTCATTTTATTGACGACTAACATGGCAAGAGCCTCTCCTTCGATATCGTCAGCAATGATGACAATATTTTTGGTAACTTTCATGGTGCTTTCCAGGAAAGGAACAATATCGTTTAGAGCACTAATTTTTTGATCGATAATTAGGATATATGGATTCTCGATAGTGGCGTCCATATTACTGGCGTCTGTGGCAAAATAGGCGGATGCATAGCCCTTATCAAACTGCATACCTTCTTTTTTCTCGATCTCAAATTCCATACCTTTGGACTCCTCTACCGTCACGACTCCATCACGGCCAACAGAAAGTAGAGCTTCGGCAATTCTTTTACCGATTTCTTTGTTTTGGGCAGAGATGGTGGCGACGGCTTCCCAATCGGATTCGGAAAGATCTTTTTTTATTTTTCCCAGTTCTTTGACAACGGCGGAAACAGCTTTATCGATGCCGCGCTTCATCTGCATGGGGTTTGCTCCATGAGTAATACTTTCCATTCCAGCGATGACAATTTGTTCGGCGAGAAGGGTTGCAGTGGTGGTTCCGTCTCCAGCAATGTCGTTGGTTTTACTGGCGGCTTCTTTAACAAGTTGGGCTCCCATGTTTTCAAAAGGGTCAGCGAGTTCAACTTCTTTGGCAACGGAGACACCGTCATGAAGAACGGTGGGTGCACCCCATTTTTTATCAATGGCGACGTTTCTGCCTTTAGGTCCAAGAGTAGTGACAACGGCTCGGGCAAGTTTACTAACGCCAGTTACAAGTTTGGCGCGAGCTTCTTCAGAAAAAATGATTTGTTTGGCCATATTTATTTAACAATTGCTAAGATGTCGTCAAATTTGAGAAATTGATATTTAGTATCACCAATCTCAACTTCATTTCCACCCCACTCTTTGTAAATGACAGTATCCCCCACTTTAGCGGGAGAGTCTACTTCGACACCACGGTCATTGATTAATTTTGCACCAGCTGCCAAGACGGTACCATACTGAGGTTTTTCGGAGTGGGAGTCAGGAAGAAAAAGTCCAGAAGCAGTTTGTTTTTCTTGTTTGGCTGGCTCGACCAGAAGGTAACCGGGGGCGGGTTGGAGTTTTTTGACAGTGAGAGTGTTCACCATACTTTATTTGTAGATAATTGATAAGGCTTAGGAGTTGAGTATACACTAAATAGCACTCACACTCCTCGAGTGCTATTTTTACTTATAACTTGACCTGTTGTCAAGACCTAGAGAGCTGCTCCTTGAAAATTAGGGCAGTTAGCTTTGTACCAAGCCATTGCTTTGGCAGAACAAGAGATTATTTTAGCTTCGTCGAGTATTGGCATACAGTCTACCCAACCATTAGCTGGACAGATAAAGTTAGCTGAAGCCGAAGCGGTAGAGATTGGGGTGACTTCCGGAGTAAGAGAGGGAGTAATAGTAATTATTGGGGTTGGAGTAACAGCAGGAACTTCTGTACTAGACATAGGGAGAAAACGAGCAGCAAGGACTCCAATGAGAATACCAAAGAGAATTAAAGCTATACCAATAAAAAAGATACGGAGAAAGCCGGAAGAACTAGACGACGAGGGAACCGTTGTTATCGGAAGTGGTGGCATCGGGGGTGTTTCCTGGTACATTGGCTGGGAGATCGACTCTGGGGACTGGGACTGGGAGGTTTGATTTGGTGTCTGGGACACTAAGGGTGGATTCGGGTCGCTGCTCCAAGCTGTCGGTGGAGTTGTCTCTTGGCTTGTCGGGGAAAAAGATGGGGTTGACGTCTGATTTTGGGGGTCGCTGTCCGGGAGAGGATTTTGTGGGGGGTTGATGTTTCGATCTGGGTCCATTATTGTTATTTTGATTATTATTAATATTGGTTCCGAAAGTGAGAAGGTTTTTGTTTTTTAAAACATCTAAGACTGATGTTGTAATTCTAAGTTTACCTCCTTGGGTAGAAGTTTTTGCCAGTTCTAAAGCTTCGTCATAACTTACCCATTTAGAGTCATTGTATTCTTCATCTGAAGGAAATTTCAAATTGGTAGATGAGGAAGTGGCATAGAGGAAATAATATTTTTTGCCCTTCATGTTGACCTGATTGCCGGAGTCAAGTTTTAGTTCTCGCAACCCTTGTTTATCGGGAGGAAACTCAATTTTATCGACGGATAAAAGAGTGGGTTTAAAACTTGACTGTTTGACAAAATCTTCACCCAACTCTTCAGTCATTTCACGTTTGAAAGCGTCGACGAGAGTCTCGTGATTCTCCACTCCCCCTTGTGGCAGTTGCCAGAGTTGATGAATTTTTTGATAAACAAAAAGAATCTTGCCGGAGTTCAAAAAGCAACCAACAACACTGGGGCGAAGTCCTTCGGCTCTGTCTTTGTCCAGTTCTTCCAGGGAGGGTTCTTTTGAAAATACTGTTGATGATTGCTTCGTCGCTTCATTTCTCTTAATGACTGGGGGTGGGGGTTGTTGCTGTGGTCGATAAGGAGTGGCTTGAGAATAGGAACGGGGTCTGGGAGGTGTGCTGGGGGCATAAATAGAGGCCTGGGTCATGTCGAGAGCCTCGGTTTTGCGATAGTATTGTTCTTCACTGGCGGCAATAATTTTTTGACGACTATCATCTTTAATTTCCGGAAGTGGCAGGGTGGTGGCCGAGAAGGGATTAGAGATGGAGGCATTAACAGAGATTTTGACGATGATCTGATAACGAGCAAGGCCAACGAGATCGTCTTGGGTGTAGAAGTTTCCCAATTCATTCATAAGGCGGTTGGCATCGGCGGCCCCAACTACAAAGCTTATGAGGGTACCGGCATTACCAAAAATAGCATCTTGAATTTCAATTGGAAGCTGGGCGGTGTACTGATTGGCAAGAATTAGATTTAAACGATATTTGCGAGCTTCGGAAAGGATTTTTATAAAAGAGGTGGTGGCAAAGTTTTGAAATTCATCAACATAGAGGAAGAAGTCTTTACGTTCTGTCTCGGCCATGTTGGCACGATTCATGGCGGCAATCTGAATTTGAGAAATAAACATGGCTCCAAGTAGAGCCGCATTATCTTCACCAATTTTACCTTGAGGCAGATTGAGAATAATAATTTTGCCGTTGTTCATGAGATTTTCAAAATCAACGGTGGAAGTAGGATGGCTGATAATATCTCTAATTGTGGGTGAAGTAATGAACTGGCCGACTTTGTTTAAGATGGGAGAGATAGCCTCGGACTGAAATTTTTCTGAGTATTTGTCGTATTCATCATGCCAGAAGTTATGGAGAACAGGATCTTGAACTGCCGAAAGATATTCTTCTCTGAAGGGCTTATTGGTAAGGAGTCGAGGAACATCAAGAAGGGTGGCTCCCGGCTTACCAACAAGTGTAAGGAGGGTGTTTCTTAAAATATATTCCAACCGAGGACCCCAGGAGTTACCGTAGAGTTTACTAAAAATAGAGACTATGCCCGAAGCGACTAGTTCTGAGTAAGCTGGATTTTTAACATAGAGAGGATTGAGATGAAAAGATTTACCAACAACTGAAGGGTCGAGGTAAGCAACATCATTAATTCTGTCTGAAGGAATGTAGTCTAAGAGGTGCTCGGCCGTGTCCCCGTGAGGATCTACCAAAGCCATTCCTTCACCATGACGAATATCGTTAATAGCCATGTTGGCTAAAAGGGTTGATTTACCGGTACCAGACTTACCCAAAATATATACGTGGCGGCGACGATCCTCCCCTTTTTTCATACCAAAAGAGACAATTCTGTTTTTATATTCTGTTTTGGCAAAGAAATTAATATCCTGCTTTTCCTCTTCGGAGAGATCTTCGGCAATGGGAAGATTTGCCGGTGGCTCTCCCCTTAAAGTCTTTCCCCAGGCAATACCTTTGATGTTCGCGAGATTTACACCGGGTAAGTGATAAATGGCGGCTATTTCGGCGTAGTTTAGGTACTGATATTGATTAGAGTAGCGAGCAGAACGTTCGATAATCATTTCCTTTAACTTTCCGTGAGAAGACGGCTTGACGACTTTAAGCTTAAAGCTATTGCCTTCGGAAAGAGCGTAGGTACCAAAAGCGGCAGATATTTGAGAAAGAAGTTGCCTGGAGCTCGACTCGCTCTGAGAAATAGCGGCGAGACGAATATCGCAACTAAAGGCTTGATAGGCAAGTTTTTTCTCGACGAAAGGTTTTTGAGCGTTTGGTTGGGATTTTTCACCTTCGGTGACTGGTTTGGGCTCGAGAGATTTACGAAGAGCTTTTTGCCAGTTTCCGGGAGCGGCAAAAAGGCAAATTTGAATTACAGCCGCTTGACCTGCCGGAATACGGGAGAGGCTGCCTAAAATGGCGGTCATTTGGTCAACCTTTTCGTCTTCGGTGACGTTGAGGGGAAGCTGAGAGGGAGATGAGAGCACCAACTGACCCATTTGAGGCTGGCCGTGAGACAACCAGTCGGCAAGGTAGTCTTTCATGGGGGTAATGAGAGCAGTTGGATACTGGGCTGCAATTTGAGAACGAACAAGGTGTTCGAGACGTTCCGGACAGGCAATAATAAAATAGGTAGTTTGACTGAGATTGGCAATTTCCAAGGTAATGGTTTCGTAGGTGTTGAGAAGTCTATCCATGAAACTAGCCTTAAGAGAAGACTTGATGGAAGCTAAAAACTCAACAAAAGCAGATTGACCCGTAAGTGAGTCTTTGGCAGGACGAATCTGCAGAACCGAATATTTGGGCAAGGCCATAGGATAAGTATATACAAAACTAGGCGGTCGCGGGGGTAGAAAGTATAGTTTGAACCGGTTGTTTGGAGCCTGTGTCAACAATCTTTACTTCAGAAAAAAGAACGTTCTCAATAATGAGACCTTTGTCTTCAAAAAGTTTATTAAGTTCGTTTTTGATGGTTGTTTCTATTTGAGTTCGTTCCGGACCAATTTCGGTATGGTCGAATTGGCTAAAAGCAGAAGAAATACGACTTCTGGAGTAGGGGCGGACAACTTTGGAAATAAAGTTGTCGCCGATGTTTTCCCAAAGCTCTGGAGCGTTGGCTTTGTCGAGCTTAAAAAGAACCGAGCCTTCAATGGAGATTGTTTTGTTGTCTTTGGTGGTAGCCGTAATAGGCTCATCTCCGAGAGACTCTTTTTGAGAAAGATCAAAACCGTGGCGAATGGTATACTCAAGAATTTGAGCGTTGAAGAGTTTGGCTATTTGCCAAAAGGGAATCTTAAGGTGAAGTCCAGGACCCCAAACCCGCTTTAGAACGCCCAAACCGCGATCATAAACACAGGCAACGTGTCCGGGTGGAACGGAAATGAAAAAACCGCCGACAATTTCGTCAACGAGAAAGGAAACAACCAATTTATCAAAATCTGCCATAACTTCTGATATTATATCGTCTTTTCAGGTGGAGTTGGTGTTGGTAATGAAGAAAGGGGAAGTTCTGCCTCCGAAGGTGTCTCTGTTGTGGTGCTGGGGGCGGTTTTTTTGGAGAGAGAATAATAAAGATAGAGAAGCTGTCTGACTAGACGAACAACCATGGTAAAGGCAATCGAGGTAATAATATAGACCTTTTTGCCGGCAGGGAGGAACATAAAAATGACAAAGCAAAAAATGGGAAAGATAATAACTAAGGAAACGAAGTCTTTTTTGTCGGGTTTGACCGGAGAGAAATAAAGATGCATAGCTTCATTGGTGGCAATCATTAAACTCTGAAGAATGTTTAGAGTGTTGTTGGTGTGAGATAGATCATAGATACCAAGAAACATAAGGTCGATGGGGGTCTGAATTTTGGGCATAAAATCATAGAGCAAGTGAAGGTCGGCACCTTCGAGACCAGTAGTAAAGATACGATAAAGCATGAGGATGACCATGACCTGGATGACAACATTGATGATTTCCGAGATAATCGCGCCGGGGCGAGTACGCATGACCCGACGAGTTTCGGCTTTAAGACGAATAGGATCAGAGGCCAAATCCTTTTTTAATTGTTTTATCTTTTTGGCAATTTCGTACTTGTCCTCGGCGGAGCGGTCGCCGGCAAGATCAACAGGCAAAAGAATAAGGCGAACGGAAACAGCAAATAAAATAACGGCGATGCCCATGTCCGGACTGGGTAAAATTTGTCCAACTAGCCAGTAAAGACCGACTAAAATATTGAAAAATGGTTGGTAAAAGTAAGTAGTAAAGATTTCCATTGTTAAGGTAATTATAACTAGTTGTTTTTGAGATAATTGGTTAGAACGGTTGAGAGATCATTCTTGTGGAAGTAGGCTGCGTGAAGAGAGACAACTTCGGTGGTTTTTTTAGGAAGCATATAGAAATATTGAAGGATAAATAATAGGTAGTTAAGAGGAGCAATAATAAAAAATAAGGGGTTTGATTTCTTTTTTGGGTATTTTTTATCAGATAGTTTGTGGTAGGCATTAGCCAGGTAGTGACTAGTCCAACGGTTGGATCTAATAAAGTTTTGGTAGGTGCCTCCCCTGTCAAACAGGGGTCTTACCTGGAGAACTTCGTGAGCAGTGTAAATATTTTGACGTTTTTTGGGGACAGTAAGAGAAAACATGTCAAGCCAAAGATTAGGACAGAAAGCATTTTTTATTTTTATTGAAGAGTTATCCCCCGGATGACGACGATTAAAAAATAAGGAAAGAAAAAATAAAAATAGGGGTCTGGTGAACCAAAGGGTGTTTGGTTCCGTAATTATTAACAAATCAAGGTCGTCGTTTTTTTTAGTGTTATTGGCAGCAACAGAACCGGTAAAGGCAATGAGACGAATAAAAGGAAACAGGTGGATAAATTTGAGGAGTTTGAGGGCAATTATTTCCTTTTGTTTGGTATTGGCTAAAAGACTTTTTTTAAGATTTATATCCTTGGGGTTGAGGGTGTTTGTATATTTTTTGATTAATGATTTAGGTACCAAACGAGGAGAAATTAACCAAAAATGAATTTCCTCTAGAGAAAGAGGGAAATTAAAATAACCTCCGTAGGCAATGGTTTTAGCAACGGCTGAAGCTAAATTCATGGCTTAGGGAGTGGTGGCGGCGGCGGGGGCTGCAACTAAACCATACTGAGATAAAACCTGAGCAAAGCCGTTATTTAGAGTTACAAGTGCCTTGACGACATCTTGGTTCTGAGAGACGGCATTAACAGCATCTTCCAAGTATTTAATCAGACGAGAATTAAGGGCCGTCTTGGCGTCTCTGGTATTACTAGCGGTATAAAAAGTATGAGCAGTTTCGAAACTGGTGACAAAAGGAGAAACAACGGGGTTGTTTTGAGCAAGCGAGGCGACAGCTTTGTTGGCTGGTGGTTGGGGAAATTCTCTGTCTGATGTGGCCGCATCAAAAAGAATTTGCTGAGCTTTAGCTGAGGCTAAGAAACTAACAAATTTCCAGGCTTCTTGGGGATGTTTGGAATTTTTACCTACTGCTTCGAACCAAAAAGAGGTCCAGTTAACAATATCCGAGTCCGGAAGTTGAGGAACGGCAACGGTTTGCCAGGAAAGGGAAGGGTTGATGGATTTTATTTCGGGAGCTCTCCAGAGGGGAGCAATAATCATGGCAACTTTTTCATTAGCAAAAGCGACGGTGGAAGGAGGCAGGGTGTCATCCCAAACACGATGTTTGGTAACAAAGTCGGTGTAGTAACTCAGGGTAGCGGAAGCCTCCGCACCCTTGATGTCGGTTAATTTGACACCAGCTTGGAGGAGCATAAGACTAACAATGTCTGGCCAGTGATCAACATTTCCAGTATTACCAAGGGCAATTCCGGCACGAGTTAACTTGCCAGTAAGAGGATCTACTTCTTTGAGGGTTTTGGCAGCAGATAAAACATCTTCCCAGGTTTTTGGGGGCAAGAGAGATTTTTGCTGAAACATAGAGTTATTCATAAAAAGTGCCAAACCATCCATAGTTATCGGCACACCATAGACTTGAGTTCCAGAAATCAACATCTTACTTACGATGGGATAAAAATTGGTGGAGACTTCGGTAGCCGACACAGAGTTGGCGGGTGCAGGAAAAAGATTTTTTGCAAAGAGAGGAAGCCAGGTGGAGTGCAGTCTGATAACGTCAGGAGAGTTTTGACCTTCAAGGGCTGTCTTGATACGATCTTGATAATCTTGAGGTGACTGGAGTTGGTAACTAATTTTGATGCCTGGATTTTGAGTTTCAAATTCATCAATTACCGGTTTCATTACTGAAGATGGTTCCCAAAGTCCATAGTATGTCAAGGTAATGGTTTGTCCCGTGGTGACAGATTCTGAAGGTAATCTGGAACCGATGAACTTGGTTATGCCATAGACAAGCAAACCAACAACAAGAATTCCCGCGAGAAGGGGAAGAATAATTTTAATTGGCGAGGGTTTGACAACAGGGGGCTTGACAGAGACTGGAGCTTGATAACTTGGGGGGGGTGGAGTGGCTTCCTCGGGGGGGGGGAGCGGAGCAGCTTCCCCTGGTACGGATGGGCCTGGAATTGGAAATTGGTTGTCCATATAAAAATATCAGCTAAAATAGTAGAGTCGGGTTGCGAGCGACACTGTATTAGAGTATAGCAAGAATGAATAAATTTAAAAACCTCATCTGGATTTTTGTGATATGTATTTTAGTGGTTAGTGCCGCCTTTACGGGATATAGATTAGCTTTTAGGAATTTAATTTTCCCCAAGGTGTCCGTGGCTGGTATTGGGGTGGGTGGAATGGATAAAATAACGGCTTTAAAACTTGTTAGTAAATATTTTTCAACAAATCCCAACAACGTGATCTTAAGAATTAACGAGAAGGAAATTAATAAATTAGATGAGATCAAGGTGGAGCGAGATTTCAATTGGGCCATCGAGCAAGCATACTCGGTGGGAAGAAACGGAAATATATTAACCCAAGTATCTGAACAGTTAAGAACTCTTTACTCTTCGAGAAGTATTTCGGTGCCGATTAGTTATGAAGGGGATGATTTGGAAGTGTATGTCGACCAGTTAGCAACTGACTTTAATCAGAAACCAGTTTGGCCAAAATTGGTCATCGAAAAAGATAAAATTATGGCTGTATCGGGTAAAGATGGACTGGAGATAGATAAACTCCAACTTACAAGTAAGATTGTTGAAAGTTGGTCACTCCCGGATAAACAAATTATTGATGTGCCAACAGGGGTTGTCTCAGCGAAGGAAAATAAAGAGCTGGTTGATAGAGCAATTGCTTCTATAAACGAGTGGGGAGGGAGGAGATTAACCCTAAAACATGAGGGTTTTGAAACAAGTCTTAGTCAAGATGAGATGGTGGCTCTTTATGGATTGACACGAGAGGTTGTAAACAAAGATCAATTTGGAAATTTGTTAGCAAGAATACAACCATTGGTGGAAACGGAGTCCAGGGACGCAGTTTTTAGATTTGAAGAGGAAAAGGTTTTGGAGTTTAAACCCGAGGTTGTGGGAAGAGTAATTGACGTTCCTGCTTTTAATGAAAAACTGGGTGAAGCTTTGGTAACGGCTAATAGTGAAATATTAGAAATTCCGGTAATTTTTTCTTACCCAAAAATTAAGGCCGGGGATATAAATAACCTGGGTATTAAGGAGTTAATCGGAGAGGGTAAATCGCTGTTTTCTCATTCGATTCCAGGGAGAGTATTCAATGTTAATTTAGCAGCATCGAGGATAAACAGCACAATTGTTGCTCCAGGTGAAGAGTTTTCATTTAATGATGCTGTTGGGGATATTTCAAAGGCGTCTGGATATCAGTCGGCGTATATTATCAGTGGAGGAAAAACAGTATTAGGCGATGGAGGTGGAGTGTGTCAAGTATCGACAACAGTCTTTAGAGCGGCTCTTAATGCGGGACTGACGATTACTGAGAGAAAAGCACATGCCTATCGAGTGGGTTATTACGAGCAAGACAGCAAACCAGGAATTGATGCAACTGTATACAACCCAACAGCTGATTTAAAATTTTTGAACGACACAGGGAATCATATCCTGATACAAACCAAAGTCGACACAAAAAATATGAATATGAGTGTACAAATTTATGGAACAAAAGATGGTAGGGTGGCGAGTATTTCCGTCCCAAAAATTTCCTCGCAAACTCCGCCACCGGCAACTCTGTATGTTGACGATCCAACTCTACCTCTCGGACAGATGAAACAGATTGACTGGTCGGCCTGGGGGGCAAAAGTGTCTTTTAACTACAAGGTGACTAAGGGAACCGAGACATTATTTGAAAAGACTTTTTATAGCAACTATCAACCTTGGCGGGCAGTATATCTTAAAGGAACAAAGATCTAGGGTTTTTAATTTAATTTGATTCAATCTGAGTTAAAATAGGAAGATGAAAGTTTTAGCAATTGAAAGTACTTGTGATGAAACGGCGGCAGCGGTTGTGGAAAATTGCGGAGAGGGAGTAAAGATACTTAATAGTGTGGTAGCCAGTTCGGTGTTGATGCACCAAAAATATGGTGGCATCGTACCGGAAGTGGCGGCACGTGAGCAAATCAAAAGTATAATTCCGGTAATTACCGAGTCTGTTGGAGAAGATAAAGACTCGATTCAAGGAGTTGCGGTTAGCTTTGGCCCAGGGTTAATGGGAAGTTTGTTAGTGGGTGTAGAGTCGGCAAAAGCTTTGTCTTGGGCATGGAAGAAGCCTCTTTATTCTGTAAATCATATGGCGGCACATGTTTTTGCCAACTGGATAGTCGAAGACAAAAATACCGAAGTACCGATGTTCCCCGCCGTGGGATTGGTGGTAAGTGGAGGACATACTGACTTGGTATTAATGAAAAATACAAAAGAATGGGAGTGGGTTGGAGGAACTCGTGATGATGCCGTAGGAGAAGCTTTTGATAAGGCGGCGAGACTGTTGGGTCTTCCCTATCCGGGTGGACCGGAAATTTCCAAAGCAGTAGAAAGAGTAACGGTACAAATGAAAGAAAGGTTTGGTTCAAAATTTAAATTACCCAGACCACTTTTTAATGAAGACAGCTTGGATATGAGTTTTTCCGGTTTGAAGGCGGCAATTTCCAAGATAGTCACAACTTTAGGGAGCGTTGATGAGAAAACACGTGACGTGTTGGCGTGGGAGTTCTCGGAGGCAGTAATTGAGATATTAATTAAAAAAACGATGCTGGCAGTGGAGAGGTACAAGCCAAAAAGTGTACTGATGGCTGGTGGAGTGGCGGCGAATAAACAGTTGAGAGAGAATTTAAAAATGGCAGTTGAAGGTGTTGGGGAAGTTAAATTCTTTTGTCCGGAGCTTAGATATTGTGGAGACAATGCGGCAATGGTGGGAGCAGCCGCGATAATTGCTCCTCGCGAAGTAAAACCAGTAAATTTGAAGCCGGATCCAAGTGTGACAACGGTTTAAGGACCAGTAGCGACTTATCCCTCTCCTCTAAATGTCATAAATTCTTTGACATCGCGACTGTAGTAGACAAGAGTATTTTTTCCTGTTCTTTTCTGTCCATGGCTGAATGTAGCGCGAGTGATGATAAAATCAAGAAGTAAATGCAGAAAAATTACGATCATACACAGTTTGAAGATAAACTCTATAAAGCTTGGGAGAAAAGTGGTGTTTTTACTCCCCCTACTGGAGAAGAACTAATTAAGAGTGGTAAGAAGCCGTTCACTATCATTATGCCTCCTCCCAATGCAAATGATCCTTTGCATATTGGACACGCAATGTTTGTAACGGTGGAAGATATCTTTATTCGCTATCACAGAATGAAGGGTGAGGCTGCCTTGTGGCTTCCCGGAACGGATCATGCGGGAGTTGAAACTCAGTTTGTGTTTGAGAAGAAACTGGCCAAAGAAGGCAAAAGTAGATTTGATTTTGATCGTGAGACTTTATACAAAATGATCTGGGATTATGTCCAGGAAAATACGGGGGTAGCTTTAAACCAGATGAAAAAATTGGGAGCTAGTGCGGACTGGAGCAGATATAAATTTACATTGGATCCGGAAATTATCGAGGAAGTAGTAAAGACATTTGGGAGGCTGCATGAAGATGGATTGATTTATCGAGCCGAAAAGTTGGTTAATTACTGTACCAGATGTGGCACGGCCTATTCCGAACTGGAGGTAGAGCATGAAGAAAGAGAGGATAAGCTTTATACCATTGATTATGGTCTGCTCAAAGTGGCAACTACCAGGCCGGAAACGATGCTTGGAGATACGGCTGTAGCAGTGAATCCAAAAGACAAAAGATATAGGGACTTAATTGGAAAGACAGTTACTGTGCCATTAATTGATAGAGAGATTCCAGTTATTGGAGATGAGATGGTAGATATGGAGTTTGGTACCGGAGCAGTAAAAATTACCCCGGCGCATGACCCTAATGATTGGGAAGTGGGAGTAAAACACAAACTGGAAGTAGTTTCCGTGATTGGAACAAACGGAAAAATGACGGACAAGGCAGGAGAGTATGCCGGATTATCGGTAAGTGCCGCTAGAGAAAAAGTAATTGACGATTTGGGAAATAAATTAGTTGAGGTAAAACCATATGTTCACAGTGTCGGTGTTTGTTACCGCTGTCATCGAGTTATTGAGCCTCTACCAATCAAACAGTTCTTCATTAAGGTTAAACCTTTGGCTGACAAAGCTTTGGCTGCTTTGAACTCGAAAGAAACAGTAATTTTGGGAGCAGGAAGGGATAAAATTTTGCGCCATTGGCTTTTAAATCTTCGTGACTGGAATATTAGTCGACAGATTGTTTGGGGCATTAGGATCCCCGTTTGGTATACCGACGAGAAGAAACTCGATTATGTAGTGTCGGAGACCTCCCCCGGTGAAGGATATATTCAAGAAACAGACACTTTTGATACCTGGTTTTCTTCCGGGCAGTGGCCGGTGGTGACACTTAAAACAAATAAGCCGGAAGATTTTGAAGCTTATTATCCGACCAACATAATGGAAACGGCATATGATATTCTCCCCTTCTGGGTGATGAGAATGATGTTGTTGTCAATTTATTTAACAGGAAAGTCACCTTTTAAATATGTCTATTTGCACGGACTAGTGCGTGATGAGCAAGGAAGAAAAATGAGTAAAAGTATAGGAAATGCCATTAACCCTCTTGAACTATGTACAAAGTATGGGACTGATTCTCTCCGAATGGCTCTGGTGATGAGCACTACTGCGGGACAGGATAGTAATACAGGAGAAAATAAAGTGAGAGGAATGAGAAACTTTGGTAATAAAATCTGGAATGCGGGAAGATTTATCGCCGAAAAACAGGCCGAGGATATGGTAATGACCGGAGAAAAAGACGGCGAGTTTACTAAAAAACTTTCCGAGGTGACGAATGAGGTGACTAAGCTCCTTGACCAGATGAAGGTGGGGTTGGCATCTGAGACGGTCTACAATGAGTTCTGGCACTGGTTTTGTGATGAGGGCATCGAAATGAATAAACAAAAAAAGGTGAGTGATGCAATGTTGAAAGAAGGATATAAAAAGATGCTCGCCCTACTACATCCTTTTGTACCTTTTGTCACTGAAGCAATCTGGCAAGAGATGTTTGTCGACGAAGGACTACTGATTTCTTATTCGTGGCCGAAATAAAAATTTGACATACATATACCAAAAAGGCGCCGGGGAGGGCGCCTTTTCTAGGTCAATAATTTTATTATTCTTTGGAAGCTTCCTCGGGTTTGGCTTCACCTTCGGCAGGTTTTTCGCCCTCCACAACTTCACCTTCGGCGGATGTTTCCGCTCCGGTGGCATCCTCAGGAACTTCTTCGACAGGAATGACTTCCTCTTTCATAGGTTCTTGGAGAGAGACAACCATTTGTTCCGGATCGGTTTTAATCTCGACTTCGGCAGATACTTTGGCATCGGAAACCAGAAGGTGATCACCAATTGCTTTGAGTGAGCTAATGTCGAAGGTAATACTTTCAGGAATTTCGGTAGGTAGAGCCTCAATTTCAATTTCGTTGAGAGATTGGGAGAGAACGGCTTCATTGGAAGCAACAAGTTCAGATTCTCCAATGATTTCGACTGGAACGTTGGCGGTAACTTTTTCTTTAAGATTAACTTGGTGAAAATCGACGTGGAGTTTGTCTCCGGTAATAGGATTGAAGTGAACTGAGGTAACAAGAGTAGGACGTTCTTTGTCTTCACCTTCGACCTTGACATAAATAAGACTGGTTTCACCGGCCTCTTTGTAAACACGATTAAACTCGACACCATTGATCTGAATAGCTTGACTTTCGATGGTTTTTCCAAAAAGATTGGCAGGGATGACGCCGGTACGGCGGAGTTGTTTGACTTTACTTCCTAAAACGGTTCTTTTGTCGGCTTTCAGTATAAATTTTTGCATGATTCGTATTGTAACTTATTAGCCTTAGCTTCACAAGTTTATTGAGTGTTTTGATCAAGAGTGAAGCCAAAAGAGGAAGTATGAGGAGGAAGGGTTATTTTCATAACAGCAGGTTCGGAGGTAAAAGGTGAAGTAACAACCTTGGGAAGTAAATTTTCAGGATAAATTATTTTGAGAGTGGTACCTGAGTCGGTAGTTCCCGGTTGGCGGTATTCGGTAATTGAGTAGGATAAAGGTGTAGAAAATGTTTCAGAAGTGGGGGTGGTTGTTTTTATCACGACTAAAGTGTCCCTGTTGGGAAAAATTGTCAGAGGAATTTTATAGACATCGAATGATCCTTCTATTGTTTTAGTGACACCTTTGGTAGATGAGGGTAGATCATTTAAGAGTACTTTGTCGAGAGTGGATGGACTGGGAACATACAAATAATAGGTGTTGGCAATAGAGGAGTCTGAAGAAAATGTTTGGTTCGTGGTGTAGCTGATTTGATACTCGTGTTGAATTGATGAGGAAGTGATATTAATTGAGTGACTTAACAAACGTTTCGACCAAGGATTTCTTCTGAGTGGTGAAATAGTAGACTCACTTAGAGAGAGTGTTTGGGCTGTGCAGACACTTGAGGAGGTGATGCCAGCATTGCAGGGGTGCGGAACAATAACCCCGGAGTATGACTGGTATGTTAAGAGACGTTGGGTGCTGATATCGGATGACCAAATTAAAATTTGATTGTCCCCTATCGTTTTGGCAATAGTCCGCCCAAGAACAGGTAAAGAAATATTTTGATTAAACAGTCTATCCAGATATTGGTCAAAAATTTCCTGGTAAACTGCTGAACCTGAGGCTTCTAAATAACTAGCTTTATATTGATCAATTATGGGAGATTTTTCTTCCAATAAAAGTTGTTCGATGAGAAGGTTGTTGGTGGCAACAATAAAATCGAGTTTCGTTTTCAGAGTTTTTTCCAGGTATGTAGAAACCTCGACAGAAGATTTGGCGAAGTCAGGATTTTGTGTTAGGTTCACAAGTTTTGATTTAGGTGCAGAAGCAAAGCGGCTGTTTTTTGAAGTAGCAAGATCTGTGTCTTGGACGAGTTTCTCGAGTTCAGATTCGGTGAAATATTTTTTGGTGATGAGTTTACCTTGATTGAGAGTAAGAAGAAGATAATAATCAATTTCGCCACCACTTGGACGAAGAACCTGGCTGTTTTGAAGATATACAAGGATATTTTTAGTTTTGTCCCCCGATAAAACGGCCGGGATGATATCGGTTACTTTAATAAATTGAGCAACTTGTTCCTCTAAATTCTTTAGGTTTTTGTATTCATCATTATTTTTTAATTTTTTTTCAAGAAAACTTGGAATCTTGCCGCTGCTGCTTAAAAAGGATATTTGATTGAGATTTTCGTAGATTTGACTGAGATTAGAGTGCAGAGCAAGACTAAGGTCGTTGTAATTAGTTTTTGATTCTTCGTTGTTTAAAGACAGGAGAAGGTTTTCAGCCATGACGTAAGTTTGATGAAGATTTCCAAGACTGGATGAAGTGTAATCAATAAACGAGTAGAGATTAAAAATTTTTTCGGTGCTGCGTGGAGAAGCTAGATTGGATAGAGGTACGAGTGGCCTAAAGGTTGACTCCCCTATTTCTTTTAGTTTGATTGAGTTATTTAGTGATGAAATAGACAGTTGGAGATTTCCATCAAGGGCTTGATTAATTGATTTTTCAAGCTGTAGCAGAGAGAGTCCGGTAGCTAAGGTAAACACTCCCCCCATAAAAATGATGATAACTACAGCAGCAATTAATAGATTGGTGCCTATTTTCTTGAATGTGGGGAGGCTGGTTTCCTTTTTAGGACGAGGTTGATAGATCCAGGTTAGTAGCCGATGTAGAGGATTTGTTTTTATAGGTTTGGTTTCGGCTTTTATCGAGCTGTCGGTATAAAAGGTGATTATTTGTTTTAGATCGTCAACAATTTCCCTTTCCGGATTCCAGTTGAGTTCTCCCCGAGATTTGTTGCCAATAGATCGTAAGGAATTAATTTCAGGATCATCTTTGCCGGTGGCATTAATTTCCGGTTCGTCTTGACTGACGGTAGAAATATTTTTCTTGAGGAGATAGGCTAGTTCGAGATCGGAAATTGGATCACCTAGTATCCAAAAGCTTTTACCGGAGGTGTTTGATAAAAAGAGAGTCTTAATAATGGCTAGGGTAAAGTCTTCAAGGGCTAGGGGAAAGTATAAATTTTCGCCCTTTCGAGAAATGTTTATTTTTTTTGACGTAATGGCTTCGTAAAATTGAGTGTCCAGTGGTGTTGAGGGATTTGGAGAGTAGTGTTGATAAACGTCCTTGGTAAAGATCAGGCGATGAAGAGGTTTGTCCTTTCCTAGATCATCAAGCATTTTTTGAAAATAATGGTTTTTTTCAATATCGAGGGAGTTTCCGTGAAGAATGATGACAGCGAGCTTGACATCATTTTCACGACAAGAATGATAGGTTTCAATGAGATTTTGACTGATGTGAGTAAGATCTTTTTGTAGATCAATAAGAAATATGCGATAAGCGAAGGTTCCCCCTTTATTTTTAACGAACTTTATTTCCTGGTGGAGTTGGTTGTCCAAAAAATTAACCTCTAAGTCGGAGTTGTTACTGCTTATTGAGATTTGGACTTCCCTCTGTGGCATTTATTTAAGTATAAACGAAGATACTTGGTGAAGTATTTTGAATTATCTTTGTATTTACATTTTCTATTTTTTAATTTGTGCTCATTTGATTTATTATTATGTGCCTGATTTGAGGTAATTTATGTTCATACTTTTCACACATGAAAATCTAAACCTGAGGCTATCTAAAGTTATCCACAGCATTAATGGTAACAAAAACCATTGTTATAGAAATAAAAGCCGTGGTGGAAATAAAAGGGAAGTCTACTTATCGAGAGCTTCGTTTACCAGTTTGTCCGCTTCTTTATTTTGTTCACGAGGAACGGTAATAAAAGTCATGAGTTCTATTTGACCTTTTTCTCTTAGACTCCTGACCAGGTCAACCACTTGTTGACGAAGGGCTTTGAGGTGAGGAAGTTTTACTTTATATTTGCCGGTGATTTGTCTGACTATCAGCTCCGAGTCAAGAATATATTTTAGTTTTTGACTGAAGATCTTTTTTTCAAGGAGAACCTCGAGACTTCTAATGACGGCGGTATACTCGGCAACGTTATTGGTATTTTCACCAATAGTTTCTGAGATGGTGAAGACCTTTTTACCGCTTGAGTGGGCATAGACGCCTATGCCGGCAGGACCAGGATTACCACGAGAACCACCATCAGTATTTATTTCCAGAAGTTCATATTTTTCAGTCATGTAGGTATTTTAGAACATAATTGCCAAAGCGAAAAGGAAAATTAGTTTGTTTTGGGGGAGAGTCCAGAAATAGTGGTCAAAGGTGCCGGTGAAAATGACGATAGCAAGGAGTCCGAGAACAAGGGGGTTGGTCAAGATCTTAAAGGTCTTTTTTTTTAGAGCGGTAATGATGAGAAATAGCGAACCGAGAATACCCATTTCAGAAAGATAAAGATAGATGAGATTATGAACGGGCTGAAGTTTGGAGGGGGTTAAAAAGGAACCGGGGAGAAGTTTTTCTAAAGAGGGAATGAAGTTCCCTAGACCGGTACCGGTAAGAGGATTTTGAAGAAGAATTTTTTTGAGATAGAAAAAATAGAAGAGGCGATCAGATATAGGTTGCCAGCTGGAGATAAAATTTTGTAGAAATGGTTGAACGAAGGTAAAAAGAAGAGAAAAAATGATAATTATTTCTGGTTTAAGGTTGAATAGAAGAAAGGCAAGAAAAATAATGGCTGATTTAGAAAAGGTAATAATAATTCCAACGAAGGGAATTATTTTGTGCCAAGGCCGAGATGCTTTTTTAAAGAAGAGATAAAAAACGATAAGAAGATATCCGGCAAGAGAGTTTGCGTGGGAGAAGGTACTAATAGGCCGGAGGATTTCCTGTCCAAAAAAATTGAAGCGTCCAATTCCAGGGGTGATGGAGGAATAGGTTCTTTCACCAAGAAAGTAGAGAGGGCCGCCAAGGGATGATTGGAAGAGTAATTGAAGTACTTCCAAAATAACGACAAAGGATGTACCAAAAAGAAGGGGAGAACTAATATCTTTCCATTGGAGTTTCCGAAGACGAAGTGTGAGAAAAACTAAAAGATAGAGATTAAAACGGAGCCACCAAAACAGGGAGTTGAGGGGAGAAATGGAAAATAGAGTATTGAGAAAAATAATTGACAAAAATATACCAAGGGGAAGGAGATTCTTTTTAAGATAAATTAAAATTAGTTTTAGATTTAAGGAAATTAAGAAAATCAACAGAATGTCGAGAAAATAGAGAGTAGGTGAGAGATAATCAATTTTGATGCCGGCGACACGAGAAAAAGCTGGCCAAAAGTGAAGACCTAGCTGGGTAGGTAAGAAAAGAACAATAATCTTAATTAAGAGGTTGCTTAGCACTTGCCCCGATTGTACAAGAAAAACTTAGTTTTGAGGAACAATAACCATCTGGCGGAAAGGGGCTTCTCCGCGAGACTCAGTTTTAATACCGGGGAATTCGGAAAGGAACATGTGAATAATGCGACGTTCATAGGAACTGAGATTGGGAAGAATAATTTCCTTTTGAAGACTGACGGCTCTCTCAGCAGCATCTTGAGCTAACTCTTTGAGAGTTTCTTCGCGACGTTCCTGATAGTCATTGACGTTGAGATGAAGTTTTGGCCAGACACCAAATCTCTGAAAAATTATTAGGGAAAAAATCATGCGAAGAGCCGAAAGACCTTCACCATGATGACCGACAAAAACACCGGCTGATTCTTGGGGGAGAGTAAGAGAGATATTGACGTTTTCATCGTCGGCTAGATCAATGGCTATTTGATCTTCATTGAGGGCAAGTTGGGAGAGAACGTTAGAAAGTATTTCTTTTATTTTTGACTGATCCATTTTGGTTGTTATTTATTTTTAAGCAAATTGATTATTTTCCGGTCACTCGAGTAATAAGTACACGAGCCTTGTTGTAGAAGGGAATAAGACCGCCCCAACCAGAGAAGAAGTATTGTTGAACAAGAGAAAAAACGGTAGAGATAACCCAGTAAAGGACAAGCCCAGATTGGAAGTTAAGAGAGATAATAACGGTCATGAGGGGCATCATATAGATCATTTGTTTTTGCATACTGGAGGCCATTTCAAGATTATTTTCTTCTTTTTTCTTTTCGTCTTTCTTTTTGGGGTTGTGAACATGTGACTCAATTCCGGACTGCATCATAAGAGAAAAAACGAGTTGAGAAACACCGGCAAGGATAGGCATAATGTAAGTACGATCGGGTTTGGTGAGATCGAGATAGAGGAAATATGGGTTGAGAACTGTGCCACCAACAGAGGACTGTTTAAGAAAATACATGAAGACTTGGTAGAGAGAAATAAGAATAATAATCTGAAAAATTTGAGGAAGACAGCCGGCAGCAGGGTTGATACCTCTTTCTTTATAGAGAGCAACTTGGGCTTGCTGTAGGGCGGCTTTGTCGGTGTGTTTGGATTTGAGTCTATCTAGTTCAGGTTTAAGATCCTGCATCTTTTTGGCGGAACGAAGAGAGGGAATAACTAAAGGAAGAAGAATTATCTTGGTAATAAGGGTAATAGCAATGATGGAAAGACCAAGATTGCCACCGAAGAGTTGGTAGAAAAAAAGAAGTGATTGATAAAGGATTCCGTTTATTGGTGCGAGCATAGTTATTTAATTTTATCAGGAACAGGGTCGAAACCACCTTTTGAGAAGGGATTACATCTTAGGATTCTATTAAGTGACAGTTTTGTCCCTTGAATAATACCATATCGGCGGTAAGCTGTCTTGGAATAGACAGAACAAGTGGGGGTAAAACGACAGGCAAAAGAGGAACCAAAGAAAGCTTTACCGAAGGCATGGTAAAAAGGCGAGAAATATTTGTGGTAAAGAGAAAACATATTATTTGGAAAAAATATTTTTAAGATCTTCAATGAGGGATTGATGATCTTCTATCAAAACCTGCTTTTTGGGAATTAACAGATAGTCTTTTGGGGAAATTAAAGAAAAAATGTCTTCGACGAGAGCTGAGGTTATTCTTTTAATTTTGTTGCGATCAGTAGCGAGAGGGGCGGTTTTTTTTGACAAGAGAATAGCCAGACGGGGAGATTGAGACTTATTATTCTCGGGAGTGTCCGCAACAACTAAGGTAAAAAATTTACCAAAAACGGTCTTACCAACTTTGTTTAAGCGGTCCCTTTCAAAACGGAGAGATAAGCGATGAGCTCTAGCTAGAGCCATAGATTAAACGGATAATTTTGTCCTACCTTTGGCGCGGCGACGTTTGATAACGTTGCGACCGTCATGGGTGGCCATTTTAATGCGGAAACCGTGGGTACGAATGCGTTTCTTTTTCTTGGGTTGATAGACTCTTTTTGGCATGGTTTTATTTTATCATTTCCGCCAGGAGCGGACAGGGATTAACGGGTTATTATACCTCAATCTTATTGATTTATAATATCAATTTGTTTTTTTAAGATCCAATAATGATTGAAGAAGATTTTGCGGAGATCGGGCACAGTGATGTTCTGTGATGTCTTTTTGATGGGTATTTTGGGGGTTGTAGGTTGTGGATAACGTGATAAAACTGAACTACACCTGCCCGATTATTAATATTTTATGTTATGGAAATTGACGCCAGTCATCTATGGCAAGCAGTCTGCGGAGAGCTGGTGGTTTCTATGTCTCAAGCCGGTTTTAATGGATTTGTAAAACCCTGTTATATCAAAACGATAACACCAATCGACAACGAGAGAATAATTGTGGAGCTGGCAGCGCCGACAGCATACCACGTGAGGACAATCGATGAAAAATACTTCAGTACCATTAAACAGGCGATGGAAAAAATATCACACAAGAGATGTGATGTGGCTTTAATTGTGGTGGAGGCGCAAAAAAAAGAAAAGGAAACAAAAACCAGTTCGAGAAACGAGAAGGAAGAACCAAATATGAATTTGTTTGTTTCAAATGAGCCCGACAAACAAGTGGGTAATAATTTAAACCCTAGATACCAATTTGAAAATTACGTAATGGGGAGTTCGAATCGCCTGGCTTTTGCCGCTGGAAAAGCGGTGGTAGATTTTCCCGGTACCCGACACAATCCTTTGTTTATCTATGGGGGAGTAGGAGTGGGTAAAACTCATCTAATGCATGCCGTAGGTCACGAGTTAGTTAAAAAAGGGATTGGTAAAGTGGTTTATGTAACCTCGGAGCAATTTACTAATGATTTGGTGAATTCACTCCGATCAAAAATGACTGAGGCTTTTAAGAAAAAATACCGTCAGGTGGGAGCGCTGCTGATTGATGATGTCCAGTTCTTTGGAGGAAAGGACTCAACACAAGAGGAGTTTTTCCATACTTTTAATGAACTAACAAATAAGTCGGCACAGATTGTGATGACATCTGATCGTAAACCTCAGGACATCGAAGGTTTAGAGGATAGATTGAAAAGTAGATTTTTGGGAGGAATGGCCGTAGATATCGGTTTACCGGACTACGAAATGAGATTGGCAATCTTAAGACAAAAAGCTCAGGAAATTAAAGTCGAAGTTGAGGATGGAGCCTATGAATTAATGGCAAATAACTTTAATACTAATGCTCGAGAACTTGAAGGTACTTTTGTAAAGTTGGCGGTTGGAGCAAGTCTGGAAGAGGGAGTACTGACGAAGGAAATGGTGCAACAAACAATGGGACTGCCGGCGAGTTTTATAAAGGAAGTTAAGGTAAGACCTATTAAGGTAGTATCAACAGTGGCTAAATATTTTGATTACAGAAATAAAGATTTATTGGGAACAAGCAGAAAAGCCGATTTGGTGGTGGCCCGCCACATTGCCATGTTTTTATTACGTGATACCTTAAATATTCAGTTGGAGAAAGTGGGGGAGATTATGGGTGGAAGAGATCATACCACCGTGATGCACGCAGTCGAAAAAATGAAGATTGAAGTAAACAAAAATGCCGATGTAAGGCGAAAAGTAACAGCCATTAAACAGGCGTTATACACTTAGGTATCCACATTTTATCCCCAACACGTGGATAACTTGGAAAAAAGTGGATTAATAAGATTAAATTAAAAATTAGTGTTGATAAGGGAGTAAAGTTATCCCGAAAATTATCAACAAAAAAAATGAGTTGTTCTGAAAATAATAGTCTTTAAAAATAGATAATTGTTGCAAAAATACGGATATAACAAACGAAGATAATTTAATAACAAGAAAGACAGGCGATGAGCAAAGCTATAATCAACAAATCAACAGACATTACTACTACTGTTACTATTTTAGATTAATATAATAATTAGAAGAAAATTCTATGAAAATAATTGTCGAATCAGGAGAACTTAAAAGAACTTTAGGAATAGTGAGCCGAGGTGTGAGTTCAAGACCTCAGCTACCAATATTGTCAGGGGTGATGCTTAAAGCGAAAGATAATGAAGTAAGTTTGGTGGCGACGGACTTGGAAATAAGTTTTTGGCTCAGTCTTTCAGCTAAGGTTGAAGAAGAGGGTGAAGTGGTGGTACCGGCAAAGTTGTTTTCAGAGCTGGTGTCGAGTTTTCCTTCTGGAAATGTAACTTTGTCTGTAGAAAAACATGTAGTCAAAATCGAAGTAGATGGCATTGTTTCTGAAATTGTGGGTCAGGGAGCTGAAGACTTTCCGAGTGTTCCGAGAGCCAATAAGGCTCAAGTCGTCCTTCGAAGTGGAGATTTTAGACAAAAAATAGACAGAGTGTGTGTGAGTGCGGCTCGTGATGATACAAGACCAGTGTTGACAGGAGTGCTGTGGGAGATCAATGAAGAAAAGGTGTCTTTGGTGGCGACAGACGGATATCGTTTGTCGGTTGATAGTCTGACTTTGTCAAAAACAGAACTAGAGAAAGAAACACGACTAATTCTTCCGGCAAGATCACTGCAAGAAATTTCGAAAATGTTGGGTGAAACAGGAGCGGATGATTTTTCGTTGGAGTTTAATAAAAGTAATCAACAGGTCATTTTTAAAGTAGGGGAGATTGAGGTAACTTCGAGACTAATCGCAGGCGAGTTTCCTCCTTATCAACAGATCATGCCGAACACTTACTCATCAAGAGCGGTATTTGGCAAAGGAGAGATACTAGAAGGCGTCAAAAGAGCCAGTTTGTTTGCAAGGGACAATGCTAATATCGTAAAGCTACAGATGGAAAAAGATAAAGTGGTGGTGAGAGCAGAAAATTCACAAGTAGGAACAAGTGTGAGTAACGTCCCGGCAACGACAGAAGGTGATGAATTAACGGTGGCTTTTAATGCTAGATATCTGCTGGATTATTTGGCTAGCTGTACTTCAGAAACAGTAATTTGGGAAACTGAAGGTGAGCTAAAACCAAGTGTATTTCGAAATGAGGATGAGAAAACCTGGGTTCAGGTAGTGATGCCTGTTCGGGTTCAGGAGTAATTTACTTTGAGGCAGGTAAAGCATAGATGCCGGACTGTTGGGTGACGTTGGTGCCGGTTAAATTTCCTTCGAGAATATAGATGGGAAGGTAGACATTTTGAATTTGAAGATAGCCAATTTGTGATTGGGAGACAGAAAGATCTATTTTTTTACTGGAAGCTGTTTGAAAATTTACATCAAGATCAGGAGAGGCATTTAATCTTTGAGCAGAGTTAGCTAATTTTTTAACATCAACGAAAGGATAAATAACTAATTCCTTGCCTAGGGCGACGGAAGTAAAGCCACCAACAATAGAGATACTATGAATATTTAGATTGTGATCAAGATAGAAGGTAAAAACAGCACCAGTTTCCGACTGAGCGAGGACAGGAAATTGATTGATTGACTGATAGAAGGAAACGCGAACAAGATCGGCATTTTCTATGGTTGAAGGAGAAGAATAAATATTAAAAGTTTTATAGTAATCGACCCTTTGATTTATAAGGGTGGCTTCAACATCTTCACCAAAAAGATCCTTGATGATTTTGCGAGCGGCAGTGAGACTATTTTCTTGAGTAAAGAGAGGTCCATCTTGAACAGGAGGATTATTGGTGGAGTAGATAATGGAGTTGTTTTTGGTGTTAATAACAAGAGAGTGTTTGCTGTTTGACCAGATGGAGATATTAGTGTCTTTGACAGTGACCTTTTGAGAATTTGAAAAACCGAGTAAAGAAGGAAGTCTGTTCTGATTATCAGATGAAGTTAAAGGCGAAACAAGTGAGTATTCATAAAGTTTTTCCGGTGTTTGGGGATCTTTAACTTCGTTCCATTTGATATTTAAAACAGGAGTGGGTAGGGGAGAGGTAGTAGTGGAGGTAGTGGTAACAAGAGAAGGAATAAGAGGTTCGGTGCTTGGAGATTTTTCGGTTTGTAAAACACCAGTAAAGGCGTTGATAACAATAATTAAGACGACAACAACGGCAAGAATTATTAAGTTGGTTCGGAGTTTTGATTGGGTAAAAAAATTAAGGATGTTTTTCATATGGTTATATTAGTTAGTATAAACCTGAGGTCTATTAGAACAGCTGGTTATACCAGGGTAAAGTTCACCAAGGGGGCAGTTTTCGGAAAGTTGAATTCCACCGGCCGGACATTGATTGTAAAGAAGACCTTTGTATTCATAGTGAAGGTGAGGTCCCGTTCCAGCAGTACCGGTGGTTCCTAAAATAGAACCAATTTCGACGCTACCTCCGACGGCAACATCAATACTGGTGAGATGAGCATAAACAACTTTAAAAGCGGTGCCATCTTCGAGGACAGAATCAATAATGAGAATGTCGGTATTGAGATACTCCGATGAAAAACCGGCAAAACTAACAACACCAAAGGTGGTACTAATAACAGGAGTACCAAGAGGGGTACCAATATCAATAGATTGATCATAACCGGTGTTACCATGAGAACCTTTTCCCCCCGGACCTTGAGTGAGGATATAACCTTCACCAACCGGCCAGGTATTGGGACATCCAGGAAGAATTGTACCGGTATAGGCAGTTTTGGGGGTCGATTCAAGTTGAACAAGAGTGGATATTAAAGGAGCAACGACAATGGAGGTGATGTAAAAGAAAAAGACAATAAGAGTACCGGCGGTAATGATACCAACAGCGGAACTAGCAGCAACCACAGTAGTGGTGCCAAGACCGGAAAAAAAGGAGACTACTCCTCCCGCAAAAGAGGCGATACCCATGGCGGGGATAGCAAGAACGTCACGAGTTTTTACTTCTTCACCATAGACAGATCTGGCAAGAGCTTTAGTAAAGCCAATAATTTTTTCGCCGACCCAAAAAGAGATATCAATTAAGACGGCAAGAAGAAGTCCGAGACCGGGAACGACATTGGCAACTTGAGCACCAGCTTCGAGAGCAACTTTGATACCAACTTTGGCACCGACTTTAACGGCAGCTTTGGTGGCGGCCTGTTGAGCAAGTTTTTTAAAGGTTTCCTTGAGACCGTTTTTGAGAAGCATTTCGGCTCCTTTTTTGAGAGTCTCGTTTGTAAGGCGTTGGACTAATTGTCTGGTAATAAATTCACCGGCTTTTCGACCCGCCCAAGATCGAAGAGTTCCCCAAGGATCTTGAATAACCCGAAAAACAGTACCAAAACCTCCGGGAATTTTATCTGAGACTCTTCCAAAAAATTTTGAAACTGAACCGAAAGTTCGGCCAATTCTGGTAGATGTTTGAGAAATCTCTTTTCCTAAAAGAGACTGGGAGATCTTTCTGATTTGGCTGCCGGCAGAGTCAAAAATATCTTTGCGTGTGGTATAAAGTTTTCCTAGAGCAGAGTCGGGTTTATTTTGGGCAAAAAGACGAGCTTTGGTGAGAAGCTGGGGAGTAAGTTCTTTGCCATATAAAAGAACGGCTTGCGGAGACAAATCAGAATTTTGTGTTTGGGGGGTGTTGAGAAGACTGGCGGCATATTCAGCTTGATAACCTGAGTTGGGACGGAGAGTCCCCGGAAAATTTTGTCGAAGGGCATCTTCAAGAAGATGAGCATCATCCATAGGGGTGGGGATATGGGCTTTAATACCGTTAATCTCAAGATTGTTATGAATTGAAACAATATTTTTATTGGCTAGTTCAATTCGATCCTGGAGATCTGGATCGTGAGAAAGTCTTTCTTCACGGTTTTTTTCAAAGCCTTTGAAAGACTCCGTTTGTTTGGTTATTAAATCGGTAAGTTGGGTCGAATGAGATTCTATTGAGGCCGAAAGATGTTCATTTTCAGCAATAAGATTTTTTATTTCAAGAGATAATTTTTTCTTTTCTGATTCGGGCAGAGAGGAAATTTCATCTTGGAGACTAATAATTATTTGTTCATTATCGGAAATTTTTGTTTCAGATACGGTAGCTTGACTATTTAAAGAAGTCACTTCTTGATAAATAGTGGAAACAAAACCTCCGGGAATGGTAGCAAGATTAGTTTTATCCGACTCTGCAAGAGATGAAATGTCGATTTGGAGAGTAGAAGCTTGAATTGCCGTGTCGAGATCTCGGACACCAACGAGATTAAGTTCGGCTGCTGAGGAAATAATTTGCTCTTGTAATTTAGGAGAGAGTTTGGAAAAGCCAGTATAAGTATGGGCAACTTCTTTGATGGCAACGAAGGATGAGTTTAAAGCTTCTTTTTTGGATCCTGATTTAGGAGACCCAAGAGAAACAAGAAGGTCATCTACCTGTTTAAAATTTTCTCCTTGAGATTGTCTTCTTTCTCGATTGGCCAAAGCAAGATCTTTAATTTTAGAATGAGCGATGGCAATTTTGACTTGTTCGGCAACCGTTTTTTGAGGACTTGATTTAATTTCTTCACTTTCAAGTAAGGCAAGATTTTGTTGATACTCGGCAACCAGAGCTTCAATTTCCGGAGGAATTGAAGCTGCTTGTTCTTTAGTTGTTTCCTTTTTTATAACCTCTTCTTTTTCTTTTTCCGCTTGTTTTTCTAGATTGGCGATGTAGTCGGTGACAGCAGAAATAGGAAGATTTTTGAGAAATTTGGAGTAGCTGTTGGTGAAAAAATATTTTTCGCCAAAGTATTTTTGGGCAAGGGAAAAGATTTTTAAATCATCTTTGGTGAGAGAGGCTTCCGCTTTTTGAGAACTGAGAAGATCAGTTACTTGATGAAGCTGCTGGATAACAATTTCTTTTCCTGATGCCATGAGTTGATTTAAGTAGTTTGTTGCTTACGTGCTTCGAGAATTTCCGAGGGTTTAGTGGTGGCCAGAGCATGTTCGTCGGGGGAGGAAATAACTCTTATGGCAACATGGTTTTGTCCAGCAAAGAAAATACCTTCACCTACACCAGCCGAGACCAAAAGCTGTTTTTCTCCTTGAGAGAGATAAAAGACTTCGGCAATTTGATTGATGGCGGCAGAAGATTGTTTTAGAAGAAATTTGAGAGCAGAGTTGGTAATGATGGCTTTACCATAAGGGGAAGCTAAAAAGTCATCTACATTCTGAGAAATGACGGTAACCCCGAGATAGTATTTGCGAGCACGTTTGACAAAGCCTTGGAGAATTTTGGCAGAGTCTTCGAAACGCATAAGATACCAGGCTTCATCGACAATAAGCATCCGCTTTCGGAGATTTTTGCGAATCTCGGTCCAGACAAAATCAAGAATCATAAACATAACAATCGGACGGATTTCGTCGGCAAGATCACGCAGAGAAAAAACGGTTATTGGAGCATCAATATTGATATTTGATTGTTGATCAAAAGTGCCCTTGATACTTCCCATGACGTAGCGTTCGAGTCTGGCAGCCAAAACTTTAGCGGTCTGGTCTTCCATACCAATGATGGCGCGGTAGAGGTCTTCCATTCGAGGAGGTTCTTGGGTATGAGTGGCAGGATCGTCGGTAATGTTTTTTTGACGATAGGTGAGAACTAGAGCACGATTCATAGTGGCTTCTTCCATGGGAGACATAGCACCAATCATTATTTTAAGAAGGGACATGAGGAAGAGGTATTTATAACCCATTTCGTCTTCGGTACTTTCCGCAGGTCGAGCAATTTGAAAAGGATTAATTTTATGAGGAGAGCTGGAAGAAAAAGAAATATAGTTACCACCAACTGCTTTGGTAACCATTTCATACTCATTTTCCGGGTCAAGAATAATAATTTGGGTGTCAAACATAAGAGAGCGGAGAATTTCCAACTTGACGGCGTAAGATTTTCCGGCGCCAGCCGTGGCCAGAACAAGCATATTGGCATTTTCCAGAGAGAAACGATCAAAAATGATAAGGGAGTCGTTGTGGGCATTAATTCCGTAAAGAATTCCTTGATTGTCGGAGAGTTCGGAACTGGTAAAAGGAAAGGTGGTGGACAGAGCGGTAGTGTCCATGTTTCGGGTAATCATTAATTTGTCTTTACAGTAAGGAAGGGTGGTCTTGAAAGCATCCTCCATGGAAAGAGAGGCAACTTTGCTGATGATCAGAAGAGAGGCGAGCATACTTTGAACCTGAGAGGTGACGGTGTTAAGTTCTTTTTCGGACTCGGCAGAGATACTGATGTAGAGAGAAAATTGAAAAAAACGTTCGGCTCCCTTAACGAGTTGTGCCTGAAGAGACTTGGCATCTTCAAGAGCGGCTTCGGTAGCTGCTTGGGGAATACGACCCCTTTCAATATCCGTGTTGATCTCGGCTTCCATCTCGGCCAGACGGCGCCTGAGATTGTCTAAGGTGTCTTTGGAGTCACTGGGATAGACGTACATAGAAATATCAAGAGAGTGATTGAAGTTTATGAGAGGGGCGAGCCAGTTGGCTGAGACATAGCGAGGATAACCGGTGATAAAGAGAGTACGGATGTAGTTGTCATCGATTTTTATAAAGGAAAAATCAACTTCAATGGAAGAAGGAGCTAAGACATCCTGAATTGAGGCGGCATTGGCGGTGTCTTTGATAGCCGAAAGGGGAGCTCGAGGTTTTTCTTCCTTGGGTGTGACAGGAGATGCCGCTACTGTTGGTATAGTTTCGGTCTTTTTGGCACCAAGAGAGAAGAGATTTAACCCCATGATTTAAGTATAACCTAAGGTCATTAATTAGGAATTAGCGGGGATATTGGTGGGGATTGAACTTATGGTGGTTGAGCTCTGGTTGTAGATGGTGTAGAAGAAGGTAACGAGTTCGCTGGTAGTGAGTTGAGAAGCTTTGAGACCAATACGGGCAAATTGTCTAATCAAATGGTCTCGACGAGGATAAAGAACGGTAGAGGCCTTTTCTTCAATATAGACAAGGTCAAAGGGCGGTTTTTGAGGAGCTTTGGCAAAAGGATTAAAAGATGATTTTGAGAGACCGAGTTCAATTTCGGAGAAAGGAATAATGACATAAAATTTCTTTTCCAAAACACGATTTTCCTTGACTAGAGATTTAACAAATTGACGATAAGCCAGAAGTTGCTCCTTTATTTTTTGTGAGGAGACGGATTGAATACGAGTGTCAATAAGGCCAAGGTAGTCAGAGATATTTTTCCTTTGGGAACGGACAAGAATTTGAATAGGGAAAGAAAGAGAGTTTAAGAGACCGGCGTAGGCATAAATGGTGGCATCTTGTTCTTCTTCGGAGAGAAGGTTGAAGTTTATAGCTGTAGTTTTGAGAACCAGAGCAGCTGAGCCATCTTTAAGGAAAACAAGGTGATCTTTAATGGCGTAGATATCGAGATGTTCTTGGGTGGAGGCTTTGATGTTGTCGGGCATGTTTATTGAGCTTGAATTTTTAGAGGTTTAACAATTTCTCCGGTGAGTTCTAAGGAGTAGGGAGCAAAAGAAAAACCTTCTTTTTCGGCAAGAATTTGAAATAGACCGGAGTCTAGAGGGCGAGCAAACATAAACTGTCCGAGTTTGTTGCTCTTGGTAGCACGGAGAGTGAGGTTGTCTTTTTTGATTTCGACCAAAACAGAGTCAAGAATGTGGCCGGAGGGAGTTAGGGTAAGGCCAACGAGTGTATTGGGTGTGGTGGAAGTAAAAGGAATGGGAAGATTTACTGTGGGGGCGGGAGTTTTTGTTGATGTGACAGGTTGGGTTGGGGGTAGGGGCTGAGAGGAAACGTTGGGTGTTGGGATTGGTTCTTGAGTGGTTGGCATTGGTTCCGGAACAACAACTGTTGGGGTAACAACTGTTTCGGTAATAGAGGTAGTCACAATTGATTGGGGAACGGGGGTGTTTGGCACGATTTCTGGTTGCTTTGGAGAGATAACAGGTGGTTGGGTTATTTCAATACGAGCATTGGTAACCGGTTGAGTGACTTGGAGATTGTTTTCTTTGGTGGGGACGGCGGTTTCGGTTCCGGCAGCAGTGGCCGGAGTTCTTTTCCAGGAGTATTGGGTGGGTGAGTAGATTGATTTAATGAAGGCAATCAACCAGACATCAAGAGAACGACCTTGAACAGGGAGAAAGGCCATACCAACACCAAGAAGAAGAAAAGCAAAAACAATGGGATATTTAAAGAAGAAGGGTAAGGGAATACTGTAGGCAATGATGGCAAAAATGATGCAGACACCAAGAGAAGCAAATTGTTTTAAAGTCATGTCACCAATTAGCCTGAAGCGGTAACTACTGATGTCTTGGGGTAAAGGATGCTGTTGAATGGCCATAGGTCTTCATTCAGTATAGCGAATTTGTGGTAAAAAGTAAGATTGATGATATAATTTAGACAGTTATAGGTTTATATTTAACAAGAGATGTCAGAAATACAGTTAAGTGAGAGAATGCAACGATTAATCGAAAAAAAAGGTGGTATTCCCGGTGTGGACAATGTGAGTTTACCAAGAGAACAGAAAACGGAAACTGTACCTTCAACTGAAATTGAAAAGAAAATTGACGAATATAATGCTAGTGACGATTTAAGTTTGGTATTGGCAGTTGTTTCTCGTGAGGATCGATCAGATACGACAAGATATCTGGAGCATAAAGAGAAGGTTAATGAAGCAAATAACAGATTAAAAGAACACGGAGTAGACGTGGATTCCTTTACAAGACGAGATATACAAGTTGGAACTGAAGAAGGAAATAAAGTTTTGGGACAAAGAAAAGCAGTTTTGCGAGAAATGTTGGTAAAAATTAAGGAAGATAAAGATTTAAACGATGAGGAAAAAAAGATTGTTGACATAATAAATTTGAAGGTGAGTGATTTAAGGAGAAATGAAGAGTTTCAAGGAGAAATAAAAAAAGAAAAACAAACAACAATTGTTCCAAAACAAGAGAAAGAAAATCCTCCACAAGAAGAGAGAAAAAAATCTGAGACTGATCAGAGATTGGAAAATATTGGGAGATATCCAGCATTGCTCGAACAGAGAAGAGCGCTGATGACGTTAAGAGATATGTTGGTTAAGAAAGGTGCCTCTCCCGAGGATATTGAGAAAGTGAACGGGGCAGCGAGGGCTCTAACAGAAAAGGAAAACCAAAGGATTCAAGAATATAGAGAAAAAGGGGAAATGAGACCGGAACTAGAAGAGTCTTTGAGTAGATACAATGTGGAACTAGAGAAGGCTTATGATATGTCAGCAAACATAATCAATGTCTATCAGATGTCCCCAATGGAAGGAGTACTAACAAGATCTTTGGCAGAAGTGAGGAGTGTTGGTGTCGATGGTGAAGATCTTGCTAAGGAATTAGAAAAAGAACTCTTGGACATGGGTCTTTTGCACGACCTGAGATTAATGGTGAATAGTAGGGGGGCTGTTGACGATTCGATGTTGAAATACGCATCAGAATTAAAAGGAAAACAATTTGATAGATTAATTCATCTACAAGACAGAATGTCCCAACACGATAATGATGGTGTGACGTTGTGTTTGGCGAAGATAGATGAAGAGGCAAGGAGATCATATAACGATATCAACGGCAACAAAAACAATATTTTTAAATTGGAAGATCCAAACCTGGAAGATAGAGTCCTCGAAGCAACAAAGAGTAATAGGCTACACTATTTAATTGCGAGGGATCTTTATCGAGTTACTGGCGGAGAAGCAAGGTACGGTGTGGCCGGATATGCTCATCAAGATGGTAGTAAGGGGAATGCTTGGGTAATTGAAAAGAATGGTGATGATAATAATGGAGCTTTCTTTAGAAAAGCAATGAATAAGAGAAGAGATCTCGTGGGGGCGGTGGATTCAACAGCTAGTGGAAATTATGTCTTAAGATACTGGCCAGAACTTTGGAAACATCTTGACCCCGGAGTGAGTAGTTTTTGGGAAAAGCTATGGTCCGACGCAGAAAAAGCTGCTGGGGAAAATGCTAGTTTTTTTAAAACTCAGAGCGAAATCCGTATGAAAGTTGATAATGAGGTTGGTATTCCACCAAGAGAGTATGCTGTTTTGACAGTAGAAGCTTTAAGAAACTTGAGGCTTGGGGTAGAAGAGCCAGGAAAGGTGTCTTTAGATAATGAGATAGCGTTTAATACATGGCTGGAAACCATAGGAAAAGTGTCAACGACGATGTCAAAAGAGATACAGTACATGAGCAACCCAAACTTTAAATCTTTTCAGTCGATACTTGGAGTAGATTATTACCCAGTGATAATGAGAGAAAGATTAAAGGATGGAAAAAAAATTAGGATTAATAGAGAACAATATTTATTGGAAAGATTGGGAGATCTGGTTGAAAATTACAAAAAATCTCAGACGATGTCACTGACTCAGATGGCAAAAGAATTAAATGAATATAGAGTTTCTGGTTTTTTGTTCAGAACTGACGAGGAACTGAAGGATTTTAAGAAAAGATATGGAATTCCAGAAGGAGGAAAGGCCGAGGATCTTCAAAACTTAAAAGATTTTGGAAAAAAACTTACTGGGAAAGATAGCGGTGCCCGTAAGGTGGCGGGTAGTGTTGCGGGCGATATTCTAGAAAAAATTCTTAAGGGAGGATTCTAAGATTGGTTTAGTGTGGAGAATAATTCAAAGCTTTACTCTTCGAAGAGTGACGGTTTATGCACTTTTCTTACTGAGTGATTGATCAACTACTCAGGCGAGGGTGTAGGGGTGGTACCACCGCCCGCTCCTGGGGGGGTGGGTGTAGGAGAGCCACCAAAGTTTGCTCCTGAAGAGGTGGGAGTTGGGTTACCGCCGAAACCTGCTCCTGGAGGAAGTGATCCGGAACCTGGCTTACTTGACAGTTCAGTGATTGCCTTTTTGGCTCCTGAGTAAACTTCTCTACCTGTAGTAATATTCTCACTGAGAGCACTGCCATACTTGAAGGGAGCAACTTTGAGAGAGTCTCTGACCATGTCGACATATTTGGAGGCCATGAGAAGAAGTCCAATACCAAGAAGAGCGAGAAGACCTCGGGCATCAAAACCAACGAGCGGAGGAGCAATTAATGGTATTCCAGTAACTTTGATGTTTGATCCATCAACAAGGCTTCTTACGCCGTAGAGTCTTTCACAAAAAACGGCCGGTTCGTCGGCACTACCGGGTTGAAAGAAGGTTCTCATTGGACCGATGATATCAGTACAGGTACCAATTAAAGGCTGAATCATAAGAATATATGAGAAGAGTAAAAACAACATAGTGACGGGAAAAACGGCAAGGTTAGCCACAATTCCTCTAAACCAGGTGCCAATGGCTGTAGACCCAGGGAGAGCATTTCCCAGAAGAATAATTGGCCCAATAATTAGAGAGATGACGACGGAGATAAAGGCGCCAATTAGTTTGAGAAATAGTTTTCCGTAGGAAATAAGGACGGCAATAATGAGAACAAGCATAATAAGAACCCCGGTAATAGTAAAACTTACTAAGATGCCAAGGCCTTCGCCAATACCCCCAAAAATGAGATTAAGAACAGAAGGAATTGCAACGGGTCCGGCAATAGCCGAGTTCAAAATAAATGAACCAACCATTCCACCCCATGAATTTCCAGAGGCAAATTTTGCAATATCGCCGACATAGCCAAGAACGGTAATGTTTTGGCTTTCAAGGTAGCCAAAAATGAAGTAAATGATTACCCACATAAGATCATAGATCAGACCAACGATGGCATACGAAAAAGTGATTATCAGTAAAGTAATAATGAGTTTGGGGATAGCGAGCTGAACAGTGATGACCGTTTTTTGACCAAGATTGACGCGAAACATCATCATAAAACCATAGACAATAAAGAAGACAACAAGGATTAAATAAGCAAGGTTTCTGACGGCGATCCAGATATTGAGAAAAGGAGAAAAAGTGTTGAAGCCTGTTCCTGGAGAAGTGGCGGCTAGAGCCGAGGGAATTACCTTGTGTTTTTGAAGATTTTGAGTGACATGGGCAAGATATGACTTGGTGGAAACCGGTTGATTTTGAAACAAGAGACTAATCATTTTTCCGGATTGGCCGATAAGACCAGTGTTTTGGTTGGAAATTAGTTTTTGCCTAGCGTAGTCGATGGCAAGTTTTTGTTCCTCCGGAGTGTTGTAGCCTTGGAGTTTAATAGCGTCCAAAATTCCCTTGAGTGTTTTGGAAAATGTTTGTTTGGGGTCTTTTTGACCGTAAATTTTTTCGGCCAGATCAAGAATAACGATGTCAGAGAAACCAATTCCTTCTCCAGAAAAAGTGTCGGCAGTACACTTGCCGGAGTACCAGGTTTCTAGATTCATCTGATTGCCGGATCTTTTGGCACAAAAATCTTGGAGAGTTTTGTCTAGAGTGTTATCTTTTGTGATGATGTCATCAAGTGCGGGAAGGGTCTCTTCGGCATTGATTTTTGGTACAAAAAAAAGTGAGATAAAAATGAAGAAAATAATGGTCAGAATTGGGGCGAGGCGACGTAACATATTCAAAAATTATTATACACGAGTGAGTAAGTTTAAGGCAGAAGATTAAGAGTCTTTATCCACTCTTCGGCAATGTCACGAATATATTTTTTATTTCCCATGGAGATGTGAAGATCTTTGATGTTGACATTATTTTCGACGAGAATACTAATAACTTTTTCGAAAGACTCTTTGAAGGCAATCATGTTGGGATTTGTGCCAGGATCGGTTTGGTTGTAAAGGTAGTCCGGTCCAAAGATCTCGATCCTGATAGTTTCGGGGGAGTCATTTTTGTATGAGGAAATGGAGATGTCGGTGGCAATACCAGAAGATGTTTTGAAGTTATAAAGATAAATCGGAAGTTTGGGAAGAAGAACTTGTTTGGTTTTGAAGGCAATGTCGGGGCTTGATTGGTTGAGAATGGAGGTGGTGCCTATTTGACTCTCCGGAATAACAGGTTCCGGTTGGATTCCGGTTTTGGAACTTAATGATCGGGTTATGAAAATAACAATCAGAACAAGAAGAATCACCGAGCCGATTAAGAGAAATATTTTGGTTTTTCTTAACATTTTATGGAAGTGAGTTGTAATAATTTAAAGCAACAGAAAAGGCTCCTGGACGAGTAAAGAGAACAGCAGAAGAACAGTCGTTATCTTTGAGACAACGAAGATACATAGTGGCGTGCCTTTGATCAAAACGGCTGAGAGGGTAAGGATCATCCTCTCCTTTAAAAAGAGGGGGACACGAGCCGTAGTTTGAAGCGGGTGGGTTGCTGAGACAGTTTGAGTTTCCACCACCATTGTAAAAAGAAAAGGCAGTGGTGAGAGCTTCAAAACCGGTTGGGTTCCGACCTAGATCATTTTGAAGGCGTCCACGAGCGAAGGCCAGCTTACCGGCGAACTCTTCGCCGGCGGCAATCGCTGTTTCCAGAAGAGTACTGTAGGTGGCACCGCCATTGTCTGGTTCCGGATCACCAATTTTTCGGCCGCTGATTAGGGATTGGCAAGCGTTGTTACCCGCCTCCATAGAATGAATGGCGGCGAGGATAACACAGGAGACACCAGTTTCCCTTTCGGCTTCGGCATAAACAGCGGATAGTTCCGAAGTGACAAGAGGAATAAAGCTAGTAAGGGGCGAAGTAAGACCAACAGCATATTGGGCGAAGGAATCCTTGCTGCAGGATCCGGTTAGAGGTTCTGCCGAAAGAGCACACTCACCAACAGGAACAGTAACCTTTCGACCACATTTGGCGGAAACCTGTTGGTCCGAGGGGACAAGCCAACAATTTTGTAGGAGATGCATAGCGTCTTGGGCAAGATTACTTTCGCGATTGATAGTGTCGGCACCGTCAACGGTAACGGTGGCGGAGGTAATTTCAGAAGTAGCGGAGGTACTGACTGATGGAGCACTGACAAGTTTTTTGGGAGATGCGGACTCGGAGGCAGAATCGGGGAGAAGCATTTTATAAAAAGAAGGCTGAACCGGATTTAAAATTTTGTCCGAAACGAAGTTAATTATTTGTCTAGCGGTCTCAGTTAGGGGAAATTTAGAAGCGTTGGGGAATAAGGGTTTGCCACCAATGACTAAGTCGGTGAGAGTAGTGACATAGGGGTTGTTGAAAACAGTAATGGGTTTACCGACGGCGGTACCGGTGAGTTCATAAACATTTTGACCTTTGATAAAGTTACAGCCCCCGCTACTATTACAGGAAGTTTCGTTATTACTGTAAGAGTTGCAGCGATAATAGGCATAACAGTAATAGGAGTTGGGGTCTCTACAAACACATTGATCGGGAGTACTGCTTACCAATTGAGGAGTGGCGGAAACAACGACGTTTTGGGTAGTTGTGGGGTTGTTGGGATAAGTTTTTGGTGAAGAGAGAGACGAACCATCTGTAGGAGTAAGACAGTTATCGTTGAGTTGAGGATTGGCGGCGATAAGTAAAATTAGGGGATATTGGAAAATTTCGTTGGGGGTGGTGGGATATTTGGCGATATTTTTATTCGTCCAGCTTGGAGTATAAAAATCAAAAAGGCCAGGAGTTGAAGAAAGTGAAGTTTTGTCGCCTTTGAGGCCACTAATAATTGCTTTGAGATAAGGAATATTTTCTTCAGAGACGTTCAGACCGCTGGAAATATAACCGCGGGCGTTGTCGAAATTAAAAGGAAGGAGGGCGTCATATTCTTCCTGAACTTGAGGATTATCCTGCCCAAGTTTGGTGTATTGATCATAGTATCGGCCGTTTTTCCAACAATCAATAATAAAATTATTAACTTCAAGCCCAAAGGTTTTTAGACAAACGGGAAGTTTATTTTTCCAAGCGGTATCGACTTTAACCTCGTGTTGTTTTTTGTCTTGCCCGACGTAGTAGAAAGTATGGTTGGTGGTTTTTTCGATGAAATAGGCTTTAAGTTGGGCTTGAGAAAGACTGTCGAGCATGCGCCAGTAAGTGCGGAATGATTCCCGAGGGGCTTCGGGGTCGGCTCCGGGGCGGTCAAAGAGAGCATTAAAGAGATATTTTTGGGCAATTTTGTCGGGATTGGTATTGTTGAGAGTGGTACTGTCCGGGCCGAGAAAACCAAGTTGAGCTGCGGAGACATCGGTATTGATAGTGACATTTCTTAGTACGGGTAGCCCCAAAGGAGAAGAAATGTTGCCAACGAATGTTTCTCTGTAAGTGATCGAGGGAGCGGAAATACAAGAGAGGGGGTAAGAAAGAAGGGCTTCATTTGAGTCGACAGGATTTATTCCAAGGTTTTCAACGTTTTCGACTTTATCGTAACAGGTGCTATTGGGTGGGTAGACGGTACCATCACAGGGAGTATTGTTTATAGGTAAGGGTTCAGCAGTAGGGGTGGGGGTAACGGCAAAAGAAGGTGTAGAAAAGCCTATCGAAATAATCGTAAAAAATATTGTGGCAAGTAGAAATTTCTTCACTAAAAACAATTATAAACGGATGTTGTCCTTCTAGAGAGTAGGGATAGTGAAGGTGGTAACATCAGTCCCGGTAAATTTGCTGATTAAAACAAGAATCAGCCAAGCAACAGAAAGAAGAATGAGGCCAATGATAGCCCAGGTAAAGGTACTCCAAGCGGCGGCGACGGCTTTGGGGTCGGCTCCGGCGGTAAGAAGGCGAATACCAGCAAAAATAATCATGCCGACGGCAACAAGAGCAAGAAGGGCGGGAACTGGGCTGATAAGGTTGCTAAAAACACACTCGATACCTTTGATGGTGGCAACTCCTTCGGGGGAAACACACTCGGGATTAATCTCTACCCAGGAAGCGGCATAGACTTGGGGAACAAGTTGAAAGTTCATAAAATCATTATATCCTAACAAAAACCCCGGTTGCCCGGGGTTTCTTGACTAATTCTAAATACTTAGTAAGGGAGAGGAGGGGTAATATTACCGGAAAAGATATCAATACCGAAGAAGTAGGAAATGAGTTGCATGAGGGCCCAGGAAGCGGCAACGATGGCGAGACCGACAAGAGCGGCGGTAATGCGGTTTCTGGCCTGTTCGGTTTTAGATTTATCACCTCCGGAAGTGAGCCATTCGATACCACCAAGAACCAAGAAGACGAAGGTAAGGATACCGGCGACAATAAAGGCAACTTGAATGGCGGCAGAAATTAATTTACCAATATCGGTGATCTTCATATTGGCGGGTCTAAGTGAACCGATTTCTGCGGCGAAGGTTTGAGGAATTAAAGACATATATTTTCTTTTTATTAATTAATGGAGACTGTATTTATTATTATAGTGTTTTCTTTGGTTGTCAACTGCCGACGGGATTGTCAGTACAAAGCTGACTGAGATCAATACCGAAGAAATCAAGAACGAGAACATAGATGGCGTAGCTAGCGGCAACGATGGCGAGACCAATTAGAGCATTGCTGATCATTTTTTGGGCGGTTTCAACTTTACCTTTGTCGCCTCCGGAAGTGAGCCAGTTTATGCCGCCGATAACCAAGAAGGCAAAAGTGGCAATAGCGGCAATAATAAAGGCAACACTAATAATATTGCCAATAAGATTGCCGATACAGGAGTAACCAAAAAAGTTGTTTTTACTAACTTCTCCCCCGATATCAACGACTTGGTCCGCGGCGAAAACAGAAGGAATTAGTTTAATCATAGGTTGCTTGGAAAAACAGGGGCAAGAATATTAATCTTAAAGGCATTTTGTACGAAGAGGGCAATGGCGTAGGAGGCAATGAGAATGGCCAAGCCAATAAAGGCATTACTGATCATTTTTTGGGCGGTTTCAACTTTGCCTTTGTCGCCTCCAGCTGTAAGCCATTCAATTCCTCCCCAGATGAGAAAAATAATGAAAGCGACTCCACCAAGGGTGACAATAGAGCGCCAGAGAATGGCGATGTAAAAAGCGAGTCCTTCGCTGGGAGTTTTGGAGGCAATATCTAAGGGAAGAGCACGGTTGATGATTTCGTCAGCGTAGACCTGGGTAACAAAAAGATTTTTGATAAGAGTGACCATGTTTATATATTGGGAAATAATATTGAAAAAGGGTTAAGGAAATCAATGCCGAGGACTCCACCAACGATACCGGTAACAAAAAGGCCGACAACGATGGCAACAAGACCGATAACTCCTTGAGTCATCTGGGCTTGAGCTTCGGAGACCTTGGCTTTGTCGCCTCCGGCTGTAAGCCATTTGAGACCACCCAGGGTAAAGAAAATTACGAAAGCCAGACCACCAACAACAGTAAGGGTGGTGATCACGGTAGAAAGAATATTTCCAAGCTGAGTTTTGGTTTCGGAACCACTGACACCAACATTTTCAAAACCAAAAGGGCCAATACCTTTGATACCACCGACGTCAATATCGGCAGCGTGTGCGGATTTGATAATAGTGTTGAGTAAGGACATTTTAAGGAGTTACAGATTTAAATTTAGGTATTAGAATGGCGGTGAAATCGCCAAAGAGAAGTTGACTGATGATGGCAATAATTACGAAACTGGCGGCGATAACAACCAAACCGATAAGACTCATGGTAATTTTGTTACCAGCTTCTTGAACTTTGGCCTTGTCACCACCGGAGGTGATATAGGTAAACCCGCCGATGAGGAATTGCCAAAGGGTAAAAAGACCGGCGACAATGACAAAAAAGCGAATAATGGTAGTAACAAAGTCACCGGTTTTACCGATGTCCGAGGGAATACCTTCGGGCAGGGAAATGGTGCCGACGACATCTTCCGTAGCCGCGTAGGTTGTTTTGAAGAAGAGATTAAATAAATTGCTGAGCATATTGCTTATAAAAATTTAAAACCAAGGACGGCGCCGATGAGCCTGGTGATAATGAAGGCGGCGACGACGACAACTAAACCAATTATGCCATAAGTTAGAGATTGTGAAGCTTGAGTCGTTTTGGCCTTGTCACCACTGGCGGAGATGAGGGAGAAGCCGGCAAACAAGATGGTGGCAAAGGCAACAATGCCGGAAATAATCAAAATGTTGTAAATAAGAGGATTTATCAAGGTAGAGAGAGTGTCCCTGCCTTCACCGACAAAAGGTTCTGCCGGGGCATAAATTGTTTTCAAGTCGATGGCGAGAGCCTCTTTAACTAACATTGATTACTATTTTACAGTAAAATTCGGACATGATGAATAATTCTTTAGGATATCTGGCAAAAGAAAGACTAGAGGAGCTGGTAATAAAGATTGATCAAAGATTGGAAAAGTATTGGAACGAGGAGATAGAAAAAGAGTTTGGATTTGAAGAGTCACAAAAAAAGCTGGTCAAAAAAGTTCTGGAACACGCAAAAGAACATAATTTAAGAGCAGCAAAAAGGCTCCGGGCATCCTTTGTTTATTTTGGATATTTGCTTTCGGGGAAGAAACCCGGTGAGGAAATATGGAAAGTGATGGAAGGAATTGAGTTGGTGCAGACAGCCTTGCTAATGCATGACGATTTTATGGATGAAGACGAACTACGTCGGGGACGGCCAACAACCCACGAGTATTTTGGAGAAGGAGATAAACATTACGGGGAGTCGATGGCGGTAAATGTAGGAGATGTGGTGTTGTGCCTTGGTTATGAGAGAGTACTGAGTTGTGGTTTAGATAAAGAGAAGGTTCTTGAGGCGACAAAAATTCTCATGAGGGGAATTACCAACACGGCTTTTGGACAAATATATGATGTCACTCTTCCCAAACTTGGTGAGCTAACAGAGGAAAAGGTATTGGCAATACACAGAGCAAAAACTTCCATTTATACATTTCAAAACCCACTAATTATTGGAGGGATACTAGCTGGCCTTGATGAAAAAGTACTGGAAACATTGAAAGAATATTCTTTTAAAGGTGGAGTTGCTTTTCAGTTACAAGATGACGTTTTGGGAATGTTTGGAGAACAAGAAAAAACAGGAAAGTCGGTTGACTCAGACTTACTCCAAGGAAAGAGCACTCTTCTTGTTGCAAAAACATTAGAGCTGGGAAATGAAGCCCAGAAAAAAGCCCTGCTTGAAGCGTGGGGAAATAAGGAAGCGACGGAGGGAGAGATTAAAAAAGCAAAAATGGCAATTAAGGAGTCGGGATCTTTTGCTTATTCGGTAGACAAGGCGAAGCAGTTGGCGAGGGAGGCGGTGGAGATTGCGGAGAGTTTGAACAAAAATAATCTGAATAGGGAGGCAAAGGAGGCAATTGATTATTTAAAAGGAATTGCAGATTATATTGTGACGCGAGAAATCTAAAAGTTGAGAGTGTTTGAGAGAAAAGGGGAGATAGTATTGGTGGATATGGAAGTACCACGATATTGGAGAGAAATGAAAACAAACACCAGCTTTACCGGGAGAGAAGTTGGCACATACGGAGTTGAGCCAGCCTATTTTAAGTACCCAGGGGGAAAGATTGCTTTGCAGGGAACATACGAAGAAATCTATTCGCGTTTTGAAAGCAAGGGTTTTGAACCTGAAATAATTGAAAAAGTATTATTTAACCTTTTTGGGGCTGTCGCCTCCGAAGCGGCGGTCTCGTTTGAGAAAATCGTCAATAGCCAAGATGAGTTGGTCGGGAGTGAAGTCCGGAAAGAGAGTGGGAGTGAAGAGAAGTTCGGAGTAGACAGATTGCCAGGGAAGATAGCCAGAAAGACGCTTTTCTCCTCCCGTGCGAATAATTAAGTCGGGGTCAGGAATACCGGCGGTGTCTAAGTAAGAAGAAAAAAGAGACTCATCGATTTTTTCAACAGGAGTATTATTAGCTACGATTTTTTTGACGGCTCTTAGAATTTCGTCACGGCCACCGTAGTTTAAGGCAAAAGTGACGGTTATTTTATGATTTTTGGAGGATTTGGTAATCATTTCCAGAGATTTCTGGGCAATGTCTTTGGGGAAGCGGCTAATATCTCCTAAAATGCGCAAGCGGGCGCCTCTTTGGATAAAGCGGAGAGCTAGAGAACCAAGAGCAAAACGAAAAACTTCAAAGAGTCCTTTGAGTTCGACTTCGTCACGTTTCCAGTTTTCGGTGGAGAAGGCCCAGAAAGTGACATAGGGAATACCGAGCTCAACACATTTTTCGATAAGAGGTTCGATGGCCTTTTTGGCAGCCTGTTCGTGGCCTTTGACAGGATCAAGACCTTGAGCTTTAGCCCAGCGACGATTGCCGTCCATAATGATAGCCACATGTTTTAGGGGGGGTTCCATGGTGTTGATTATACCAAAATGAGGCTAAACAAGATTGTCGAGGCCGAGAACTCTAGTGACTAGTCGGACAATAACAAAAGCGGCGATAGTCATGATGAGACCGATTAGACCATTGGTGATGCGAGTCGTGGCCATCTGGACTTTTTTAGGGTCACCGGAGCTCATCATATATCCCCAACCGGCCATAACCAAGTTAGCAAAGAAAATAAGACCGACAATAATGAAGACAAAATTTAATAAGCTAAAGCCTCCCTCGGAAAAGAGATCGGTGATTTTTGAGGTGAGAGGAATGTTGGGAGCGGGGTTAGGTAGATCGGAGATATTAACGTCTGCAGCTAAAATTTGGTTTGTAAGAGTCATTATTTTTATGATAACCCCGGGATACCCAGGATGTTAATACCAATTAAATTTACTAGGAAAATAGACAAAAGAATAAAAATGAGACCAATAACGGCGGAGGTGATGATTTCACTGCCGGCTTTAAGTTTGTCCGGCATACCGGCAGAGGTGGTTACAATGAAGACGCCGTAGAGGATAAGGGCGAGAGCAATACCGCCCCCAAGACCGGTGGCTAAACGGAGAATAGAAGTGATGAGGTCGTTGCCGGAGCCAACTTTGATGCAGCCAAGGGCGGTATTGATACCACTGCTTTCATCCCCTTGGATACAAAACGGATCAGTGGCGGTAGGAACAATTTTACTGTAAATAGGACTTTCACATTCATAGGTTGTCCCATCGCTGCTTAGTTGACAACCCTCTTTAGTATGATCAACAACACATTCTAAGTTGGTTTGACAAGTTGCTGCAAAGGACTTGGTCGAAAAAAGAAAAACAAAGGTAATTAGAAGTAGAGGGATGGCAAGGAATTGGCGTTTCATGAACAACTCAATTTTATCACGATGGGTTAAACTAGATAGAGATGAAGTGGAGATATTTATTAGTAGTTGCGATAACCTTTGGTTTTTTTGCCGGACTGGTATCGGCGGAGGTGGATTGTGGAGAAGATACTAGCTGTATTCAAAAACAAATTGATGAATTAAATATTTTGTTAAACACTAATAAGGGTGAAGCCAGTAAAATTCAGGCGAAATTGAAGTCAATTCAGTCACAAATTTCTGTAGCTGTGACAAAACTAAAAATAACAGAGGCAAATATTAAAGACAGAAGTGAGAAAGTTTCAACACAGTATTTAATATTGTCCGTAAAAATCAGGGAGATGTATATGAGGCTTCGGTCTCAACCATTGTGGATTTCTCTTTTTTCGACGATGAATATGGGAGAAGTACGAAGAGAATTGGCATATCGACAGGATAGCAATGAAGCCGATAAGCAGATGATAGTGAGTTTGGTTTCCGAGATAGGGAAACTGGAAGCAGACAAAAAAGCACTCGAAAAACAGAAGTTACAGTTGGCAAAATTGCAGGCAGACTTGGATGCACAAAATGCAGTGTTTCAAAAAGAAATAAAAGAGATTTCGACAAAGATTGCAGTGCTTTCAGCCAGACAACAGGCAATTTTAGCCGAGAAACAGGGGACATTTACAACAACGGTAGGAGATGTACCCTTGGCTGATGACGTAAATGCCAGGCCGGATTACAATCCAGGGTTTTCTCCAGCCTTTGCGGCATTTTCGTTTGGAGCACCTCACTTTAAAGGATTGAGTCAGTATGGAGCCTTTGGAAGAGCAAAGTCTGGACAGAATGCAGAGACAATTTTGCATGCTTATTATGGAGGAGTTGAAATAAAAAAAGATTACGATACTGGGAAACAAATTAGTGTGTCTGGTTATGGACGGATGGATATTGAAACTTATGTAAAAAGGATTTATGAGGTGCCTAATTCTTGGGGAGATGAGGGTGGCTTTGAGGCGCTCAAAGCCCAAGCCGTGGCAGCGAGAAGTTATGCTTTGGCTTGGACTGACCAGGGGAATGGAGGAGCAATCTGTACAACGCAGGCTTGTCAGGTTTATAAAAATGCCGACAAGGGAGGAAACTGGGAGAGGGCAGTAAACGAGACCAAGGGCTGGGTGTTGTGGAGTAATGGTAAGCCCCTTAAATCTTGGTATGCATCGACTTCCGGAGGATATCAAGAGTCATATACAGATAGTTACAGTGGATATACAACGCCTTCTCTTTGGGACACACCGTCAGGAAGGGGAGGTTGGACATCTCAAGCTTATGAAAAAGTGGGAGGAAGCCCGTGGTTTTATAAGGGTTGGTACAAGGGAACTTCGGGGGATACTTGTGGAAGATCGCATCCATGGCTTACAGGAGAGGAAATGGCGGATATTTTGAATGCTTGGGTGGTCTTAAAAAGTGGATCAGATGATAGAGTATCACCAGTTGGGAGTTGCTGGGGAGGAAACCCTTATTCTTTGTCTGAGCTAAAGTCGAAGGCTGGTGGAAGTGGATATTCCAGTGTCACAGGAGTGTCGGTGTCTTACTCTGACGGAGGATATACATCTAATGTACATTTTGAAACCGACCGAGGTGGAGTGGATATATCCGGAGCAGACTTTAAGAAAATATTTAATTTGAGAGCACCAGGGAGAATTTCTCTTAAGAGCGGACTTTTCAATATTGAAAAAAAGTGACCTAGTGTTTTGATACAATTGAGTTATGCCTGAGATATTTGGAGCAAACAAGAGTGAAGATATTCAAGAAGTGAAGGACTTAGAAAAAAGCGGAAAGTTTAGAAGCTTGTTTGGTTCTTTTGTGGTGACGCCTCCCAAAACGAGATTTGAGTCACAAGACAATGATGAAAAAATTGTAATACTAGGGAGAAGGCACTTCATTACAAATATGAAGTGGTTGACCCTAGCTTGTTTTGCGATTTTTGTGCCGATGTTTTGGGGAGAGTTCCCGATGATTAAGGCTTTAAATACAAACACGAGTTTTGTTATGAGTATTGTTTGGTACTGCGCATTACTTTTCTATGTGATTCAAAATTTTGTCTTATGGTTTTATAACGTGTATATCGTGACCAATGAGAGGTTGGTAGACGTTGATTTCTTTGGGTTGTTGTATAAAAACATAAATGTGACACAAATAGGAAAAATCGAAGACGTAAATTATTCTCAGAGAGGGTTGTTCTCGAGTTTTTTTAACTTTGGCAATGTGGTGGTACAAACTTCGTCAGAACAAAGGTCGGATGACAGGAGCGAAGGATCGGCTTTTACTTTTGACCATGTGGCCAATCCGGACTTGGTAGTTAAAATTATTTCCGAACTGATGGAAGAGGAACAAAAGAAAAATAAATAACGAATATGGAAACAATATTGGAGGCTCAGATTACAGTCAGCTTAATCGTCGGAATAATGGCAAAGATAATGATGGTCTTGTTACTTTTTATGGCTTTGGTAATGATTCGCCAAACAAGCCTAATGGATCGGGTAATTAAACTACCGGTTGGTGGAAGCATTAAGTACTTGGTGTGGAGCTTTTTTGGCCTGCTGTTGCTATTGACTGTTATAGTAGTATTAGTGTGAATACCAGTCTAGGTATCAATTTTTTCAGGACAGTTAACGAAGAGGGTTCAAATGGTTGGGCCCAGGTTTATGCACGTATTCCTTTTGATGATTATGAACTTGTCGATAAAGGAGCACTTTTTGGAGTAGTTTTGGGGAAACCCGCCGAAAATTGGGCGGACAGGGAAGCCGAGTTGATGGAGTGGACGGATGAGTATTTTAATAAAGTGGAAGGTGGAGGTGATTTGGGAAGCTTTGCCGAAAGTTTTAAGGAAAAGTATGGTGACATAGAAGGAGCCTGGTTGTGGATTATGCCAAAAACGGGCGGAGCAAGGGAGATTAAGACTGTGCGATGGGGATTATCCGGAGTAAGCCTTTTTAGAGGCGGAAAAGAGTATAACTTGGCCGGAGAAGAAGGAAAGGTTCTACGAGGCATGGTCGAGGCAAAAGACAGTTTGACAATGTGGTCCGGTAAGTTGGGAGAGTATTTAAAAGAGGAAGAAATAAAAATAGTAGATGAAGAAAAAGTATTGAGTATTGGTAATAGGCTGACGGAGTCTCGAGAGGCAGCAGCCGGATTATTTTTTGATTTTGTTAAAACACAAACGGTGTCGGTTGTGGAAAAAACTGAAGAAGTTGAGGAAAGTAATCTTGTAGTTGAAGAGATAGTGGAAAAACCGGAGGCAGAAAGGGAGACGCTTTACAGGCCGGAGCAAGAGGAGGACTTGGCCGGAGAAGAGTTAATTGGGCCGGTTAAGGCAAAAGATAAACTGTTGAATTGGTGGAGAAAAATTAGACCATCGGGAAGGGAAGATCTTCGAATAGACCGCGAAGGAGGACAAAAAAGGAAGAAGTGGGCTGTTTTAATGGGAGTGCTATTTCTAATTTTATTGGCAGTAAGCTTGGTGACCGGGTCAATAAAAATTCAAGCCGACAGAGAGGCGAAGAAGTGGAAAGAGTTTTCTGAGCCAATAATGAATAATATTCAGGAAGCCCAAGATTTGGTGAGAATCAATCCATCGGGAGCAAGAAAATTGATTGAAGATGTAAGAAAAACTTTTGATGTACAAAAAGCAGAGTTTGTGAAGGGAAAATATAAGGATGAGGTGGCGGCTTTGGAAGAACAACTAAATAAGGCGTGGACAGTGACTTCCGGAGAAAAGGAAAGCCAGTTTGTGGAGATGGTAAATATTCAACTAGTACGACCGGGATTTGTGGGAGACAGAATGAGTTTAATAAAGTCTGGAAGTGTATTGGTAATAGATAGCAAGCTGGGGACGGTGGTGTCGGCGGCGACGGCAACGAAGGATATAAAAGTGGTAGCCGGAAAAGGTGAAGGCCTTGAGTGGTTGGACGCAACCAGTGATGGGAGTAGGGTATTAATTTTGAATCCTAAAGGAGTGAGTGTAAACGGGAAAGAGACGGGAGGAATTATTTTTGACATGGCAGTGAGTAAAGCGACGACAATCGGCAGATTTGGAGCAAATCTTTATGTGTTGGATAGCGGGAATAAAGAAATTTATAAGTATGGAGCGATAAGTGATGGCTATGGAGACAGAGTTCGTTGGTTAGCACAGGATCAGTCAATAAGTGTGACTCCTGTGGATATGGCAATTGACAGCGATGTGTGGGTTTTGGGAGAGTCTGGGGTGGTAGAGAGGTTCAGGAGGGGAGCCAGAGAGCAGTTTGTTTTGAATGGTGTGCCGGAGGGAGTGAAGACGTCGAGAATCGCGGTGCAACTGGAGGGCAGTAGTTTGGCGATGTTAGACAAGGTAAACGGAATGGTGATTGTGTGTAGTAAAGAAACGGGAAATTGTGAACAGCAGTTAAAGTCGGAAAAATTGAAGATGGCAACAGATATTGAGTACGACGGAACAGTTTTACTGGTACTGACGGAGGGAACAGTAGGAGTTTTGAACTAATTGCTTGCTACAATATATCCATGATTGTGGAGAATAAAAAAGCCAGATTTGATTATGAGATTATTGAGGATTTTGAGTCCGGCATTGTATTGAGTGGAGCCGAGGTAAAAAGTGTTCGTGATGGTGGGGCAACAATGTTGGGAGCAAGAGTCATTTTTGAGAATGACGGGGCATATGTACTGGGACTGAGTATTCCTAAATATAGGCATGATAGTGCGGAAGAATATGATCCTGACAAACGAAGGAAATTGTTGCTACACAGGAAAGAAATCGTCGAAATTCAGAGCAAAATGAGGTCAGCAGGGTTGACAGTCGTGCCTATCTCACTGTATAATAAGGGCAGTCTCGTGAAGGTGAAGATCGCTTTAGTCCGAGGCAAGAAGAAGTTTGAAAAAAGAGAGATACTCAAAAAGCGTGAAAGTCAGTTGGGTCTTGCGAGACGTTTAAAACTAACTAACTGAAAGGGTTAAAAATGGACCTATTTTGGAGTAAAGTCATGCCTGCCAGCATCGTTAATTATTCATGGAGTAAGGATTTTTCGCCGGGTATGAGCCTAAAGAAGTGGCAAGACGGCATTAAAACTAAAGTTCAGGCGATGGATGATGATGAGTTCGATTTGTTTCTCGCCGGGGTAGTGATGGCTGCGTCTCGTGCCCAGATGATGGGGGTTACTTTGACGGAGAAAATTGAGTATTTCAGAGCTTTAAGATCCTAGTTAAGTTGCTTTTAGCCTCGGAATTTGATACACTATAGGTGGTTCTTATGGGGACGACCGGAATCGATGGATTAGTACATTTACAGCTGCAAGCCTCCTTTGGTAAAAGGAGTAAAAAAGACCAAAATACAACTGTCAATAAAGAAGACAAGTTACTTGGTTTCACCTCAAGTGAAGCCAAATCTTTCGCTCCAGTTTACGCTTTTGCCTAAACTCGAGTTTTAAGACGTCTTAGGAAATACCGGATCCCGGGGTACTCTTAAGGCGAAAAAACACCGGATTGAATGACCCAAGTTTGATTAAGGCTTGGGTACTAACTTTTTCTTGATCGACCATAAAGTGTTCTTGTTTGCCTGAAGCTTTGTGGAAAATCGGCAAACTAAGCTTGTAGAAACTGTAGGTTTATTATTTCAGACGAGGGTTCAATTCCCTCCGTCTCCACAACAGACAAAAATCTCTCCTAGTGGGGAGATTTTTTGTGGTTACTCGGTTAGAATTATTTTGTGCTTGGTATAGTGTTTGATTTTTTGTTTCCAAAAAAATGCTATGGATGTGGAGAATATGGGAAAGATTTATGTGGTAAATGTTTTCGAGAGCTTTCGATAGCTGACCAAATATGTCCGGAGTGTGGAGAAGAGTCGCCAATGGGCTGGACACATGAGGAGTGTAAAAAGAAACTAGGGATGGATGGGCTAATTGTGATTTATGACTATCAAGATGTAAAAATGAGGTCGATAATTGATGGAATTAAATTTGATTTTAATAAGGAACTAGTAGAGAGGGTTCTAAAAAACTTTCGATTTGAGACGGGAGAGAACTTTGATTATTTAGTGTCCGTTCCTTTGTATTTTTACCGCGAGAACTGGAGAGGGTTTAATCAAGCGGAAGAAATGGCAAGCGTGGTTGGTAGAAAAATGGAGGTTGAGGTAAAAGAGATACTGCGGAGAAAACAAAAAACAAAGCAACAATCATTAATTTTGGGGAGAGAAATGAGAGAAAAAAATGTAAAGGGAGTTTTTGAGGTTAGGAAAAATTTTAAGAAAAAATTAAGAGGAAAGAGGGTTCTTCTGGTGGACGATGTGTTTACTAGCGGAGCGGATATGAGGGAGTGCACCAAGATACTCAAGAAAGAGGGAGTGAGGGTGGTTTGGGGATTGGCTTTGGCTCATTAAATGTAATAGAATGCTCTATATGCCAATATTAACTTGGACAAAGGAAAATTCGGTAGGAGTTAAAGAAATTGATTTACAACACCAGAAGATGTTTTCGATCATCAACGATCTTTATGACTCGATGGTGGTTTTCAAGGCCCATGAAGGAATTGATGAAGTTATTGAGAGTTTAGTTGATTATGCCGATTTTCATTTCAAAACCGAAGAAAAGTATTTTGAGAAGTTTGACTATGAAGAAAAAGAGGTTCATGAGGCTATTCATCAGGAATATAGAGATGAAGTAAAAAGGCTCACAGAGAAAAAGGGAGAAGGTGTTGGGGTTGAGGTATCTTACGATATTTTTGATTTTCTACAAAAATGGTGGGTGGGGCATATAAACTTTGAGGATAAAAAATACACGGAGTGTTTTAATAGCCACGGTTTAAGTTAGTTTTTTTCAACCTTATTTTGCGGAGGAGGTGGGATTCGAACCCACGTAGGCTTGCGCCTGCACGCTTTCCAAGCGTGTGGAATGGACCACTATCCGACTCCTCCGTACAGGTGTATATTTTACCAGTTCGAACTTGGATTCACATCACGCAAGTTTTTGGACGGCGTCCCAAAAGTCACTAAGCTCGTCCATCACGATCGTTCCTTCCGGTACCTCGCCTTGTCGATAAACGGACCAGGAACTAGGCATCCAAAGGACCTTTGCCCCCAGAGAAAAGGAAGGAATGATATCGCCTTTGAGATTGTCTCCGACAACAAGACATTGATGACCTTCGACACCGAGCATCTCGATACCACTTTTCCAGTGTTCAACAGTTTTGAAGCCATTTTCGTCGGCGATTTTGATGGTGTCGAAGAAGTTTAAGAGTCCGGTTTGATTGAGTTTCCTCATGGTCCAGTCAGTATTCGCGTGGGTGACGAGGCCAAGTTTAAAGCCAGAATCCTTTAGCCCTTTGAGCATAACTTTGGCGCCGGATTTTATCCTAGGCTCGTCGGTATAGATTTTCATGAGGATGTTGAGATTTTCTTTGACTACTCCATCGTCGTTTAGCTCTTGTGAAAGTTGGTCAAGAACAAGGCTCCATCTTTGTGGGGAGACGCCCATTTTGTGATAACCTTCGTCGTTTAGCTCTTGTAGTCTGATACGAAGAGTTTGAGGATCTATTCTGAGTAAAGTGGAAATTGTTTCAACATATTCCGTCATGTATTTGGAGAAGAGTTCACCGGTATGGATGAGAGTGTCATCGAGGTCAAAGAGGACGGCTTTGATGTCTAACTGACGAAGTTTTTCGGCAGTTTGGTTATGGATTGGTTCTCTTTCAATCATGGCCTATGATAGCAGATAAATTTGTGCACCTGGTGCGATTCGAACGCACGACCTTTCCCTTCGGAGGGGAACGCTCTAATCCAACTGAGCTACAGGTACGTGAGGTGATTTTATCTCTTTATTGGCACAAGGAGAAACATACAAAATGCGGAGGGTACAGGGGTCGAACCTGTTAGAGCTTGCGCTCATTGGTTTTCGAAACCAACGCATTACCGTCCTGCCCACCCTCCAAAAAGTGCGCCCGGCAGGATTTGAACCTGCGACCCCTAGGTCCGCAACCTAGTGCTCTATCCAACTGAGCTACGAGCGCAAACAAGCATATTTTACCATCTACAGGTCTTTTTCGTTCGCCTTGTTTAGTAAATGATCTGCTATGTTGTGTGCGTAATACACAATTTCTTTTTAGAAAATCAAGTTTACTCCAGCGGAATTTTGTCACCAAGCCACTTAACCAGACGATCACTCCAGGTGATGGGTGGCTCTTGATAGGAGACATACTGGAGCATGAGTTTCCTTAGTTTGTCTTCGGATTCGGAGTTGATGACAATAACCAGATGCCACGGTGCCCCGACGAGGTTGATGCGCATAAGTCTGCCGCCCCATTTACTTTCAAACCAAAATTGATTCATATTTTCAAAGCGATAAGTTCTCTCTTTAGTTTTGAGTCCCCAAGAAGAAAGGGCATATTTTTCCAAGCGGGGCTCGGTACGACTCATGGCCCAAAGCATAAAGACCATAGCACCAATTACCAGTACGGGCATAAGACCTTCGATGAAGTAAAGAATTACACCGGCAAGAAAAGCCATAACGAGAACGGAACTGTAGAACTCTTTGCTCCATTTTTTTTGAGGTCTTTCGTACGAAGTCCATTCTAAAAGGATGACTTCTTCAGAGTTTTGAGGGTCGATATTGGGCACATTTCATCTTAACACAACGAACGATTACCTTAGAAGTTTTTGAAGGAGAAAATAGTGGCATTGAGAAGAAGTTCTTTTTTTGACCAAACGGATTCTGGTGCCGTGGCGGAGATGGCATAACCGCGGTTATCAAAAACGAGAAGAAGATTACGATTTTTCATGGTAGTGCCATTTGCTTGATAGCTACCACCAATGAGGTGATAAGTGTTGCCGCTAATGGTCATGTCTTTATCTTCTTTGATGACATATTGACTGAAGCTTTTTATGAGACCGTCTCGGGCAGACTGGACATAACTTTCAAGGGTCTCTCCAGAAGCCTTGCCGGTGGAAACATTCACAAAAGTGAGTAGGGCACTGCCACTTGCGATAGTAGCTTTAGGGTCGACGATGACAAGAATTGATCCGGACTCGCCCGAGTCATCAATTTGCCAACCTAACGGAACATTGATCAAGAATCTGGCGAGTTCGTTGCGATACGGTTTGTCTTCAAAAAGAAGATCTTGGGTGATAAGAGTGGTCGTTTCGCCAAGCGGTGTTGGAATGGGGGTGATTGAAGGGTTTGATGTGTCAGGAGCGTTGATAATTAGATCGGGTTGTTTTGTGGATTGAACCAATTTCCAAATTAAGGTGCCAATACCGGCGAGGATTAAAGAAATTACCAGACCGAGAATAATCCAGGGAAGGATACGAACTTTTTTCGGGGGAGTGGGAACATTCTCCTTAGTGTTGATTAGATCATTTATCACAACAGGAGTAAGAGGTTTATCGTGAAGTTTGGTTCTGCGAATTCCCAGCATAAGATAAGTGTAACAAAAAGGTGAGTATTGCGCGAAAATAATGAGTTTTTATTCAAATTTACTGAACTTTTATCTAAAAGGTCTTAATAAGGTAAAATTTAGATAGATGTATAAAACCGGCTTAAATATCAAGACGTTTGAGGCAAGAGTTATTTTGGGGTTAAGGGTGGGCTACTCAGACGAGACGGTTTCTTTGGATGAAGTAAAAAAAGCAATAAGAAAATCAGCCTCAAAAGTGGATGGTTTTACTTTTTCTGGCACATTGACCCCAAGTGAAATATTCGTCTCGGGTAAATCAGAGTATGAAGAGCCGACCATCCTGATAGAAACTTCAATTTACCCAAGGTTTCCAGAAGAAAGAGATGTCTTCAAGAAAAAATTTACAGAGTTTATTGGAAACTTGGCGGTGGAGTTGAAACAGAAGAGAGTCGCTATAAGATTTACAGACGAATCGTTGATGGTTGAAACCGAATACGGCAAAAACCACGATATTAAATAATTACGTAATTGTTTAAATGCGGTGTGCGTTCGAAAAATTCGAAAGGGCGAGCCAACAAAAACGTTTCCCAACTGGCGGAGGGGATGGGATTCGAACCCATGGTATCTTGCGATACAGCGGTTTAGTAAACCGCCGCACTAGGCCTCTATGCGACCCCTCCTGAGGCGGAGAGTACAGGGGTCGAACCTGTTAGAGCTTACGCTCATTGGTTTTCAAAACCAACGCATTACCGTCCTGCCCACTCTCCGAACCTATATATTTTACCATTCGAGGAGTGAGTTTGAGGGCGGGTTGGTATAATGAACAGGATTGGAGACGTCCAGTAGTGGTTTATCTGAACGGTTCGCTAAACCGTAGCTCGAAAGAGCCTCGTGGGTTCGAATCCCACCGTCTCCGCCTCCTTTTTTATTATGTTTTTCTTTGTTAAAGTTGTTATACTGGCCTTATAAAGTTAGAAATTTTACACAAAGGAAGGTGGTGAATAAATAAATGAAAAAGTTACTTTTCTTAATTTCGACAGTATTTGTTTTTGGTTTGTTGGTATCCCCGGTTCTAGCTGTCCAACCAACCGATAAAGGCTTCAACGATTATGGATATAACTACAGCGCCAGGATATTTTCTGGTTTAGCCGATGGGGTTGATAAAAAATTGGACGGAATGGTTTGGGGCAGCCCTACTTATGCCAATGATCGATTAGTTATGAAATGGAATGCTGAATGGGATCGAGGAAATGATGAAGGTTGGACAGATCCTAATGGATATGATGCCTGGGAAAACAACGAGTGGAATGGTGCAGTACCAAACGGTAGTGGAGAAGTGTGGCACTACAAAATCAAATGGGTAGGATCAACTTTAGAGGAAAGTCCACGATGGGTGGAAGGTGGATACCCAATTTGGGGTCAGTTTGAAGTAATAATGGATCAAGGAACTGTTGGTGGCGAACACATGTGGTTGACTCATGGAGTCCCTTCGGGGTATAACGCACACTAAAGTATTTTTAGTAACATTCAACCTACGACAAAGTAGGTTGTTTGTTGTTTAAGGGAAAATAATTAGAAAAGTTCGAATATTGGTCATTGCGTTCTGCACCTTTAGACCGTTGAAGTTGGTGTGTTAGAATTATTACATGGTAACTGGCCTGCATGGAGGGAGGAGAAATGAATAGTGAGTTTTTTACCGGTCTTGTCTACAATGCATCACTTCTTTTGGCGATGGTTTTGGTTTTTGAGTTGTTAACATCAAGACGTGAAAGAAATAGTTCTTATCTTTGGCAAGTGATGGTAGGAATAATTCTTGGGGGAATTGGCCTGGCGGTAATGTCGACGGAGTGGGAGCTAATTCCAGGACTGATTTTCGATACAAGAACTGTTTTGTTGGGGATTTCCGGATTATTTTTTGGTTGGATTCCAACACTGATTGCTGTCATTGCGACAGCTTTATACAGAGTTTCTATTGGAGGAGTGGGAACTCTGGCAGGTGTATCGGAGATTATTATGGCCGGGGCTTTTGGGTTGATATGGAGGCATTTTAGAAGAAAAAATTTACACCAGTTATTTTGGATTGAGATGTATTTTTTTGGTTTGCTAATACACGTAGTTGATTTGGCTTTGGTAGTATTGTTACCCAAGGAGATTATGAAGGAAGCACTTTTAACTATTTGGTTCCCGGTGATAACGATTAATCCTTTGGCGACTTTAATGTTGGGGGTAATGATGTCCAATAGATTGAAACGGGATTTGGTGGTAGAAGAACTGGCCGAGAGTGAAGAGAAGTATCGGGTTCTGATTGAGCAGGCGGCAGATGGAATTTTTGTAGTGGACACTGGAGGACATTTTTTATTGGTGAATTCAAAGATGAAAGAAATGTTGGGTTATACCAATGAAGAAATTAAAAAAATAAATATAGCTGATACATATCTGCCCGAGGAAAGAGAGGTTGCAAAAAAAAGACTGGATCAGCTAGCATCGGGGACGAACTTGAATTTTGTGAGAAAGATGTTAAGAAAAAATGGACAGTTGTTGGTAATAGAAGTCAAGGCAAGAAAATTGTCTGATGGAAGGTTGCAGGCTTTCGTACGTGACATTACAGAAAAAGAAAAGATTGAAAAAAGGTTAATAGAGTCGGAAGAAAAGTTTTCGCAAGTGTTTAGAAATGGTCCTCAGATAATCACAATTTCATCGCTTAAAGAGGGAAAATATCTGGATGTTAATAACGCCTTTACGGAGGCTCTTGGCTATAAAAAGGAGGAGGTTATTGGAAAGTCGGTTTTGAGTTTGAACATTTGGGCGGAAAATACGGACAGAGAAAAAATGACTGAAGAGTTGAAAAAAAATAAGATTATTCGAGATAAGGAGTATCGGTTTAGAAAAAAGAACGGGGAAATAATTACTTGTTTGTGTTCAATAACGACTCTTGTAATAGGCGGTAAAGAATACTTGTTGGTTTTGGGAATAAATATCGAAGGTAGAAAGCGAGCGGAAATAGAGCTGGCTAAAGCAAACATGGATATCTTGACGGAAAAGCATAAATTGGAAGCAATCTTGCGTGATATGGGCGACGCCGTTTTTGTAACTGACGATAAGAGAAAAATCATTTTGGCAAACAAAGCAATGGAGATATTGTTTGGTTTGAGTGAAAAGGAAATGTCTGGAAAAAATATTGATGAGATATTAGCCTTGTCCTATGAAACGACGGGCCAAAAACCGGTTGATTTAATTGAAACGGTGTTTGAAAAAAAACAACAAGCAAAGCCAATAGATACTCTGGTGATAAAAAATAAAAGCGGAACTTCGGTGTCAGTTGATGGGGTGGCATCTCCGATTGTCGACGAAAATTTGAAGTTGGTGGGAACGGTGTGGGTCTTGCGAGATGTGACAAAGGAGAAGGCACTGGAACAGATGAGAATGGATTTTATATCTTTGGCTAGCCATCAGTTGCGAACTCCACTAACCGGAATTAAGTGGTTCGCGGAGTTGTTAGATCAAAATGCGCCAAAAATGTCGATTGATAAGATTCAGGAGTATATAAGAAAAATTGGTGAAAGTAATAATCGAATGATAGATTTGGTGAATGATTTGATGGCTACATCAAAGGCTGATAGCGGAAAGATCGTAAGAGTGGTGTCGAGTTATCCGATTAAGGACTTGCTCCAGCGGGCGATTGACGAACAGGGAAGACTCTTCTTGGACAAGAAGATTGCAATCGAGGGAATGGAGCTTATTTCTGACGACTTAAAAGTTGATGCGGATATGACACAAATGGTTCAGATCTTCGGCAATTTATTCAATAATGCAGCCAGTTACTCACCTGAAGGAAGTAAAATCGAGGTCGGGGCAGAGCTTGGTTTGGGCCGAGTGAGGATATCTGTGAGAGATCATGGGGTGGGAATACCACTGAAACAACAGGGTAAGGTATTTGATAAGTTTTTCCGGGCAGATAACGTGGCAAAGACAATTCCGGGATCAGGACTGGGTCTTTATGTGGCCAAGAGCATGGTGGAGAGCCACGGAGGAAAGATCTGGTTTGAGTCTAAAGAGAACTTGGGAACGACCTTCTTTGTAGAGTTACCAATTAAACAAAAAGATGGAAAAAAAGAAGAAAGTGATGATAGTGGAGGATGACACGGTGCTCGCTAACGCCTTGTCTCTCGCCCTTCAGAACGAGGGTTATGAATTAAGTATAGCGACTGATGGAGAGGAGGCGGAAAGGATGATCCAACAGGAGATTCCCGACTTGATACTTCTCGATCTGTTATTACCAATTAAAAATGGTTTTGAGGTTCTGAAAGTGATACGTCAGAACCCAAACACGAAGAATATCTCGGTTGTTATTCTGACCAACTTTGAACAGGAGACAAGCATTCTGGAAGGAAAGAAGTTGGGCGCGAAAGACTACATTGTGAAAGCAAATGTAGATATTCAGGACATTCCGGAGATTGTGAAGAAACACTTACCCTCGTAAAGAGAAAATAGGGGAGCAACACAAGTTTGAAAAAGTGTGTAAGATAAAGGTATGATGAACAACCTATCCTTTATGCCGGTATATAGTGGTATGGCACCTTTGATAGTAATTTTGGTGCTGTCAGATTTGATTTTGAAAGGAGTAGCGCTTTTCAAAAGTGCTCAGAGGGATCAGAAAGTTTGGTTTGTCGCCTTGCTCTTGGTAAATAGTTTGGGAATTTTGCCGATCATTTATTTGATCGTGAACGGCGATATCAGACTGACAACACCGGCGAAGAAAAAAAGGAAATAACGGGAGCTGTTTTGGAATGAAGTGAGGCCTTTTTTAGAGTACAATTGAGCCAGATTGATACCAATAAAACCCAAAGATGGAAGATCAAGTTGAGGAAATTAAGAGAAAGACTGACATTGTCGGTGTGGTGGGGTCTTATGTCGCACTGAAGAAGATGGGGAGACACCACAAAGGTCTATGCCCGTTTCACTCGGAGAAGACACCATCGTTTATGGTGAATGAAGAAATGGGGCTGTATAAATGTTTTGGGTGTGGTGCCGGAGGAGATGTAATAAAGTTTCTGATGGAGATAGAGGGAATCGAGTTTCGGGAAGCTTTGGAGAGACTGGCCGAAAAAGCCGGAGTGAAGCTGGTAAGTAGAAGGAGGGATGATAATGACGAACGAACAAAGATGTTGGAAGTCATGGATCTGGCGGCGCGATACTACCACTGGCTACTGATGGAGGGAAATGCGGGAGAGGCGGCTAGAGAGTATCTTAGGGGGCGGAAAATAAACGAGAAATTAATGGAGACTTTTAATATTGGATTTGCGATGCAGAGTTGGGAGGGAGTGGTTAATTATTTGATTAAGAAAAAAGGATACAGTGAAGAACTGTTGGAAAAGGTGGGACTGGTGAGTCGGAAGTCGAAAGACGGGGGAGTCTATGATAAATTTCGAGGAAGAATAATGTTTCCTTTGCAGGATGCCGGAGGCAAGGTGGTTGGTTTTACGGGAAGAATTTTACCGTCATTGGCCAAAGATGATGAACCAAAATATATGAACTCTCCGGAAACGGCGTTGTATCACAAGAGCAGAATGCTGTATGGTTTTTTCCAAGCAAAAAAAGCAGTTAGAGAAAAGAGGAGAGCCATTTTAGTTGAGGGACAGATGGATTGTATTAGCTCTTTTGCATCAGGAATTACGGAAACAGTGGCCGTTGGAGGGACAGCGTTGACAGAAGATCAGGTAGAGTTACTGGCCAGACTAGCGGACAAAATTTATCTCTCCATGGATGCAGATGAAGCAGGAAGCGTGGCTATAAAAAGGTCGGTAGAGCTTGCAGAGAAGAGAGGTATGAGTATAAAAGTTGTACAGATAGAAGGCGGTAAAGATCCGGATGAAATTGCCCGAAAGTCTCCAGAAAAATGGAGAGAACTGGTAGAAAAATCAGTTGATGTTTATGAATTTATAATGACCGCTGCTTTTAAAAAATTTGATGCGACAAAAGTGGAAGGCATTAAAAAAATTACGGAAGAAGTAGTACCCTTTTTGGCAAAAATTGAAAACGGAGTGGTGAGAGAGGTTTGGGCAAAACGGCTGGCCGACAAAATTGGAGTGGCGACAAAGGGGGTGATAGGAGAAATTGAAAAAAAGATTTCCGGAAAGCAAGAGACAAAAAATACAAGTGAGGAAAGGGGTGAGGTGGAGGAAAAACGAATTGTAAAACTAGCTCGACGACTGATTGGTCTATTGATTTTGAGACAAGAGGCGGTAAAGGTGGTCGCGCCTTGGTTTGGGGGAGTGAGTGTCGCCGGGGCAGAGGGAAAATTGATTACTTGGTTGTTAGAGAATGGGGAAAATCAGCCGGTAGATGAACTGGTAAAGAATATCCCTGAAGAGTTACGAGAGGTAGCAGGAGAAGCATATATGGCCGAAGACTCGGAGGAGGTACCTGGTCAAAAAGAGGTTGAAGAAGCAGCCGTACAGCTGTTGAGAGAAATAATCCGTGACCGGAAAAAGGAAATAATGGAGGAGATGAATCTGGCGAGGAGGGAAAAGAACGAAGAAAAAGAAGATGAAATATTCGCGAAGCTTAATGAGCTAAACAAGAAAGAAAGTAAGATAATAGCGTTTTTGGGTTGATTTTAAGCTCTTTTGTGGTAAGCTAATGGAGACTATTATGGCTGAAAATAAAGGTACTCTTTCCATTCAACAAAAAATCAAAGCGATTCTCGAACTGGGGCAAGAACAAGGCTTTGTAACCCAAGACGATATCTTGGTGTATTTTCCTACGGCTGAAGATGAAGTAAACGACTTGGATTATCTTTATGAGTTGCTGTTTAAAGAAGATATTGATGTGTTTGAGAGTGTGTTGTCTGGGCAGGATGCCGAGATTATCGAAGCGACCAGCGACCTGGAAAAAGAGTTGGAGTCACTTTCAAAACTGGAAGACACGGAAGTAAATGATCCTGTCCGCATGTATCTTAAAGAAATTGGACGCATTCCACTATTGAAGCGTGAACAGGAAATTTCTTTAGCCCAGAAAGTGGAGAGAGGAGACCGAAATGCCAAAGACATGTTGACTAAGAGTAATCTACGTTTGGTAGTTTCCATTGCCAAAAAATATATGGGCAGAGGAATGAGCTTTTTGGACTTGATTCAAGAAGGTAATAAGGGTTTGATTCGTGCGGTGGAGAAATATGACTGGACAAAGGGATTTAAGTTCTCAACCTATGCTACTTGGTGGATTCGTCAGGCGATTACCCGCGCCATTGCTGATCAGGCCAGAACAATTCGTATCCCGGTACATATGGTGGAGACGATAAATAAATTAATTCGAACTCAGAGAAAGTTGATGCAAGATTTGGGTCGTGAACCTACAGATGAAGAAGTGGCGGCAGAGCTGGAGACGACACCGGAAAAGGTGCGCGAGATTTTAAAAATTGCCCAGAAAACAACTTCTTTGGAAACGCCAATCGGTGACGATGAAGATTCAATGTTGGGGGATTTTATTCCTGATGAGAGACAAGCAACACCTTATGAGTCAACAAGTAAACAGCTGATGCACGAAAACCTGGAAGAGGCTCTGGGAAGTCTGACCGAGCGTGAAAGTAAGGTTTTGAGAATGCGCTTTGGACTTGACGGTAGTAAACCTTTGACGCTGGAAGAGGTGGGTAAGGTGTTTGGAGTGACTCGCGAGCGCATTAGACAGATAGAGAGTAAGGCCCTTAGAAAGCTGCGACACCCTTCAAGAAGAAGAAAACTGCAAGATTACTTGGACTAAGTTTAGATTTTGGGGATTGGTTTACCGGGAACTTTATGATGTTTAGGGCAACGGGCTTGATAGCCTTCGTCTTCGTCGCCAATGAGAACGATGGGGTCGTTAAAATTGGCTGGCTGGCCATTAATAAGTCTCTGAGTTTTGGAGGCGTCGGCACCGCAAATTTTTCCGTCAACTTCTTCAGTACAAATAGCGGTAGGTTTTTCAATCTCGTCACAAAGAGCCAAGAGGGTGGGCATAGAACCGAAAGGCTCTCCTCTAAAGTCTTGGGAAAGTCCGGCGAAGATGACACGGATATCGGCTTCCAGAAGAGCTTGAACAACACTAACAATTTCCGGGCCGAAGAATTGGATTTCTTCAATGGCGACGACTTGAGTATCCGTGTCTAGACATTCAAGAATGTCAACAGCGTTTTTTACAGCACAAGCTTGGTGTTCTCCACCAGAGTGGGATCGGACTTTGTCTTTTTCACCCCAACGGTCATCGATGATTGGTTTAAAGACTTGAACCTTTTTCTTGCTGATTTCGGCTCGAGAGATTTCCCGGAGAAGAGTTTCTGTTTTTCCGGCAAACATGGAGCCGGAGATGCCTTTTAAACTTTCGGTCATGGCGCCATTATGGCAAAGAATGGGGAATTAGACAAGGGAGTAATTTGACAACGGGGTAAATTTAAATAAAGATAGGGTATGTTAATACAATTGTTGGTTAATGCTCTCGGTTTTTTTATTACGGCGAAAATTGTTCCAGGGATAGTGATTGCGGACTGGGGAACGTTGGGAGTAGTGGCGGTAGTGTGGGGGGTGTTATCCATAATATTAAAACCAATACTGATTTTATTGACTCTGCCGGTAAACTTTTTGACCTTGGGTCTGTTTACTTTTGTAATTAATGCGGGCTTGATTATGCTGATGGGGGAGATTGTGCCAGGCTTTGGAGTAAAGAACTTTGGAACAGCCTTATTGGCGGCCGTGGTTTTGGCACTATTGAACGTGGTTTTGGGGAGATTGAAGTAGCTTGGTGTATAATATAGGGCAGTATTCACCTTTAGAAAACGGAGGGCACCTTGAGAGAACTCAGACGGTTGTTGGGGTTAAATGCCGGAAGGCCTTTGGAGTTTTGTGTCGGGGAGAATAAGTTTTTGATTTCCCATTCAGTCATGGGTGAGAACGGGGAAGAGGCGATCTTGGTTGAAAACTTAGAGACGAGAGAAGTATTGGTCTCCGACAAATGGTCGGAGATTGCCTACTTTGTGGCGAACAATAATGACCTCTTCTATCGTCTGGTATTGACCATGGTGGCAATGTCTTTTTTAAAGCAAAAGGTTCCAAATGAGGCCGCTAGGGATGATTTGTATTCTGCCTTGCATCGGCTGGCGGAGGAAGAACCCCTTTTAAAAAAGCTGATGAACCTTTCTTAAGTTTTGTTGCCCCGATTTATGTCGGGGCATTTTGTTTGGGCTTGTACTTAATAGCTTTAGTTTGGTAAAATAGCCATGTTCGTTAATATTCCCCTGTAGCTCAGTTGGTACGAGCGCCTCCCTGTTAAGGAGGATGTCGCAGGTTCGAGCCCTGCCGGGGGAGCAGAATTGGTCTTAATCTGACCTCTAGAAAACATCTCATATTATGAGAGATATTGGCTTCGAAGACAGTCTGAAGTATATAGCTTTGGTTAAAAAAATGGTTGGCAATGCTTGGATTTCCAAAGAATTTAAAAAGATCAATTCCTATAAATCTCCTAAAAATAAGTCTAAATTGAGTTTTATTGATTATACCGACAAATTCCATCCATTGGCATTTCTAATTTATCAAGTAGACAAGCAATTAAAGTTTTGCGCTGAAAAAAAATTTTTCGAAGTGTCTGAAGAAATTACACGATTATCTTATTTGGGTGAGAGTCTATCAACTCTACAAAATAAGGGAATTAAAGGTCTCGATAATAAAATTAAGGCTTTAACTTCTTCTGATAAGGCGTTGTTTGATAAGACTGTTTATGAAATACAAGTAGCTGCTATATATGCAAAGAATAATGCTTCGGTGGAATTTATCGAAACAGAATCTAATAAAAGTAGAAGAACACCTGATATATTAATCGCTGACGAGGTAGAGATAGAATGTAAGAAAAAAGACAGATCTACAAGCAGGGATATAAAGAATATAGAATTTTGGAAATTAATTATGCGTAAAACGACAGGCCTGATGGAGCACTTTGCATCAAATTTTGCAGTTTTTATAAAAATACAGAAGAACCCCCGAAGTGAAGATACTGATTTCATTCTCCAAAAACTTCGGGAATTGATCGAAGAAAAGAGACAAGGAAGATTTGAATTTAGAGAGGAGGGTATCGGTATAACCTTATATATGATTTCCACTAAAGACCAAGAGATTGAATCGAACGGGATTCAGTTTGGTACAAGTGAAGAATTAGATTATGTTGTTCCAACAATGGAAATACAGAAACAGACCGATGGCAAGGTTGTAATAAGAAACCCAAGGATTTTTGGTTTCAAAAGTGCAATAATTCCAGATCGTATTACGAGCGTTATCAATTCTATTAAAGACGCTAAAGGCCAATTCAGTGGCAATAAGCCTGGACTGATCTATGTTAATCTAAATACAGTCGACCGTTTCATGCTTGAGGGGGATTTCAAAAGACTTGATTCTTTGATAAGAAAGATATTAATAAATAATTCAAGAATATCCGGCATCGTCATAACCTCAGAATATTTTATAAAAGACAATAATGGATACGTCTATTCACACAAGTCTAAAGTTGTCAGGAACGAAAATGCGAAGTATCCTATTCCGCTAGATTTTCAAATCGTTGGAGAAAACGTGAGTTAATCTGTATATTTGCTTTAGTCTTTCTCTAGCTTGTTCAGACCAAATAGGATTTTGAAAAGCCTTGAGAACTTGGGACAAAGCAGTGGTCAATGCGAAACTGGGAACACGGAGCCAATTGGTATAATTAATGTATGTCTAAGAATCCCGTTGTTAATGCTTTAAGTGCTTCGGTTTACATAATCCTTGTGGTTTCTGTCATGACTTTCGTGACTCAACCGCTAAAGAACAAGCCAGATACCTTTTTTGCTCCGATAACAATATTATTTGTCCTTACTCTCTCTGTTGCTGTAATGGCTTTCTTGTTTTTTTATCAACCACTTCAGCTTTTTATTGGAGGGAAGAAAAAAGAGGCAGTAAACCTATTTGTTAAAACCGTCGGAGTCTTCGCAGCTATCACTGTTATTGTTTTGATATTGCTTTTTTCCGGGTTGATTTAGATAAGGGGCAAGACCTATTTCTTAACTGATTCGTGATGTTCTACCTTTAAAATAATATTTGGTTTGGCACCTGATATTATAGGTAGGAGATGATTGAGCACTTGTTCGGCTGTCATTTTGAATGTTTTGCCGCGAGCTGACTCCTTAAACCATCCAGCTTCATTTCTATAATATCGTTCGGTAAAGTTCTTGGTGCCAAGAAAGATGGTGTAGCTATCATTAGTTAGGTTCATATATTTAATTTTAGTCGATTTTTCGAGAATAGTTCGAAAATTGACCCACGTGGGGGGCCTTTAACCCTGCAGAAGCAGCCAAGGCTTTAAAGGTTTCACCCTCGGAAGTGGAAAAAAAGGAGTATTAAAAACTGTTAGGTTTGGTCAAAGAGGAGACAGGAGATATAAAAAAAGAGGACATTACACAGTCATTTAAGAAAAACAAAAGTTGGGAGAAATAATTTTAAAAAGTATTAACGATTGATTTAGAGGAGTGTTATTGTTTCAAAAACTTTATCGACAGTATCCAATTTTTTAATTGACTCAACATCTAACCTTCGTTCTTTAATCAGTTTGTTAAACTTTTCCTTAGAGCTTTGGTCATCTACTTGGCAAAGAGCTTGAGTTGTTGAGGAGTAAGCAGTTGACAAAAACGATTCACCAAAAGCTAGGCCAGAAATTTGTTCTCCAGGGCGATCTATCAGTAAAACTCTTGCCCCTGAGCCCCAAATTGAATGGCCACAATCTGCCGCACCGCTAGTCACAAAAACTTTTTTGTCTGATATTCGACAAGAAACGAAATCTTTTGATTGACATAGGGTTTCAGCACTATCCCAGAAAAACCTATGACCTTGTTGGGAAAAACCGTTGAAGTCAGCAAGGCTTCCTTCTCTGCCCGCTGAGAAATCTGGACTAGTTCCTCCAAAAGTAAAACTGGAGTTTGAGAAATAAGCTCTATAAAACCAACCGGTTTCACCTCGATTAAAACTTGTGCTAGGTGTTCCCCAAGCCGATGGATATAAAAATCTCACTTTGATTAACTTATCCTCAAATTGATTCCAGTTTGAGGTGTCAATCTCGCTTTTAGGTTTAATTGATTCTGATTCTAAAGCAGAAAAGTCCAAGACCAAAGATTGTGGCTTAAGTGATGGAGAAGGAACAGAGCTGTTTAGTTGTCCGTCAGTTACTGAAATTAAAGTATATGGATCAAAACCACCCCGGCTAATTATAAGTTTAAATAGCACACCAAGAACTAAAATAGATATTAAAACCATACCTACCCCCTTAAAAGCATTTATAGATTCAAATTTCTTGCTGAGGTTTTCTTCCACATTTTTAGGGTAGTTTTTATAAGTGAAATAATATGCGATACAAGCTGGAATAATAAGCCAGATAAAAAAGAACGCAAAAGACAAAAATGTGCCATTATTTAGTAAACTATCTGAGGATTTAGCGTAAATATTAGCAAAGCCAGTAAGAATAAGTGTTCCCAAGAAGGCAATGCCCAAGAAAATTAAAATAAAAAGCACCCATTTTTTTCTAAGAAATCTCATATTAAAACTTCGTTGTAAAATAGCCAGTAATATGGTTTTTATTTATCTGCTGTTTTTCAAGATCTAATACAAAATTTTTTCTGTTATCAGGTACTATTAAATAATTGAACTCACCCATCTTGACCCAAGTATTTTCTATATTTGCATGCGTTTCCGTATCTTTCTCTAAATACTCCTCTTGAATCTCATATTTGCCAGCGTTATTATCAATATAAACCTTACCACCTTGCACTCTTACTGATTCTTTTGGTTCAGCTAAAATTCTGCCTATTTTAACTAACCCAGGTTCTGGCTCATATAAGACTATTAAACTTCTTCTTGGTTCTCCTGCCAAAAATACTCTTCTGAAAAGTGCAGTTTGGCCATTTTTTATAGTAGGCTCCATAGATTTACCACTGATTTTATTAAGGCTAAAGAGTAAACCAAGAAATACTAGCAGGATGATTGGGATACTTAGATAAAGTAGAAATTTACCCATATATAGTCATTTTCATGCTCATATAAAAGAGCTTACTATAAAAAGTATACAGTTTTTTACCCTCGTCAACAATAAGAATTATCGGAGGTTACCCACTGAATTGTTCTTAATTTGTCCGAATTAAAACTTCTGATAAATTGCTATACTAATTCATGTATGGACATAAACAAGCGTAACGATAAAAAGTTAAAATTAGGTGTAATCGGCTGTGTTATTGTTATTATTGTCCTTACTGTTCTTGAATTTCCTGCCCCTGTCGGTTTTGAAACAAGGCCGCAGGATAATGTCTCACTAGGTTGGCTGATCCTCTTTCTTTTAATAGTGATAACGGAGATTGCCACTATTCCGCTTATTCTTAAGAAACCTAAATTAGGAAGCATATTCGGAATAATAGCGGGATCACTAAATATTTTGCAGGTTATCGCTGATCAACTTCATCTCATGCAACCCGAAGTTGCTCCACTAAGGTATTCTCTTCTAGAATATTCCGTCGCTGCAGTTTCTGTTGTACTAATTTACCTATCTTTAATGGAGAAAAGAAATTATGAATAATCCGCAAAATACTAACCAGTCGGTTCAGTATCAGGAAGGGTCAGTAGTAAGTAAAGAGATAGTAAATAAACCTACGGGTACAGTAACTTTATTTGCGTTTGATAAAGGACAGGGATTAAGTGAACATAAAACTCCGTTTGACGCGCTCGCTGTAGTAATTGATGGTACTGCTGAAATAACCGTATCAGGAGTAGCAAGTATCGTAAAAGCAGGTGAACATTTAATTATGCCTGCAAATGCACCACACGCCTTGAAAGCCATAGAACAATTCAAAATGATGCTTGTGATGATCAAATCGTAAGCATATTTTTGAACAGTGACTACTACTACAGTCAAGCGGTTATTTTTTAGGAATAAATATAGGGAAAAAGATTATAGAAAAGGTTCCTCGAGGGTCATTTAGAAAGATAATCCTCGTAGCAATGCTACCTATGAGTGTTAGGTTTATTTACATAGGGTTGATTAAGCATTAAAAATACTGTTTTGTTTAGGTAGTATGAAAAATTGACGTAAAAAAGGTGCCCTTTTGAGGGGCACCTTGTGAAGGGAAGCTGGCAAGCCCGAGGTTATTTTTTAGTGGTTTTTGCCCCACCAGGAATTGGCGGGTCCAGTAGTGTCTCCAATGCCACCATTTCTGGCGGCGTCTGGAATCCACCCGGCCTTTAAGCCTTCGAAATATTGGAAGGCTCCATGGATACTCCCGGACTCGGAAGCGTGCTGAAGTCCTGGGTTGGTTACGTAATCGTCGAGATTGGCCTTTACCGTGGTGGTGGCCACGGCCATAACGAATAGAAGCAGAATTAAAGCAGTAATCAGGTACAATTTTTTCATCAATTCTCCTTTTTTCTTATTTTCTTAGTGTGCCAGCCAGCTTCAAGTGAGATATAATAACACTTATAGGCCTGAAAGTCAAGAATATGTACTGGCCGGCCACATCGGTGACACTGGGTAATTTAAGGTAGCATACTCAATCGGGGTCTGGTAAGCAAGAGATTGGTGGGGTCTCTGGAAGTTGTACTCCACTAACCACTCCGTCATGTCGTGG